>Ga0307437_1001036_pt1 | contig 19457 bp, 16 predicted proteins | sample SalMarWE160390MG_FD_202146 | JGI IMG/M metagenome (GOLD analysis project Ga0307437, IMG submission 202146) | Salt marsh sediment microbial communities from the Plum Island Ecosystem LTER, Massachusetts, United States - WE1603-90 | ecosystem: Environmental > Aquatic > Marine > Intertidal zone >...
TTCCCGCGTACTCTCCTGAGAGGGGCTGTGCGATACCGGTGAGATCGGGGAACAGCAGATTGAAAAACGGCCTGACAACGAGCTCTGTGACCCTGCCCCCTCCCGTGTAGTGGAGCTCGCCCTGGATCCTGATCGGTCTCCGGTAAAAAGCCTTTACGTACATGAGGTGAGGATATTCGAGAAGCGGCCCAACGAGCCCGAGAACGAAACGGGGATGAATATTGGTGATGTCCGCGTCGATCCAGCAGATAATGGTCCCCTTCAGCACATAGAGGCTCTTCCAGAGGTTTTCTCCCTTTCCACGGTAAGAACGGTAGTGCGGAAGGATGTCTGATGCCCTGTAGAAATCCGCACCAGCGGAGCGGGCCTCCTTTTCGGTTTTGTCCTTCGACCCGGAGTCGACAACCACGATCTCGTCCAGGAGGTGGTGCTTGACCATGAGCTCTTTTTTCAGCAGCCTCACTTCATTTCCAATGGTCTTTTCCTCGTTGAGCGTGGGAAAACAGAGACTGATAGTGCACCCGAGCTCTTTTTTCTTCGCGATCAAACGTTTTACGTCCTTGAACTGCGAATGATGGAACGTATTTTTTTTAAACCACTCAATGATAAAGGACGGCTGCTCGCTTTCTGTTTTCAGAATCTGCTTCGGATTTACCGATTCAAACAGAGGAGACATGCCGCTTTCCTTGATTTTTCGGATTGAATAAATGCGATGTTCAGCGCAGTACATTTAAAATCATACCTCAGATCGTTAATATTTGCAAGAAAATAATCAGGTGGCCTTTGCCACCCATAACCGCAGTCTTTGTTTGAATCCCCCTTGAGTTTCGTCTACAATAGAGAAATAAGACCTGCAAAGGAAAACTTCATGCCAGCGGTCCTCGAAAGAATACGCACACGGCTTCACCTTCTGTACGGGGGAAAAACCGGTGATGTCACGCTCGAAAAATTGAGCACGCTCCTGCACCGCTATAAATCCCGCATACAAAAACGGCGTTTTTCCTTTTCCGAAAAAGACATCGTGCTCATCACCTACGGGGACTCCTTTCAGAGCCCAGGTGAGCGGCCGCTTTCCACACTCAACCGTTTTCTTCAGACCTGCGGGAAAAACATTGTAACACTCGTGCACATACTTCCCTTTTTTCCCTATTCCTCGGATGACGGGTTTTCTGTCATCGACTACAAGAAGGTGGACCCTTCTCTGGGCACATGGGAAAACATCGCAGAGATCGGCAAGGGTTTCTCCCTCATGTTCGATGTGGTCATCAACCATATCTCGAGCCAGAGCAGAGAATTTCAACGGTTTATTGCCGGGGAGGCCGAGTACCGTAATTTTTTCATTACCGTGGAACCGGATACGGACCTCTCGTCCGTATTTCGGCCGCGCGCGCTTCCCCTGCTCACCGAGTTCCAAACGGCACAGGGGAAAAAACTTTTATGGACCACTTTCAGCTTCGATCAGATCGACCTGAATTTCAAAAACCCTGATGTGCTCCTCTTTATCATCGATGTGCTTCTCACCTATGCGGCCCACGGGGCATCGATGATCCGTCTCGACGCAATCGCGTACTTGTGGAAGGAGATAGGCACCACCTGTATTCACCTTCCCCAGACCCACGAGGTGGTTAAGCTCTTCAGAAACGTGTTCGAGTACGCCGCCCCTCACATGAAAATCATCACCGAAACCAATGTCCCTCATGGGGAAAACATCTCCTACTTCGGAAACGGAAGAGATGAGGCACACCTCGTCTATAACTTCGCGTTGCCTCCTCTCACCGTTTACACCCTGCATACGGGAGATGCATCGGTCCTCTCCTCATGGGTCCGTACACTGAAGACCCCCGGGAAGGACACCTGTTTCTACAACTTCACAGCGTCCCACGACGGCATAGGAGTTTTACCTGCCAGGGGCATTCTGAGCACTGAACAGATCGATGACCTGGTTCGGAAAACAAAAGCGCATGGAGGGCGAGTTGGATACAAGAGCAACGAGGACGGTTCCCAAAGCGCCTACGAGCTGAACATATCGCTCTTCGACCTCATTTCCGACCCTGGAGCGAACGAACCTGTTTCGCAAAAGGTAGATCGGTTCGTCGCATCCCAGGCAATCGCCCTCTCCATCGCCGGCGTACCCGCGATCTACTATCATTCCCTTGTCGGATCCCGCAATTTTTACGAAGGGGTGGAAAAAACCGGAATAAACAGGGCGATCAACAGAGAAAAGCTTGATCTCGATACGGTATCAGCAGAAATCAATACAGAGGGAACAATCAGAAACCTCGTGCTGAGCAAACTAACAGCTCTGATACGGAAACGCCGGAAGCTTCACGCCTTCCACCCGCAGGGAAAACAGCGCGTCCTCTCGTTTGACCCGGCAGTATTCGGAGTGGAACGGGAAAGCCCGGACGGTGAGGAATGCCTGCTTGTACTCATCAATGTAAGCGGGCATCCGGTCTCACTGAAACTCGAGCACCCGTGCGCAGAGGACACACTCTCAGGGAGGCACGTATCCGGAATGACGACTATTTCTCCATACGAGATTCTATGGCTTCAACGAGCCCCTCGAAGTTGACGATAAGGCTCTTCAGCTTTCTTCTCAGAACCTCGTAGGAAAAGAATCTGGAGGCAAGAGCGTAGTTTTTCTCCGCAGTCTCTTGGTATTTTTCCTTGTCAACGATGAGCAGTTTTGTGATGCTCGCGATCAGCTCGTCAGTCACGTACCCAGTCATTTCGATCACTTCGAATCCCAGAGGCTTGATGTCCATTACGTAGGCGGAGTACTGGTTCACGAGTATGGGCTTTTTGAAGTAAACCGCCTCAATGAACGCGTTTCCGAACCCCTCGTATGTCGACGGATATGCAATGAGGTCAGCGTGGGGGTAGACATCCCACAGCGTGTAGACCTTCTTTCCATCCCGTGTCCTCCCCCTCTTTTCTCCGATGAGCTCAGGCTTGATGATGATCGGAACCCCCAGGTGTTCCGCATAGCTGAGGATCCGCTTCATGTACGCATCCCCCTCATCGGTGGTTGAGTGAGTGACCACGAGCTTCGCCTTCGGGTTTTTCAGGCGACTGACCACCTCTATGGTGTGCTCGATACCTTTGCGTGCGACGACCCTCGTCGGCTGCATGATAAAGAAATCGTCCTTTTTCAGTCCGAAATCCTCCTTCACGCTGCTGTTGTAATGATTTATACCGGGAGGGCGCTTTTTGAAGTCGAGCACATTTGGGATCACCACAGGCGAGAGCCCCGTTCTGTAACTGAGCTGGCGGTCCGCCTCGGTATTGATCACCACGTGCTGAATCGAGTGAAGGGTCGGGGGAAAGGCCATCTGAAGCAAATCCGGAACCGCATTGACAAAAAACCGCGGCCGTTCCCAGTAAAAATCGTGATGATGAGCAATGGTTGGAATTCCTGTCTCAGCGATGAACTCCGTCAATGCGAGACCGAGAGGTATGTTCATCGGTATCGCAAGGCAGTTTTCCGCGATGATGATATCGATGCCGAACTTCTTGACGAATTTGTAGAGTGCGCTTTTTAAGTGTTTCCGAACCGAATGGATCACACCGGTTGTCTCGGATGTGCGTTTGTATATCTTGAAGCAGTTCTGCTCAATCTTTTTAATAATCGGATCTTCAAAATGCGCTTCAGAAACACACATGGATCTTTCGGGATCCCTGTCGCTGATCCCTGCAAAGTAAAAGCACTGATACCCCATGCGCTTCAGGACCTCGGCCCACTTTTCGGTCTCGAGCGAGACTCCGTCGGTTCCCGCAAAGCGTGTTGACACGAATCCCACGTTGTTGATCTTGAGATAATTGTTGTAACTCGAAGCGTTTTTCAATTGAATAAATACCCCTTCAGTAAACGCAGCGTAAAACAGTCAATTACATTACTACGCGCGCACAAAATAATCAACTTTTTTTCCATGCCCCGCAGCGCGGAGCCCCTTCACGCATGCTTTTCAGTCTTCTCGACTTCACGCACGATACTCAGCAAACCGGTAATTCTCAGATCGGGCTTTACCCCTGCGCAGTGCGAATCGTCTTTTCTCAGCCGTAGAGACCGTCTGTCTCCTGCAAACAGCGCAGTCTGAAACCCCGCCCTCAGTGCAGGAACGATATCGTTTCGCATGTCATTTCCCACGTAGAGCGCGTGAAGCGGTTCGATTTTTTTGCTTTTCAGCGCTTCCACTGCATGGGAAAACAGAAGAGAGGACGGTTTTGCGAATCCGTACGCAAAGGAAAAAATGACCAGGTCGCGGGAAAATCCCAGCTCATCGAGTGTTCGTCCGAAGAAGGCCTCGAAAAGAAGCGGGGTGAAAAATTGCGCATTGGATATGAGGCCAAGCAGAATACCCTGGTTTTTCAGGGCCTCGATTGCCGCAAGAGAGTTCGGCATGGGGTACGCCGGATTCACGATCGATTCGTATTCAACCGCAAAACGCCGGGCAGTCTCAATATCATCCAAGCCGAGGACATTCATCCATATCCTGTCGATCTCCACTTCCGGATGATCGAACCCCCGCGCTCTGAGCGTTTCATGTACCGTGCGAATCTCTTCAAAAAAACGCTGTAGGACCTCGTGCACATCCGACTCAACTCCATACCTGCCGAAAAGAGCACGAAGCGGTGAAAGCCTCCCCCCCTCTTCGCTGAATGCTCCCCCCTGTGCGATCGAGATGTCCCCAGATTCGCTCACAAAAAGAGTCCCGTACACGTCAAAAAGCACCGCACGTACCTTCTCACGCAGAGCGCCCTCCTCCTCCACACCCGCAGGCAGGGGTATCAGCGGTTTCTGGTACTGTGCGATGAGGTCGCTGAGCGTCATGGGGTCACTCATATCCAGAATCGCAGAGAAGCAGGGCATTCTGCTCGGGTGTGATGAAGGCATCGAGAAGCACTTCTTTGTCTATACGGTGTAAAACGCGTCCGGAAAGCACCCTCTCGTACACCCCGAGCAGAGTTTCACCGTTTTTTTTGGCCGAGTACTCCGTACGCACGATATCTCTGTTGTGCTCAATGAGCTCTTCCGAACCGTAAAAAAATGTATTATTGACGAGAAATGAATTCAAGTCAAGAATTTTTCTCCTGTTTTTTTCTTTTTGGAGGACCGCGAGGATTACCTCCTTCTGCAGATCCTCGCTGAGGATACCGAAATCAACGGTCCCTTCTGATGCGAGAGGTTCAAGGGCACGCGCAGCATCGGCTTCCGAGATCGCCCTCCCGTAGTACGACAGTTTTTCCCTGTAGCACCGGACCCATTTCTTCTCAAACCGTTTTCTGTCGAAAAACGTGACCGGGATACTGAGCCGCTCGTAAAGGTGATCGAGTTTCAGCCCCTTTTGGAAAAAATCATCGCAGATATCTCGTAATATCCTTCCCCAGAGCATCCTGTGTGCGGTCCATGGCTCCAGGTATGCAAGCCCGAACCCCTCCTTTACGCTCGTGGTGATGACACAGCAGGCCCGCGCGAGCACTGCTGCATACTCACCGTCGATTCCGAGCCTGAACGCCACCCTGAGGTTATTCTCGCGCACAAAGCTCATCCAGCCGTTGTAGCTTCGCACGTCGAGCGCTCCCGTCGGCTCGAGGGTGATTCCCACACGTTTTCCGCGGGGAATGAAAAGAGAAAGAAGTACCGCCTCTCCAATGTTCTTCCTCCTGATTGCACGCACTGGATACAGAACCGTGTCCCTCTGCAGTACGGCGTGCTCCCCCGTATCCAGGGGCCTGATCGCATTGGGCAGGTAATGCAGTCCCTGTTTTTTCAGACCGGAGCGTATCAGAATGCCGTAGTCGCGCGTGTTGATGACCGCGTAGTGGCAGTCGGCCGGATAGTGCTCTCTGCTGTAAGTACCCGGTCGCCCGTCCTCTGCGAAATCGTGAACCTGCAGGAGAAGCGGGGTGCCCATAGATATCAGAATCTTGATTGTACGGATGATGGCTGTGTTTTTTCCAAGCAGAGGGTTGTGAAAGTGGATGAGGTCGGCACCTCCGGGCCAGCACGAACGTATCGCCCCGAGGATTCGGTGCGCAAGGACCTTCGGTTGGGCGGTGTCCTTTCTGTCTCTGTCGTAGGCGATTTCCGGAACCGTCACCGTGGTCACCGGGAGAGCCCGGACAGGCGGTTCACCGGTAACCAGAAGAACCCGGGCCCCCTCCCTCAGGTTCAAGGCCTGTTCCGTAATGACCCGAGTGACTCCTCCGGGACGGAGGTGGTGGTGGACGAGCGCAACTTTCAACTTTTTCATGGCACGCCGTGTCTTTTCAGAAAATACTCCACATAGGTCTTATCGAGCATGCAGTAAGAATATCCGGCATCTTTTTCTTTTTTCATGTAAGGAAGTGTTTTGGATCTTCGAGCTTTTGTTTCAGGTCGGTGAGAAACACCGCACACATCGTACCGTCAAGAGCACGGTGGTCGCATGAGAGATTCATCTTCATACGCTTCCCCACGGTGATCTTTCCTTTGTCCACCACAGGAACGTCCCTGATCGCACCGACCGCGAGGATCATAGGCTGAGGGGGGTTCAGAATCGCGATGAAGTCCTCGATCGCAAACATACCGAGGTTTGAGAGCGTAAACGAACCGCCCATCCCCTCCCGCGGTCTGAGCCGCTTGTTTCTCGCCTTCTCTACGAGCTCCTGGACCGCAGTGTTTATCTCGAACACGCTCTTTTTGTCACAGTCCACCACCTTCGGAGTGAGAAGCCCCCCTTCGACCGAAACCGCGAGGCAAACGTCAACGTTGTTGTACCGCCGTATCATCTCATCGACATAGGATACGTTGCATTCCGGATGTTCGACCAGTGTAAGCCCGATCGCCTTCAGCATCATGTCGTTGTAGCTGATCTTGGCCGTCCCGTCGGCATTGAACTCTTTTCGCAATTCAATGAGATTGTGTGCATCCACGTCAATGGAAAGATAAAAATGCGGAATCGTGGTCTTGCTCTCGAGCATCCTTTTCGCAATGACCTTTCGCAATAACGGAGCTTTTTCATCGGTAAAATTGTGGTCTTCATATGGATTGATCTCACTCATAGATAACTCCTCCCGTGCATAATTCCTATCCCGAATAATATACACATCAACCTCTCCTGAAAAGAACCATTTTTCAGCCGGAAAACCACGAAAAAAAAGTTGCAATATTATATGAAACATGCGAGGATAATAAAAAATCGGTCGGTTTTCTGCGTTTGTTTTTTCACTGATCTATGATATATTATTAATAAGGATGCGGCAGTGAATGACAGGAAGTGAGTTTCAGAAAAAAGTTATCGAGCTCTTACACAGGTATCGTCTGAGCGAGGATATCAGGGAAAAGATTTTCCCTTTGTTTTCCATAGTGGATAATCTCAGCCAGGATGAGATTATCAATGTATACAGCGTGCTCGAGGAGGCGATCACAACACAGAAGGAAACGGAGCGGCTCACAAAGAGGCTCAGGGAGATCTGCTCTGATTTCAACAGTTCGATCAGGTCTGTTTCTCACAAACTCACGGACCTGAAGAAAAAACTCGAAAATCTGAAGGAACAGGAAAAAAACTTAGGAGAAAAGAAAGAACTTCGAAAAGAAGTTCAGAAAGACAAAAGCACAATGCAGTACAACAAACAATCTTTTCCAAGTGAAAAGCCGAATTTCGGCCTCAAGCTCAACAAACTATTCTCATCGTTCATCACCGAGTACGGCCCCGAACACATCACAATGGTGATCAGCGATTCAATTCTCTATGCGAACAGCCTCATACTTCGTATCTCATTGAAAACCCACGATGTTCTCATCGGGTCGAGCAAATCGCTCAAACTCTACGAGACGAAAAACAGGCAGAGCTTTCTCGTTACAGACAAACCCGAGGTCATCCCCTACGGGAACAAGATGGGGTTTCACTTCAAATACATTACCTACGAAGATATTCTCAATCTCACAAACGGTGACTTCTTCAAGGTATTCACCAGGGAGGTCATCAACAACTACAAATCCCATGAAATCGGGCTTCCCGATGAGCTCAAGGGCGTCGGGTATTACAATTTCGAGTGAATAAACTCGTAGCCTGCCTTTTGTGCTTCTTCTTTCGCATTCTCTCGTTTCTTCATATCTCCATAATGATCGATACCGCTGTAAAAAAGCTCTCCAGCATAACTGAATCCGCAGCTCGTGTACACTGCCTTGATGATTGTGCGATTACAGAGAAATAAATGCTCGCTCCCCTTAAACCCGCACACAGAGAGGAGAAACCCCTTTTTTTGCATGCCCTCCGGCACAGGGTTTATCCCGAGGATGTATTTTCGGTTCCACAGAGCCTGAGCTCTGTCGAGAAACGCCTTTGTAATCGCAGGAGGCCCGAGAAAAAACACAGGACACGATATCACGATTCGTTCATAATTCAGCAGCTTGTCGTAAAGGGGCTCCATGTCGTCTTTGATCACACAGACTCCCGTCTTTTCACAGCTGCCGCATTCCGTGCAGTATGAGAAATGAAGATCCCTCAGATGCACTCTCTCGATTTCGCAAGAGGAATCCTTTGCACCTTCGAGGAAATAATCGAGAAGAACCGAAGAGTTTCCACCTTTTCTCGGGCTTCCGTAGACCGCAAGCAAACGAGCCACAGCACCTCCTTATATTTTGTCTTTGGTGAGTGCGATGCGTATTTCCTTCGGCAAAGAAAGCCCTGCGGCAATCCTCACCACCTGAAATATTCCCGTCACCACAGGACAAGGACAGTGCATCGCAGGAACCGCAGCAGACAGCTCTCGAAAAATTTCAGACTCGCATCCTCCCTGAACCATATCGATGATTTCGACATCGAAGCTTTTTCCGAGACGCGACAGATGCGGGCAGTCCGTATCCAGCGTCAATGCGGCTGTGCCCAGCGGGTCCTGGGCTTCAGCGCTTACAACAGCACTATACCCGCAAATTCCTGCTTCCACATGCGCTTCAGCTCTCATTTTTTCTATCCTCCTTGTAATTCGCGGTAGCGAACGATTTCTGCTGCGTCTGCAAATGAACGGTACACTCCTGCTGCGACTGCACCGTTGAGCGCGGCTCCCACTGCGGCTTCTTCCTCGTGCAGAGGTATGCGTATGTCTTTTTTAAACATGCGCGAAGCCGCCTTTCTGAGCGCGGGATTTTTCCGGAAACCGTTCCCGCTTCCCACAACTGTCTCGATTCGTGCGAGAACAACCGGATCGACCATGTCCCTGAGGATACGAACCACTCCCTCGAGTGTACCGTAGATGAGGTTTGAAGGAACGAAGTTGTTCATGCTGATCCCCTCGATGCGTCCGCGTGCCTCCGGGTCGCTTCTTTTTCCTGAAAAAAACGGAACCACGGTAAGCCGCTCCCCGTTATCCGCATTCAGCGCGAGCGCATTCATCCGTTCCCAGAGGTCTTCGGGCGGATCGACTCCAAAAAGGTTTTCCCCTGCCTCGGCAAAAAAATCTCTTAATGCTCTGTAGGAGGCCCCTCCCGAGAGTGAACTTCCTGCGACGATCGCGCCCCCCTCCACAAAGGGCCTGAGCGTGACGTCATACCCGTCTATGTGTGAAAAAAAGCCACCGCGCTGCACAGCCGTGCATGCGTATGTTACTTGCGAAGCGGTTCCCACATTCACAACGAGAGTGCGGTAATAATCCCTCACTGATCCGAGATAGCTTGCCTGATTGTCTCCGATAGAGAGGGCCACGGGAGTGTTTTCACCGCAGGGGATGTCGAAAGGATTTCCATTTTTCACCCTTCCCAGAACAGTGGTGGGAGGAAAAACCCGCGGAAAAAGTTCCATGGGAACGCCGAGGGCGGATATATAGTCCGTATCCCAGCGGCATGAGAAGATATCGAAACATCCGAGGCTATCGGCCATCGAATAATCGATCGCCGGCCTCGTCCTGCCTGTCAAGCGCATCCCGAAATAATCGGGGATGGTGACGATCCGTGAAAACCGCAGGGCTGTTTTTCCCCTGAGCCACCAGTACAGCGTCACGATTCCGTACCCGGACGCGATGGGCCGCACCCCTGCCCTCTGATTCATCTCCTCGAGAAGCGAATGCCTTTCCCCGTCCCTGTGAAGCCCTCTCCCATCCTGCCAGGTGACACAGTTGGTCTGTGCGCACCCCTCGTCATCGAGGCCGATAATCCCGTGCATCTGCCCGGTGACACCCACAGATGATACTTCGCAGGGCACCCCCTCGGTAGCTTCGTGTATACAGCGTTTCAAAGTGCGTTCGATCTTTTCGACGCTTTGTTCCTTCAGAGAGGGGTCTTCACGTGCAACGGCGGCGCACGTGTCCTGTGAGATAGTCTTGAGGATTTTGCGTTTCCGGGGATCGATGAGAACGACTGCAACCTTCGTCGTTCCGATGTCGATTCCCATTATCGATCCGTTTGAAGCCACTCCACACCCTCTCGGATTGTTTTCTCCGTCCCGTACGCCGGCCCACGTGAATGCAGTGCGCGCTGACCTAAATTGGTCTTCTGCCGGAAATGGCCCTGGAAAGTGTTACGGAATCCGCATATTCGAGATCCCCTCCAGCCGGCAAACCGCTTGCAATCCTCGTGACAGAGATCCCGAGAGGCTTTACGAGCCGAGAGATATAAATGGCAGTCGCGTCCCCCTCCACATCGGGATCCGTGGCGATGATGAGCTCTTCAATTCCTTCGGTTTTCACCCTCTCCAGCAGCTCGCGGATCCTGAGCTGATCCGGACCGATGCCGTCAAGGGGAGAAAGCGCGCCCATCAGCACATGATACTGCCCGTTGTAGGTGCCGCTTTTTTCGATTGCCCATATGTCCTTCGGCTCTTCCACGACACAGATGGTTTTTGTATTTCGGCGGGGATTTTTGCAGATTTCACAGAGCTCGCCCTCGGTGATATTGCCGCACCGGGAACAGAAGCGCATATTTTTCTTTACTTCGAGAAGTGTGTTGGCGAGACGTTCGACCGACTGTATGTCATCCTTGAGAACGTAAAACGCCAGCCTCTCCGCGGTTTTTCTCCCGATCCCTGGAAATCGCGTGAATTCGTCTATCAGCCGCGACAGTGAACTCTTCCCACTCACTTAAAAAGGCACCTCGAGCCCCGGTATGTTCAGACCTCCGGTGATTTTTGCCATTTCCATCTTGATGACCTCATCCATCTTGTGCATCGCGTCATTGACCGCGGCAACGACGAGATCCTCGAGCATTTCCACATCGTCCGGACTCACCACTTCCTTCGACACTTTTATTTCGATCACTTCATGTTTTCCATTCACCGTTGCCCGCACCATATCTCCGCCGGAGCTTCCCTCAGCCTGTTTTCCTGCAAGCTCCTCCTGCATCTTCTTGATCTTTTCCTGGAGCTCCTGGGCCTGTTTCAAAAAGTTCATGTTCAACCCCATTCCTCTCCTCCATTCTTTTTGTTTGTGACGATCTCACCCTTGAATATTTCAATAACCTTTGATACCCCCGGTGAGGTGAGGACATCATCTTCTGCGTCCTCCTGCATTTTTTCCATGCGAAAGGCCATCCTGATGTCGTTTGTCAGCAATTTCGTGACCTCCTGCTCAATGTACCGCCGCACAGACTCCTCGCTCACATGCTCGTAGCACAGCTTTTCGTCCTGCCCGTAGTACACAGTCAGTATGTTGTCCGCGAAGGTGATACGCTTCGCCCTGCTCAGAAACTCGGCGATCGCCCTTCGATTCTTTGAGAAGTGGGAAATGATCATCTCCATCATTTCCTTGCTGTTGTGCGGAATACGGATTTCTCCCTCGATGTCCGTGTCTTCACTGCTGGCCGCGGGTTTTTTTTTTGCAGGGTGTCCGCTTTCGTCGATCCGGTACCTGAGGTCTTCCATCTTCCTGAGCAGAAGGGACGGCTGGATAATCTCCTTGTAGTGCACGAGCTTCATGAGTGTGATCTCGAAAAGCTGTTTGGCGATTCCGCTCGACTTTACATCGGTGAAGAGCTTTGCCAGCAGGATGAGAATGTTGGTAATGTCCGAAGACGTGTATGAAGCGAGCATCTCCTTCATTGTTTTTACGTCGTCCGCAGGAAGATCGATCAGCACCTCGGTTTCCGTATCGACCGAGAGCACGTAGAGGTTTCGGAAGTACTCTATCAGGCCCGATATGAGCACAGGCACCTCGAGCCCGTCGTCAACGATTTTCTCCAGATGAGCCAGGCACTCGGTGAAGTTGTTGTCTGCAATGAACCGCGCAAAGGTGTGATAGATGTCGTAGGAGGGCATTCCGAGCACATAGAACACACCCTCCTCCTTGATGGTGCCTTCCGAATAGGAAATCATCTGGTCCAAAACCGACTCCGCGTCGCGCATCGACCCGGACGCGCTCTTCGCGATCCAGAATAGTGCCCGCTCCTCGGCCTCCACGGAAACGTCCTCCAGAATCCTCTTGAGAACGCCGATGATGTCTGGAATCGAGATGCGCTTGAAGATGAACTGCTGGCACCTCGAGCGAATCGTCTGAGGGACTTTTGTCACTTCGGTGGTCGCGAATATGAAGATCACGTGCTCCGGCGGCTCCTCGAGGGTCTTCAGGAGCGCGTTGAACGCCTCGGTCGTGAGCATGTGCACTTCATCGATGATGTAGATCTTGTAGCGCGCCGAGGATGGGACAAACCGAACATTCTCACGGAGCTGCCTGATCTCGTCGACCCGCCTGTTTGATGCGCCGTCGATCTCGACGAGATCGAGAGATCGTCCCTCCGTGATTTCTCTGCAAAACGTACAGCTGTTGCACGGAGACGGGGTGGGTCCGTGCTCGCAGTTCAGCGCCTTGGCGAAGATACGTGCCGCCGAGGTTTTCCCGATCCCGCGAGGTCCGGAAAAAAGGTAGGCGTGCCCCACCCTGTGTTTGACAATTGCGTTCTTTATGGTGTTGGCAATGTGCTCCTGGCCGATCAGCTCTTCGAAACGCTGCGGCCGGTACTTTCTTGCAGAAACAATGTATGGCATATCCCCATATCCTGAGAGCGTTATGACAGAACACTATCCTTTCGAGCTCGATAGAGCAAAACGCGGGAGAGGAGCCGTATTATTGAAGTGCCTGCTCCAACCGAGTAGTCGGAATCACAGAAACAGAGCGCTTACCGTTGCTTCCTTCCGGACCTAGCGGGGTTGGGCGTCTGCACCTTGAGCCGCACCCGGTTATCATCACAGGCACTTAGTGTACGCGATTTCCGGAGAGAGTGGGATTCGAACCCACGGTACCCGGTTAAGGTACACACGCTTTCCAAGCGTGCTCCTTCGGCCTCTCGGACATCTCTCCAAAGAGTGTGTTCAGACAGAAAAAAATATACCGAACCTGCAAAGAAAAAGCAAACGCAAATTCTCAGGGCGGAAACCGGCCGGGTAAATGGTTTTTCACTCCTGGAGCTGAATCCCGCTGTTTCCGATTGTGAATTTCGTCTCCTTGTCGTCAAGTACGCCGACTCCGCTGTACACGGCGCTTTCCACCCCATCTCCGGTCGGGAAGATACCGAAGACGTTGACATCTTTTTTCTGCTTTTTCTCCTTGTTGAAGCGCGCCTTATTGATAACGAGCGTGTACTGCTCTCCTGAAGGAATCTCGAATATGTAATTGTAGTCCACTTTCTTGAACTCTACGTCCTTCATCTCGTTATAGTAGCGCGGTTTTTTATACCCCCGCCTTTTCCCATCTTCGTCCATTACATAGGCAACCTCGGTCATCTCCACCATCAGCAGAATGATATTTTTTTCCCTGATCCGCTCTTTTTTTTCCTCTATCATCGTGAAAAACTCCGAAGGATCGAGCGTGTACTCCTTTTCACGGATGATGGCAAAAAGATTTTCCGGATACCGGTACTTTTCCTTCGTGAGGTCGAACCACTGGACATCGGCGGTTTCGTCCTTGAGCTTCACCACGATGTTCTCCGCATCCTCACTAAAAAAATTGGTGTTCTGCTCCCGCTCCCAGTTGTTTGCGGTGAGAAGGGTGAGATTGTTTCTAAAAAGGTTTTCAAAATACCCGTACACAACCATAGAGTGATGCATCTTTCTGCTGAGGTACCCGAGAATAATCGGCTTCCCACGCTCGATGCTCCGCTTGATCTTTTCCAGCTCCCCGACAAGGTCTTCTCTATTCTGCCGTGTATTGATATCCACTTTCCCTGATATGAAGTTGGCGAAGACGATGTCGTTTTGCACAAAATCCATTTCCTTTATGATTGCCGAATCGAATTCATCCATATCATAGATATTGAAATAGGGGGAGGGGACATATCCCGGGTGTTCGATGTAAAAGACCTCCCCACCCGTGAACCCGTAGCAGCGTCCTATGCTCCCTTGGTAGATGGAGTACATGGTGTGAAGCAGCAGCACTTCCTCTTCCTGGGTCAGCTCGCCGAATCTCTCTTCAGCCCAGTCGATGACCGTTTTTGAAACAAAGTCGATTGCATTTTCGAACTTTCCGTCGTTTGCGAAGCAGAAATTGTCCCTTCCCCAGACGAAATCGGTGAAACAAACCGCGTATTCTCTCCTGAAGGTCCCCAGTGCGGTGGAAAGCCACACAACTGGTGCATAGCGCCCTTTCTTCCTGTAAGGAACCCCTCTGAACACCACGCCCTTTTCTTTTTCTTCATCGCGCAGCCCCTGTGACGCGAGCTCGATGATTCCGTCTCCGTCGAAATCAAAATACACCTTCCGTACGACATGATGACTGTCGGTGAGCACGAACTCGAGCACCGGAGGGGTCCCGCTGTGGCATTCGATTTCGAGAAAAAGAGAGCTGTCTAATGTGTGCGGGTCCTCGGCAGGGGTGTGAGGGCCCCCGGCGGGATCAACCGCAAAAAGCGGTCCTTTCAGAAAAAAAGCCAGCGCAGCAGAAAAGAAAAATAGTGCGAAGAGGGTCTTCTTCAGTCTCATTGTATAGTCACTCACCTGAATTACAATGAATATAAGCGCTGAAACGACGATGAGTACAAAAATCATCGTTTCTCCTCAGAAAAAACTCCTCGCGGCCAAAAACAGGCCGTGAGCGAAAAAAGCTCACAGCGATTGAAGAATTCCGTACACTCTTTCCCGAGCCTTTTCGCTGACGCTGAGCCGCTCGCGTTCCTTTTCCACCACTTCTCTGGGCGCCTTGCGCAGAAAGGATTCATTTTTCAGCTTGTGTGCGCTCCTTTCGATATCGCCAATGAGCTTTGCAAGTTCCTTTGAAAGCCTTGCCTTCTCCATCTCAATGTCGATCAGTCCCTTCAGCGGAAGGTATATCTCGTACCCGTCACCCACGGCAAACGCGCTCGCGGGAGGTTTTTCAATGTCCTCGCCAGAGGAAATCTTCCTGAGCTTTGAAAGAAACTTGATCACGTCCTGATGCTTCTCGACTACAAACCGCACGCGCGCGTTTTTCACCTTTATCAGGACCTCTGCCTCGAGCTCAGGCGGAACGTTCATTTCTCCGCGAATGTTTCGTATGTTGTAGTTGATCTCCTTGAGAACCTGCATCGGTCCCTTTGCCTCGGGGAACACGTTTTTTGTATCGTACACCGGATAGTCCGCACGCATGATGCTCTTTTTGTCCCTTTTCAACGGGAGAAGCTGCCAAATCTCCTCAGTGATGAAAGGCATGATCGGGTGCAGGAGCCTCATGCATCCGTCCAAAATCCGCACGAGCATGGACGCCGCATGAGAACGCAGTGTTTCATCGTCACTGTACAGCTTTATCTTCGATATCTCTATGTACCAGTCGCAGAACTCGTGCCAGAAAAATTCATAGAGTATGGCGGAGGCGTCATTCAGCCTGTACTCCTCGAGCGCCCTCTGAGTGCCCTGCACCGTTTCCTCGAAGCGCGTGAGAATCCACCTGTCCACGGTGTCGAGCGCCTCCGGGTCGAGCGTTTCGATCTGTATGCCCTCGATGTTCATCAGGATGTATCGCGAGGCGTTCCATATCTTGTTGGCGAACCGCGCGCCGACATTGAACTTGTCCATGGAAAGAAGGAGGTTTTGCCCCAGAGGGGTTATGTTCACGATCGTGTACCGCATGGCATCCGCGCCGTATTCCTCAACGACTTCGAGCGGGTCGATGCCGTTTCCCAGTGATTTGCTCATCTTTCTTCCCTGCGCATCCATCACCACACCGTGGATGTACACATCCCTGAACGGCGTTCGGCCCATGAACTTCATCCCGCTCATCATCATCCGGGCGACCCAGAAGAAGAGGATGCCGGGGTCCGTGACCAGCACACTCGTCGGGTAGTAGTAATCCAGGTCCTCAGTCTCCTCCGGCCACCCGAGAGTTGAAAACGGCCACAGCTGGGAGGAAAACCACGTGTCAAGCACGTCCTCGTCCTGCCTTAATGCGCTTTTCCCGCATAAAACGCACCTCTCCGGCTCATCAACAGAAGCAAACACCTCTTCGCACTCGTCACAGTAATACACGGGAATCCTGTGGCCCCACCAGATCTGACGGCTGATGCACCAATCTCTGATGTTGTTCATCCAGTTCATGTACACCTTTTCCCACCTCTCGGGGTGAAATACGGTCTCTTTGTTCCTGACCGCCTCGATCGCCGCTTCGGCAAGAGGCTTCATGCGCACGAACCACTGCTCTGAAAGATAGGGCTCGATTACCGTGTGGCACCGGTAGCAGTGTCCGATTTCGTGGGTATACGGCACCTGCTTGACGAAATACCCGTGTTCCTTGAGCTCTTCAACGATTACCTCCCTGCACTCGTACCGGTCCATTCCGATGCACTCGGGAATTCCGTTTTTGTTGATCGTTGCATCGATATGAAAGATATTGACCTGCACGAGATTGTGCCGTATGCCGATATCGAAATCGTTCGGGTCATGGGCGGGGGTGATCTTCACCGCGCCCGTCCCGAATTCACTGTCAACGTAGCTGTCGCTGATGAGAGGTATCTCACGGCCCACGAGAGGAAGCACGAGTGTTTTTCCCACATGCCGGCTGTACCTGTGGTCGCCGGGGTTTACCGCGACCGCGGTATCACCGAGCATCGTCTCCGGCCGCGTGGTTGCGACGGTGACTCCCCCCTCTTCGCCCTTGAAGGGATAGCGAACGTAATAGAGAAACCCCTGTTCTGTTTCATGGTCGACCTCTTCATCGGAAAGCGCGGTCTGGCAGCGGGGGCACCAGTTGATGATGTACTTCCCCTTGTAGATGAGCTTTTCGTTGAAGAGCCTGACGAACACCTCCCTCACTGCCCGTGACAGCCCCTCATCCATGGTGAAGCGCTCCCGCGCCCAGTCACAGCTGGCGCCGAACTTTCTGAGCTGTGTGATGATCGTGGAACCGTACTTTTCGCGCCACTCCCACACCTTTTCGATGAACCTCTCTCTTCCTACATCCTCGCGCGAAAGCCCCGATTTGGCCAGCTCCCGCTCGACCACGTTCTGTGTGGCGATTCCCGCATGGTCCGTACCCGGCAGCCACAGCGCGTTGTACCCGCACATCCGCTTCCAGCGGATGAGGATGTCCTGAATCGTGTTGTTGAGTCCGTGCCCCATGTGCAGCACTCCCGTCACATTGGGGGGAGGAATCACAATGGTGTAGGGTTCGCGGCTTTTATCCACTTCGGAGTGAAAAAGGCCGTGCTCTTCCCAGAACCTGTACCATTTTTCCTCGACACGTTTCGGGTCATACTTTTTGTTGAGTTCCATGTCGGCTGATGCCTCTCGCTCGTGGGAATTCTCTTTGCAGAAACGCTCTCTGTAAAAAACGTGTTCATAAGCTAATATCGAATAAATGGGCATTCAAGCACTTTTAGAGCGGTCAGTGCCGCCCAATCTCGGAATGATCATGAAAAAAAACGACGCGACCGGTAACTGCGAAAGCATACACGCCGCGACCCCGAGCGCAGCCTGGTTTTTAAACGACGAAAGCGCAACCACCATTGCGACTGAGAGATTATGCGATCCGCACTGGTATATCAGGGGAATGGACTTCTCGTAACTCAACCTGAACGCTCGCCCAACGTATATCCCGATTACGAAAGACAAGAGGTAGTAGAGGGACGAGGTCAAGAACCCCCACAGAATGATAACGGGGTTTTCCGCGATGCTCTCAGAATTGAGCGCGATCGATATGAGCACGATGAGGATCGCCATGAGCCCGGATATTGATGAAAGCGTGGGCTTGAGTCTCCGTAAGAGTCCGGAGGTCAAATGCTTCCTGAACACGATTTTGAGCAGACCGCCGGAAGCAAAGGGGATGACGATAAGAAAGAAGAGATTTTTGACAAGAATGAAAAGAGAGAAATAGGAGGACTGATCAAAAAAGAACGGGAGCCCGAAGGGCATCAAAAGCAGCGCGACACAGGACAAAAAACTCTGAATGATCAGCGTGAACAGGAGGTCAGCCTCGAGAAAACCCGTCCAGGCGGAAAGCATCGCGTCAGGCGGGACTGCTGAAGAAATAATGATTCCTGTCCTGAGGTACTGGAAGTGTTCAGGAATGACGGTGGAGACGATGTACGCGACAAATGGAGAAATGGAAAACAGCGCGAAACTCACGGCCAGCGGTGAGAGGTACAGCTTCAGCTTCGCGAGATTTGAAAGGTTCGAAGGAAAGATCATCACGAAGATCATCACGAACGCGAGCGGCGTGAGAAATGACTTCAGGGAGCGCACCCTCTCCGGGTTATAGTGGCCCGCAAGATAGCCGATTACCATTGCAAGGAGCGCCCAAAAGAGGATGTATTTTCGAAATACGATGTTGAATCTCAGCATACCATTTCCGGTTACGTGCTGCATTGAAAAAGAACACGGGTTACTCCAACAACCTGAATATGTCGGTCAGTGAATCGATGGTTTCGTCGGGCTGCGCCCTGCCGCTGAAACCTCTGTCCTTCACCTCCGTGAGCCCTGAATGAATGAGCACGGACACTTCGATCCCCGCGTTTTTTGCCCCCTCCACATCCCTCGAAACCGTGTCACCGATGTACATGCACTCCTGCGCGCAAATCCCTGCCGTTTTGAGCGCAGCTTCGAATATCTCCCTGCGCGGTTTTCGAACGCCGATATCCACGGAAAGAACAACGGTAGAGAAAAAACCGTCCACATCAAACTTTTTCAACCTTTCCGGTATGAGGGTTCGTGAAATGGTATTGCTGACAAGGGCGATCGTGTACCCGGTGAAAAAGAGCGTCTTCAGCACGTGCCTGAGGCTTCGTGCGGGCCGTCTTCTGAAGAGGTAAAACTCGTAGATGCTGCTCAGCTCCTCGCTCATTGACGCCACTTTTTTTTCAACTGCGGGGTCTCTGCACAGTGTGTTCAGGTAAAATTCCGTCCACATACGCTCGTTGGGGAGCTCGGCAAAGTTGTTCGCTTCGTACCACACCTGGTACGCTGTCTGTCCGCCGTTGAGAGAATGAGAAAGCCTCTCTTCTGAAACCTCAATGCCCTCCCTCTTGAGTATCGACTGAAGGAAGTGCACCCCCTTCTGAAACATGGCTTCACTGGGGTGCAGGTCCTCGA
>Ga0307437_1001042_pt1 | contig 19387 bp, 29 predicted proteins | sample SalMarWE160390MG_FD_202146 | JGI IMG/M metagenome (GOLD analysis project Ga0307437, IMG submission 202146) | Salt marsh sediment microbial communities from the Plum Island Ecosystem LTER, Massachusetts, United States - WE1603-90 | ecosystem: Environmental > Aquatic > Marine > Intertidal zone >...
TCGTCTTCTTCGTCTTCTTCGTCTTCGTCTTCTTCGTCTTCGTCTTCTTCGTCTTCGTCTTCTTCGTCTTCGTCTTCTTCGTCTTCGTCTTCTTCGTCTTCGTCAACAGCACTATCAATACTTTTAGATTTTCCAGATGCCCTGGATTTTTTCGACTTCAGTTTATCATCATCATTATCATCATCATTGCTGACTGTCTGCAAGAAAATCTCTTTCAACTCGTCATAATCCTTAATGATAAGAATATCATCAAGGCAAGTCGCCTCGGACAGAATATCCTCATCATAATCCTCACTACGTGGCTTGAAGTTGATACTTACAACCTCATAAAAACTTCTGCTATCTTCAAAGCTCCTCTCCTCAACACCGCATTTCAAAGTGAAACCGCCTTCAAGTTCCGCAAATTTCTCATAGTTATCATCTTCGTCTGAATTCCTGATTTCTGTGTCGAGCTTCTTGCCAAACAGGTAATGAGATATATCCCATATCTGGACGCCTTTGTTTTTATCTTTCGTATCAATGACATTGAAAAGCTGCCTCTCCTTCGGAGCCAAATCCTTGATGAGCTTCTCGTTCGCATCAGGGTCTTTCATCAGCTTGCTCCTGAAATCACAAATCGGACAAGGCTCACCGCATGTTTTTTTGGGACAAACATAAGACGTCTGGTCAATACCAATAAATCGATGAACAAAATACGTTCGCTCATAGTAAATCTCCCCCTTGTCAGCATAGGGATTACCCTCCCCAACCTCATAGGGAATCACATCAAGACGAACAGCCTTGTCGCTCTTCAAAGCAAACAGCTTTTTATCATCTGGCAGCTTGAATGCAGTATTATCAAATCCTACCTTATGCTTCTCAGCTCTTCGCTTTGCAGCAACTGCCGTACTACGACTTTTTCTCATCTCTCTTTTCTTTTTATTCTTTGACATTATGTTTTCTCCTTTTAATTTTAATAAAAACCTTACCTTACCTCACCTTACCCCATCTCACCTTACCGAACCCTACCTCACCTCACCTTATTATTTTTTCATCGTTTTGAAAATCATCAAATTCATGCTGCCTTCTCATAATCTCCTTCCCCCTATAAAAACCGACAGTCCCAAGCTTAACACAAAGAAAGACGAGGAGTGGAAGTACAATAATCACTCCCAACACTATCAAAACACAATCAAACACTGTCATTACCACTACCTCTTTTTCTTTCCTGATGTTCTGGTCCTATTTCGTACTGATTGCCTTTCGACTTCGCCCATTGCATCCCTCGAATTCTCGGATGCCCGCGGTGTCGCAAAATACTTCTGGCCATGCAAATCAACAAGCCTCTCCAAGGCTCTCTTTCGTTGTTCAAGAGATATGGTAACTTGTCGTAAAACACCTGCACGATGCTTCGCCACATCAATCTCTCCTTGAGCCTCAAATAATTTCTTTTGAGCCTTTTTACGTTCTGGGTGCAATATTACAATTGATGCAATCATTTTTTCAGTTAATTTGCCCTTATCAATTATATCCTTTGATAAATAATCACCATAATTTTCCGGATTGCATCTAATATCCAAATCAATTTTGGCTTCAATTTCTTTGAGTTCTTCCTTTAGTGTATCATACTCCCTTTTGCAATCATCAACATCAGCTTCAGCATCTTCAAACTGCAAACCCCAACTATTATAAAGCTTCGGTTGGTTCAGCCATTCATCATCCAGCAAGTTTTTGTCAATGTCAAGTATCAGCTCTGGTTCCGATAAATCTTCTTTAGCCAACACATTTTCTTTCTTTATACCCATTTTGACCCTTTCCAAAATACATCTTGTATTATATTATCACAAAAAACCATCGTAGAACGCAAAATTTTTCTATTTTTCCTGAGCCTCAAATAATTTCTTTGCCTGCGATACATCACCTTCCATATCTGAAAGATGCAACGAGAAATCCTTTTGCCTGGCATGAACAAAAGCACTGGTGATCTTCAGCAGATTGATTCCATCACGAATGCGTTCGTCCCATTTTGCCAAATCAATACTTTCCAATTCATTTTTATCCAAAACTATTCCCAACGCTGCTATGTGTTTCCCCGCCAACACCAAACTCACATGCTCTGGAGATTTGTTTAGCATTCCAGCGAGACGATTTTCCATCTCAAGAAAGTCATTTTCTGTCGAGTACTCCTCACCTTTCATTCGCATCAACGCCCTACTATGATCATCGTTAGCATCAGAAAGCTTCATATAGTCTTCATAGCTTACAGGTTGCCACCCAACTTCATTTTTCATTTCAGATCTCCTCAACTAAATCTTTTTGTAATTTCTTTTTTAAGATATGCAACAGTTTGAAATTGAAATAATCTATTCAATAGACTCGGAACAAGGATTGCATCACCACCGGCTGCTATAAATTCGTCAACATTCTGATCTCTATCATCAAGAAGCACCCTATTCTCTGAAGCAAACATGGACTTTGGAACTTTAGTTATGACGGTTCGTTCCTTGTATCGTGGAAGGTGATTTTCAACCCACAAATACTTCCCCGTCCAAGACTGCGTATTTGGCATGGGGGTGGTCAAAAGGTAAACATTTTCTTCCCCAAAACTTCTCTCTACCAACTCAAGTATTTCCTTTCCATCTGCCGTCCAAAGCAAACTCTCCCAAAAATGAGTGGAGCAGAGAAGATTGAGATAACCTAAACTTACCTTTGCCCGTGACGCAATGTCACTAAGTATATCCCATCTTCCAGACTCATAAGGATAGTTGGAATAATCAAAAGGAATCTTTAACGCTCTATGTAAACCACCTATAAAATCCACCAGCACACCATCCACATCGAGATAACAAATCATCTTATCTCCCTCTTTTACGCTTTTCTTCATTTCTAATCCTCTTGATCTCTTTCTTTAGATCATCCTCGCTCATGTCAGGCAATAATCCAATTGACCAGTCCCATCTGAGGTCATACTCCTTTCGCGAAATCTGCATTGGTCTTCGTTTGCTTCCCTTGCCCATTTTATCTTTCCAAGAGAACTATCGCTTTGCAAAAAATTACCTTACCTTACCTTACCTTACCTTACCATACCAGACCTTACCGTACCTAACCACACCCTATTATTTTTTCACCTTATAATCATTAACCCTGAAACGACCATATAAGCCACCGTTTTGGGGTCTCCACCGCAGCAGCCCAACAAAACGACCAGCATCTTCCAAAAAGCGAATAAGCACTTCCTTATTCAGTTTCGGATGAATGCATTCGATTTCCAGCATACCCATCCACGTCTTTTCAAGTGTCGGAAATTTCTTGAGAACTCGCTTGCCACCACCCCGCTTTCCGTCAGAGGGAACGAATAGCTCCTCACAAACAACATCGTTTTCCTCTGCATCAAGCAATACATCCTCAAAAATCATCACGCCGCTACGCATCACCTTGGAATAGGTGGCACTACCCCCACCAGGAATCCTAACACCTGCCGCAGCATTCTCCAAAGCCAGCTTAAAGGCCATTGCGGGTATAAACAACTGATCTTTCTTGCTGTGAAGACGTTGTTTCCAGCAACGATTTTCCCAGTCCGCAGGCAGCTCGCCACGTTTCTTCGGTTCCGCCACGGGACGGGAGAAACTCAAAGGACTCGTACCTTCCAATTCACACATTAAAGTAAACATTCTATAACCCTTTCAATAAAAACCTTACCTTACCTTACCTTACCAAACCCTACCGCACCATACCTTACCACACCTCATTATTTTTTCTTAAACCATTCCTTTTTTGGTTTTAATGCGCCTTTAGACTTTTGCGATTTATCTTCTTCTTTCCATCTCTGAAAATTAGGCAACTTACGCTCTGAATTCACGACAAGTTTTCGATGTTCTAAAGCTTTTTCTTTTTTAGCCTTTGCTAACTCCTCCTTTGCAAATTTCTTGGCATCGAAAGGGGGCACTAAAAAATCACCTCTCATAATATCGTCCATTGTGAAGCTGGCATCAAAGCACCGGCTGACATTATCACAAAGTTCGCTCTCCGGCGCTGGTCTACCAACTTCCTCCCACATTTCTTCGATTTTCTTTTGTGTCAACATAAAAAACCTTACCTTACCTTACCATACCAGACCGCACCCCACCTGACCACACCAGACCAAAATCATTTTATTTTTTCAATTTCCTGAACCTTAGGTCTCTGCAAGTTCCAAATGCAGTGACGGGTGTACACATCTTGATCTCCACTTCGGACAAGAGTCCCCCCAACATGAGGGGATGTGTATCTTGAAGTCGTCCTGTATACAAAAGGTGTACGCGCCTGCCAGGCCGCCGTCACGGCACCACTGATAAACCCGAAACGATTGTCCTTCTTAAACCTCAAACGCACTTCAATATTGCGATGCCTGTGCGAACGTATGATAGCATCGGGCACCTCCAAACCCCATCTTCCAGAGTCCGACAGAATCTGCTCAATTTCCTTTAAGACAGCGCTTGACTCATACGCCAGCGAACCCGTAGTCCCGATGTGATGCGTCAAATGAATCAGCCCGTAATTCAGCCTGATATAAATTTCACCACGCGAATACTTCCCGTCCTCGTTGGGAACCGCACCAAGACGCTTAGCCAGCATTTCCTCGTACTCACCGGACTTGCCTGTGTGGGATTCAGTACCTCGTATGAAATAAAAACGCCCTTGACACTTTTCGACAACAGGCTCAAGAATTTGCTGTGCAACATTAACTTGGTCAGCGATATTCTGCGATATTTGAGTTGTAGCCCCATGGTGAACGCCGTCAATCGCGTCACCATTGAATACCACCGCGAAAGGCTCATCGTGCAGAACTTCCCTATCCGCAATCCATTTATCCCAGAAGAATCGCCAATAATCCCAGATTTCACGCTGCCATCGGTTCGGGGAATAGTAGCCACCGCCATCAAGCCGAACTTTATTAGGTGGACATAAACCGAACTGACAGCCACAATGTGTGTCAGAAATGACAACGAGATTATTGATCGGAACTTCGGTGACTTTTTTGGAATTACTTCGTTTCTTCTGTTTCATATGAGTCTCCTCATAAAAATTACCTTACCTTACCAGACCTTACCATACCTTACCTTACCAGACCTTACCATACCCCACCTCAACCTACCAAACCATATATTATATTATCACAAAAAATCACTCTAAAAACAAAAAAATTTCAATTATTTTTTACCGAGACCAAACGATTCTTTCAATTTCTTCTTCTTAGACAAATCCTCAAATATATTTGGCCTAACGCCTTTTAATCTTTTTCTTGAAATGTTACAATATTTCTCGGATATATCTATTCCGATATATTGACGACCCAACATCTTGGCAGCAACACAGGTAGTTCCAGAACCACAGAAAGGGTCGAGAATTGTTGCGTTACGATAACTATACAACTTTATTGCCCGTCTGGGCAATTCAACTGGAAATGAAGCTGGGTGTATTCTATTATTAGTTTGAGGTATAAAACTCCATATCTCAGTAGTTAGGTCTAAAAATTCTCTATTTCCATATCTATCTTTGATACCATTTTCTTTATGTAAAATTTTTCCATCTTTCCCCGCTACAATAATATATTCTTGCCTACCCCGCAAACTTGGAGATGAAGGACTTTTCCATGAACCCCAGGCAGTATTAGATAAATTACTTTTTTTATCCCAAACTATAATACCCATCATATACCATTTACGCCTCATTCGACTTGCAATATCACAATGTGAAGGATAATATGGATTCCGACCGGTATCATTACAGTTGATACATATTCGACCGCCCTTTACGAGAATCCGTAAACACTCATCCCAAACAAGATCAAGCCAATCAAGCCAATCCTCATAAGGCATTATATCTTCGTATTTATCATATTTAACACCTACATTATAGGGAGGACTCGTGACCACCAAATCTATACAGTTATCCGGCCAATCTTTCATAACCTCTAAACAATCACCGCAGATAATTTTATTGATTGGCAATTTCATTTCCCACCTTCAACGCACTCATAGCAAGCGGCAACAAGTCCTGCCATTTTTGAGTCGTAGAAATTGTCGCGAAACGCATCAATAATCACATAAGCCCTACTTGCAAACTTTCCAGCTTTTAGCAATTCAGTTTTACAGCAAGACAGCACTAACCAACGGATTTGTTCTGGATCCTCGCCCTCAGTTGCTTTTAGAATCGCCGCCATTTCTTTCCAATTCATTTTCCGATACAACAAACCCCTGACAATCTCAAACGCCTGCAATTCAGCAGTCGCAGTCACTATCGCATTGAGTTGTTCGTTCTTAGTCGACAAGTGAATAATACTGTTGAGGAAGACCAACGCCTTGCGAGCTGAACCATCACTATTGCCAATAATTTTCTCGACAACTTTTTTGTCTATCTTTACGCTTTCTTCCTCACAAACATACTTAATGAGATTCTCCAAATCATCATCTTTCAAAGACTTCACAACAATTTCTATGGCACGGTTACGAATTGTTCCCTTCAACTTTTCCGGATCCGTAGTCGTAAACAAAAAATAAACATGACTCGGCGTATCCTCAAGCATCTTCAAAAACTCATCTTGTGCATCCGAGGTCAGCTTATGACACTCGTCAATCAACCACACCCGACAATTGCCCTTCATCGGTGCCTGATGCATCCTACGTCTGATAGCTCGTACATCATCTATCTTGCGTGGGGCATCCTCGATAAAATCATGCCTGCTGCACCTCAATTTCCTACGGACAATCCTCGCAAGCGTAGTCTTACCACAACCAGTTGGGCCAGTAAAAAGGATGAAATGCGGAACGCTTTCCTGCTTGATTGCCGCCTCGAGTGTCCTGACAGCAACATCCTGGCCCACCATCTGATTAAGGTCTCTTGGTCTATATTTTTTGTAAAGTTCCACAGATTCTATCCTTTATAAAATTAAAAATATACAATAAAGGTTGGTTTCTTTGCCTTTCTTGCTTTATCTATTGTGTCTTTAGTTCCACGTGATTTGCCATCCCAGAAAGCTAATACCATATCACAATTATCAACTATTTGTTGATTACGTATAAATCCAGCTTGTTTGCCAAATTTATCCCAATCGGGTCGAAAAATCCGAATAGGACACCCCCACAGTTTAGCATATTCTTCTGCCAATGAATCTGCCCCTTTTGCACCACCAGAAACTAATTCTTCTAAATCATAATCATTAAATGTTCGTGAACCAACAATTATGTCTCCGCCAAAGTACCCAATCCAATATTCAAATAAATCATAATCATTAAATGTTCGTGAACCAACTATTGCTAATTTCATATCTCAATTTCCTCCTTCTCGTACCACGAACCCCCAACGGGGGCAACAGAAGCCTCAACCCTCAGAGGCACGATAATCCAATTCCAATGTTTTCGCAAATCTTCGTAGATGACCTGCTTAACTATGTCAAAATAATCTTTTCGCTCCCTTCTGTAAATATCGCCAACTATGCTGTCATGTATCTGACCGACTATCAATGACCTCATTTTATACTTTCGCAACAATTTCTGTATCCTAATCAACGACCACAACAGCAAATGAAAGGATGTTCCCTGAATAGGATAGTTAATTGCCTGCTTTCTATTGAGGCTTCCTGCAACCACAAAACCAGTAAGCATTTCAAAATAACCATTATCTTGGTATGCCCGCCACCAGTCTTTCTTCCATTGATTATATACTTTGAACCTTTTATTCCAGAAACCATACTCGATGTCTTGAATGTGCTTCTCAAATGTACCGTCTTCAGGCTCTTTATCCGGATCGCAAGCACCCAACTCAGTAATTCCATTCGACTCAAGATGTTTATATAGGCTAATACCATCAATCTTCAAATTGAACTCTTTTATTGCCTTCCACAAATCAGGAGCACACGACTTATACCAATCACCGTAGAACTCTGCAAAGACGAACCTATTTTTTCCAGCGTCACGCATCCAGTGCGTCACCTGACTCTTCTTGAGCATATAGATTTCAGCCGCCATATCACGGTGCATATCAAGCTTTGGATTTTCCATATACTTAATCATACGCGGATCTTTATGATAGCAAGTGGCACCACAAATCTCAGAACCCTTAAAATCAATCTCAACAATCTGATGATTTTCGCGTGCGATGAAGGCACGTCTAACAAGTTCGCTGATTTCAAGGTCTTTTATTGGAATATTCGTAAAGTTTGGATGATCACTACTTCCCCGATATGAACGCACAAGATTCAACGGAAAATTGGGATGCAAAAAACCATCAACAGTTTCTCGCAGTATATTCCGCAAATAGGTGCTCCTTGCCTTCTTCAGCTTTTCAATTTTCAAATAATCATCGACAAACTTCAGATCCGTAGATTTCAGATTTATTTTGTCCGCAGTCGGCCTACCCGTCTTGGTACGTGAAAGACAGGGATATTTCATTACATCGAAAAGAACCTTGCCCAACTGTTCCCGACTGCCGAGATTCGTTTTAACACCATAAGTTTTTCTCCACACTCTATAAATTTTATATTTCTTAAGGCTATTTGAAAGCTCTGTAATTCGTGTACCTGTATTGTCAATTGCCCTCTCAAGATAATCGACATTTATGTGTATGCCATTCGCCTCGACTTGAGACAGAGCAACGCACCCATCATGCAGCAATTTGTAGGCTTGGTTAGTTATAGGCTTCATTAAATTTCTATCTCACTATCACATCGAATTTTATCTGTTTTAATTCTATAACTATTCCTAAAAAGAATATTTCCAATAGATGCCTTAAAAATCCTACTATGCTTTCCATATCTATCAAACATATATTGCCTAAGACGTTTAGCACCTGATAATGAAACAGCCAACCAAATTCCACCTTCATCAGAATTATCATTCTTTACAATAGGAGATTTCACCCATTTACCTATAGGAAAAGTTAGAATTGTTGGGTTATTCCTTAATCCCAAACTTTTTCTATTTACAGTAGTCACTTTGAAAAATTGCATTTAATCAACTTCTTCTCCAATAAGTCTAATTTGTTTCATCGCCAACCAATATTCAAGATAACTGTCGAGTCCACCATAAGTTTTTCTCCATATCTTGTAAATCTTATATTTCTTGAGGCTGTTTGAAAGTTCTGTAATCCGTACGCCGGTATTGTCAATTGCCTTTTTAAGATAATCGACATCTATGCGTATGCCGTTCGCCTCGACTTGAGACAAAGCAACACATCCATCATGCAATAATTTATAGGCTTGGTTAGTTATAGGTTTCATAAATTTGTTTGTTTTCCATGACGCATTGGGCGTTTCTCATTGATTCGCATTTTGAAATTTATATCCGATTCCAAATCAATCCCCATCGTACCACAAATATCAAAAATCCTAATCGTAGCATCCGCCAATTCCTCTTTGAAATTCCCAATATCATTTTTTCTCACAGCCTCTGAAGCCTCGCCAATCTCAGATACTACCAACATAAGCTTGCCAAGCATCAAATCGGCATTGGTTCCACCTCTAATAGTTTCAGGTGTGAAGAATCCCTTATCTCTTCTCCAAGACACAATATAATCGCACCAATCTTTAATTGTCATTTCTTTTCTCCAATAAGTTTAATTTGTTTCATCGCCAACCAATATTCAAGATAACTGTCGAGTCCACCATACAATAGTAAATCCCGCAAATCCAATTCCTTAACTCGATTGAATTTGCTTCCCTTCACCGCTCGCAGGAATGGTTCTATATGAGTATTGTAATTCTCCTGCCCTAAATTCACAAATGCCTGAAACTTGAGCCCCGTAATGTGTGGACGATTGTCAAGAACATGTGCGGCAATCATAGTGTCCCAATACCAATTCATTACGGGATGCCCCAACTTCGCTCGTGTCCAACGATCCTCGAATTTCAAATTCGATGCTATCTTTGGCATTGCAGATTTAGTCATTTCATTGGTGGCTTCTATTGCCTCACCCGCCCAAGGATACGAAATCGTCCTTCGGCCCCGCCAACAAACGGAACAACTTACGATTTCTGTTCCTTCACCATCAGGTTTCAGACAATTAGTCTCAAAATCAAATGATACCACACCACCCTTCTTCATCATTTCCCTAAGTATCTTTGCAGATTCAAATGGCCTTGTAATTACCTCTATCTGTTTTTTATAGTCGGGAACTTCATCCCAAGGCTTGCTTTTCGCCTTACTGATCCCCAACTTCAAATGACTTTTGAAAAGCCTATCAAGTATTTTATCATTGCCCATCCTAAGTATATAAGAAGGATGATACGTAGGAACAATCCAAGCATTCAGCTCTCTGCAAGGGATGCAGAAACCGGCCCATCGACTAATATCACCAATATCTTCTTTCCACATTTCTGACAACAGTGATTTGCACGCTACTTCGCCTAATAAGAAAATTACGTTCGGATTGTATTCCTTAATGGTTTTCATCAGATTTGGTCTACAAGCTTTTATCATATAATCTTCTGGCTTCTTGTTGTTCCTCGGTCGGCAAATCACCGCATTCGTCTTTACGCAATCGACATCCAAATCGACATCGAGAGATTTCAGAAATCTTCGCAGCAACTTACCAGCACGCCCTACCAACTGCACGTTGTCTCTGTCCTCGTCTTTACCTGGAGCCTCCGCAACAAACAATATCTTCTTCCTACCTTTGCCAGTCGCGGGCATTTTCGGAGACTTGCAATGCCTATACAGACCGCACGAACCGCAAAGAGCGAAATTGCCCGTCTTTCGTTTGCTCTGTATTTTAGAGGATGAGAAGAAACCTTTTGTCATTTGAATATCCTAAATCCAGGATTCCGCCTTTCATACGCAATTCGCTTTCTTGACATTTCACATTGACTTTTATCTATATCTATGCCTATCCACTTACGGCCTAATCGCTCAGCAGCAATGCAAGTTGTTCCCGAACCAACATTCGGATCCAGTACAACATCACCCTGATTTGAAAAGTTTTTTATAAAAAAGTAAGCATCACCAATAGATTGTTCCCATCGGTCGCTTCTATGATGCTTTTCCGGTTTATCTTTAGGAACAATATTAGAAACCCAATTCAATGGATTTGCCTTTCCCTTAGAAAACACAAGAATACTTTTAGCACCACCAAAAATTTTCCTTGGATGTAATTGGCCGACTTGGTGGCTATTTATCTTATGAAACAAATAAAAATAATCAAGAAATTTTAACATGAATGGAAAAGTTAAGTCAAGCCAATAATCAGACGCATAAAAAACAGCGAACTTACCAGGCTTCAAAATACGAGACGATTCACGAGCTATTTGCTCATATAGATAAATCCCTTCTTTCACATAGGGCGGATCAACAAAAATCAAATCAATTGAACGCTCTGGAAACAATCTCATAGATTTTGAGCAATCGCCACAGATAATTTTCCCTATCGGCAATTTCATTCCTTTTCTTCCACCATACCTAATACGGTAACATAGACAAACTTTACACCCTTAACCTTCAGACGATCCTTTGTCACTTCGCATTCGTTATAATGTTGGACGAGTTCTACCAACAACTTCGGCGGAATCGTAAACTGCAAAGATGTCCCATCGTATTTAGATTTCTTGATTTCAGTGAACCATCCGGACACACCCTTACCAGTAATCTTGAATTTTCCCTTCTTGATATTCACAATCACATTATTGGCGCCGACATTCTCTGACGAGAAAATCTCCGCCTTTTCGACGGACTCCTTCAGTCCTTTCGGAAGATTCAATGGTGCGCCCTCAACTTGCAGTATCTCTGATATATCATCAGAAGGATATTCATCTACCCAATGACGGCAGCTAAGTACTAAACCATCAGAATTCCTAAAATGAATCCAGTGTTTTGTTTCACTGAATTCCACCATATCCAATGATATAATGTGCTTGATCGAATCCCTTCTTATCAAAATAGACCCACTCACATCAGTCTTCATCCTAAATCGTGTAACTTGGTAGTTGTCGCAGGCCTCCATCCATTTTGAAGTGATGTGAATATAATTCGTCACAACTCGCGCTTCATTATTTCCCGCGCATGGTTGAACAATCGCTATCGCGTCAGCAAAATTTTCAGGTAGTTTCTTCCATTTCTTCGGCTTGTCTACAGCATCAATTGGTAGCAAAATATCCTGTTCCATATTGATTCCCGCCTGCTTCTGCTTAGCCTTGATAAGCAAAGTCGTGCCCTTATTATTTTCACCGGCGGAGATTTCCAATTCATCCTCCTTCAACTTACGGAGTATGGAAATGAATGGCATTGCAGGCACTGCACCCTCAATCTTCAACAGTGATTTCTGCGAACAGGCAATCTCGTCATTGTATGTATTAACGGTCTTGCCCTTGAAAATGAAACAAGACGACTGTTCTATGATTTCCTTCGTTGACAAGCCTGGTAGGACGGATTCAAGCTGTTTCAAAAACTCTTCGCGATTTATCCGCATCTTTGAATCTCCTCAAAATAAATTTGGTTTGGTTTCTTTATATATTTTTTTTGATTTGCTAAACAGGCAACCTTCATAATATGGAGTAGCTTTATAAAAGCCAGGAAAATTACACCATGAAAAAATTTCCTTATATTCTGATTTATTATAAACAGCCCTATCTTTCATCAGATAAACCAATTGCTTAGCTTTGCGGAGTATATTTATCCTCTCCATAACAGTATCGAAAGTATCACTAATACTAACATAAATATACCACCGTGTTCGCCAATCTTTCAATCCGTTTTTCCTCAGCATTTTTAATGCTTTCATAACCGATTTTTTATATGAAATATGATCAAATGCAAACCTTATTTCTTTACAATGATGCAAGGAAAAAAGTTCTTTGCAAATTTTGTCAGTCAATAAACGGTGATCAAGACCTTGGTTAAAGTCAACTCTTAAACTTTCCTTTTTAAGTTGGCCACTAATTTTGAAAAAATGTTCGGGTGCTGCAAGAATATTATTATCCATGATTATAATATCTTTTGACTTTCCATCCCACAAATCATAAACATCTCCAACAATACTAAGCTTACCTTCTTTCTGTGGAACAATACACCAAGGACAATTCCTTATGCAGCCCCGTGTTGTAAAACCAAAATTCATTTTTGGTTTGATCTTTTCGATTACCGCTGGCAATTGCTTTTTCAAACTATAACCACTACCTCCAATTTCTGCAATACCCTCCCATTTCTTACATCGATGTTTGTTATAATCAAATACACAAGAGACATAGATTTTGTCGTAAACATCCATAAATGGCAAAAGGGATTTATCTTTTATTCTATAAATTTTAGCACCCCGCCGCTCGTGATATACACGAAGCTTTTCCAATGCAAGATTCGGAAGGATACTATCAACATTTACTAACAAAACTTTCATTATTTCTTGAAAATATACAGACCTTTATCATCTGTTTTAATGTTACTAATGCTTTTTTTCCTCGACAAATAGCTCGGTATCTGAGAAATTGTACGCCCCATAGATTCTGGGTTTCTGTTTGGAAATCTCTTTTTCAATAAATCCAAAATTTCCTTTTTCGAAATTGGCCCTTGGTTTTTTACAAATTCCAAAACCGACATTATTACACCTGGGGATCCATCTTTCTTTTTCCCAGCAATCCTCGTTGCCTGCTTCTTCGCTACCACAGATTCCGCCACATTCTTCACCGCATCTTTTTCCTCATTCTTCGCAGCTCGTGCTTTCTTTTCGGCAGCCCGTTCTCTCCCACGCTCCAGGGCATCTCTGATTTCCCGCTCCTGCTGCCTGTTCCTCTCAGCATTTTCGACATCAATTACAGTAACTTTGAGACCGTTTTTCTGAGCTCGCAGAATTTCGTTGACTTTTTTCTGGTTCTTCTCATCAAGCCCGGTTCCCTCGACAAGCATGTTCAAATTACCAAGCTTCTTCTGCAATCGAGTCACATCCCATTTGTCAGCAGTCTTGAATCCCAAAGCCTCAAAAATCTTGATGGCCCTGATCTTTGTTATTGTTCCCAGATTCTCTTCTTTTTTCTTGCCCATCATTTATCCTCTCTATTTCGATTAGAAATTCGCTTTTTGTTTTCCATCAGTTCGTGATATGCTTCCACAATTTCATCCTTGCGATTTTTCCACATGGTATTTGCAACAACTACAAGAATCTGATCCAAGCTCCTGCAGTTCGAGATCATATCCTCGACGAATTCTTGTGGCGTCCGATCTTGAAATGAACATGACGTTGTTTTGATCATTTACCACCTCCATTTTCCTGTTTCGTTCTCCCTTTCATCTTATTATATTATCACAAAAAACCATTGTAAAGTAGCAAAAATTCTTCCCATTTTATAAAAATTCTTAATCTAAATCTGTATCATTCAACACAGCAGTTAAAATACGACTATCGGGAGGTAATAAACTTCGAGGATTATCCAATAGCAAATCATACAAATTTTGACAGTGTTTTTTTGCCCACTCAAAAATTGATTCTGGATTCATTGCATGATAACGTGCCAACATAGTTGATGCACTCGCAATTAACGATTCACCTTCGGCGCAGGCCCAACCATCTTTAGGTCTCATTGCTTGTTTATAAGTCAACTCGTTTCTCCTTTAATTTACTTCATCCTTATCATATTATCGTGAAAAACACAACCAAAACGCAAAAGATTTTCAAAAGCAACTGCAAATAGCAGGATTTGCAAGTGCGAGACACCCTGCGACATGCACACACCGGCTCGAATGGAATTCGTCGTCTCGGAGCGAAATCCAGTTCAGACGCATAATTCCACGCTTTTTTTCATGCTCAGTCTGATTTATGCCAATCATTCCGGTCACTGAATCAATCTTTCTCCTGTCATCCGTAAAATTCGCCATCTTCAAAATATTCCTGTCATAAGACGACGCATCTGACTGGGTAGCTGTCACCAATAAGCAATGTCTCCGTTGACTCAGTGCACGCAAACGCTTCCATGTTTCGTTTATGCGATCACGACCTTCTATGCTAGCATATTCCATTTTGAGAATATCTGCATAATCAATGACTATCACATCTGGAATCCAAGAACTCCTCTCCCAATCTTGCAGAATGCTTTCAATCCCATCGACGCTGAGCGTTGAATTAAAGTGACACGACAACTTCAGATATGTCTCCTTACTCCTGATTTTCTTATGCATTACCTCTGCACACGCCTTTGCAGCCTTTCTCCAACTTAAACTTTTAGTGAATTCCTTTAGCTCAAATTCTCGTTCTACTTTCCTTTTCTTTTCATTGTACCAAACCCTTGTCGGATAATACACATCACAAGCATAGCGGGGTTGCTTAGATGCACGAATCATCAGACGCCTCATTGTTTGACTTTCACCCATGTCACCAACTTCAAACATCGCAACTTTCCTCCGCTGCAACATGGCTTCGTACGCAATGGCCATCAGCCAGAAAGACTTGCCAACACCCTTTTTGCCCATAAAAGAAATAAAACCCTCACGCTCAAGAGAATTCCTGAAAAACTTTCCAAGAGCACCCTGAAATTCAATCAGTGTTTCTTTCCTATCAGTTTCAAACGCTTTCCGAATTACATCCACATTTTGCAGGACGTCGATGCCCTCGCCAGCACCCATCTCGATTCTGCTGTAACCAACCAATCTATCATGTGCTCTGTCGGAATTTCCATCAGATATATCGGATTCGACTTGCTCAATCAAATTCTCAATCCTAACCTGATTAAAATACTGAGATGCGATGTCGATCATGTAATCACTATTACTCTCGGACTTCAAATCTTCGTATTCGTCACTCAATGACGATAGGAAACTGCTTACAAGATTCACACTGCTCTTGTCTTGGGTCCTCGACGACCATCCCTCAAATAGACTCTCGATGTGCTTCATGGGGGCTTTATTATATCGCTGATAATAATTCAAACACCATCGAGCGATTATGTTCGCCCATTTGGACTTGAAAGACCGAGGCTGCCACTTTGAGTTGATTCTCGCCAACACAACGGAATCGACAATCATGGCAATTAAAATTCTGCGTTCGTCACTATTATCTTTCTTATCTATTCGCATAAATTCTCAAAAATAATCAGTAAATTTTTTCAGCAATTCATCATAAAGCCAGTCTGCAGTACCTCCCATTTTAATTTGCCTTTGGACTATATCCGAGCCTGAAACGCAAAAATCATACTTTTTATTCTTCGATCGATATAATCTTAATCTGGCCCCAAAACCATTTGCCTGCTTAATCAATTGACGCAGCATATGTTCATCTGTCAGCTTTATTGTTTTAGTTTTTTTCATATCAATCCAAATGACTCTTTCGTCTTCCTGTTCAATTTCTTTTTTGATTTTTCAAACAAACTTGGCCTCATGCTCGCTATCAATTACATCCTTTGAAATAATGTTGGTTGAGATAAATACTTCTTAGATTGAAAACCCCGTTACCTTATCGGGAACCTCATCACCCCAAACATCCCAACCTTGTATGTGATCTCTCGCAAATAATTCTATCCGTGGCAAGTCGCCCATCAATTCTACAATTCTTTTTCTAACCTCATCAGGTTTTTTAGAATGGGCACTCCTCTGGCTTTCAACCAAAGCCCTGACTTTATGACTTTTTATCAATTTGTGGATAGATCTGCCTCTGGTAGCTAACAAGCACAACTCGACACCACTTTTCATTGTGTAAGCACCCATAAAACAAACAGAAGCTCCTCTTCTTGTTTTCTTAGCCCAAACGAACCCAATTGTTTTATACGTAAAACCCCAAGCATTTATTATCTCAATGCATCTTTCTAAATGATAATCAGTCGTCCAAATGAACAAAATACAATTAGCATCAGCAAGTTTGGAAATAGGTAGATTTTTTATGGCATTTGAACTCATTACTTTGTATGGAGGTCTTCTCATACCTCGTATGGTGGTACAATTAGAGTTTGCATTGCTATCATTATAATAACTCCAAGGCGGATCTGCATATATTATTTGGTATTTTTTATTGGGAAGTTTCTTATTCTTCATAATCAATTACATCCTTACCTCTTTTGACGCCTTCCTTATCTGTCCAAATTTTAGCCTTAATTTCTAAATTATCAATATCATCATCGGCAAGAATATCATTAAAATATTCTTGCCTATATATATTATATATATCTTTAACCCTGCTTAAATGGTTTAGAGCGGTTTTAATCCTACTTAAAGTGATACTTTTGAATTCCTTGTCAACATTGTGTAGAAAGATAATACGTATATATCTTTTCCTAAGATATTCACACTTGATTAACTTTTTATTTTCATACAATGATTTTATTAGTAAACTTATGGACGTCTTGCTGATATTAAGTAAATTGCCGAGTTGTTCATTTTTTGCAGTGCAATATCCATACCTGCTACATATCGTATGTATTACGGTAAATAGCAGCTTGCCGTTCGGTGTCAAATCTTTGCGAATCAACACCCCTCTCGGTATTAGGTAATGCTCATATTCTGATTTGTTTTGTTCAGATTTCATCGTCAACTTTCATCGTATTAGAATATCATATTTGTATATATTATCACTTAAAATAAACGTATCTCGTGAAAAATTCCCAAAATAACGTTTCAGACAGGCTCCTAACATCACTTTTAAGGGGCCTGACATGTGTTCTAATCGATTTTCCCACACTAATACATAGTTTAATACTGATTTTAAATTTTAAGGGCTTAGAACTCAAATTTTAGAGTTTTGAATGTAGATAGACCAACAGAAATCCCAAAGACGCCCCAATAACAAACCCGATTGTATATATTATCATAACCCCAGTTGGAATGTTCATCCCAAAATCTCCTTTCTCAATCGTTCTATGTTTTTTTCGTTTTCATCTGATGCGTCCTTCGCATCCAAACTCACATTGTAAGTATCACCAGAAAAGACTGACAGATCATTGACCAGCTTTCTCGCACGTCTCTGTGCCTCATGTTCGTTGTCAAAACAGATCGCCCTCGTTGGATACTTCGCGATTCGTTCGAGCTGTCCGTTTGAGTACCCAGAACCAAATGTAGCAACTGCCCCCTGACCGATTCTCCAAGCATCGAACACGCCTTCGACCACAATGACCGCGTATCGTGCGAAGTCCTCTCCGTAAAGGAGTTCCTTATGAGGCATTGCTTCTTCATTTTCACCTGCACTAATATATCTTGTAATTTTAGGGTTCTTTGAGATTGAGCGTGTCGTCCAGCTGACGATCTCCCCGTGGTAGTGGATCGGAATCCATATCCGCCAAGGGAGCCTGCTCGAAACTGTTATGCCCCATATTTTCCAGATGTACTCAATTTCCTTCCAATCAAATCCTCTGTCACGCAGATAGCATTTGTGCGCTTGATGAAGTTTTTGTATGCCTGTTGGCATGACGAGCCTGCCGAGGGGTTTCTGCTTTTCTTCAATATGCTCATGGTCAAGTGACCTCAGCAGCTTTTTGGCTTGATTGTAGGACAGTCCTGTGATTTCCATTAGGGTGTCTATGAGCCTGTGACTTCCACAACGCCAACAGTTGACGTAGTTCCCCGCTATCGAATAGCCCATGTGCCATTTATGGGAGTCCCTACCGCAGTAGGGGCAGTCAATCTGTATCCAGCCCTCGCGTGCGTGGTGATGCCCAGCGGGTGCAATTGGGATATTGTATTCAGATAATATGTCTTTGAATTTCATAAATTGTTTCCAGCTTTCCAGGAGGGTGAATACGCATCTGGATCGTTTTCAATGCTATCTAATCCTGAATCGGGACTGCTTACTATGTGAAGATTTTGGATCTCGATTATTTCGTGTTTTAGCTCTCTATGGCAACACAGACACTTATCTGCCAAGACCTCATTGCAAATACTACAAACAGTATTGGATAGGAAAAAATCTCCGCAGGACGAACATATATGTTGCTCATATTCTTCACTCATATCACGTACCTTTTAACAAAAGCTTCTTCTGTAACTCATCAAATATACTCAGCCGGTTCTTCTTTCTGCTCCCGTCAAGAGTCTCTGAAACCACATCCTGCTTCGACTGCAGTATCTCACAGAGGTGATGCTCGATAGTGTTCTCTGCTACGAGATAATATATAAGCAAAGAACTGTTATCATCAGGGTCAAATATCCTGTCTTCGCACTGTGTAAGATCGCCTGGAGTCCAATCAAATTCGATTGCGACTGCTGCTTTTGCCTTCGATAGTTCAATAACTGTACCAGCAGCCTTTGTTTGTCCAATACACAAACGATATTTTTTATTTGTCTGAAAGAGCTTTACAGCAAGGTGGCGTTTCTTGCCTCTGACAGTCCCGTCGATTACAACGCATTGACCCTCGTACCTACTGTGGAGTTGTCGAATAATCTCCTTGTGTATGGCGAAAATGACGAGCTTGCCGTGCTCCCTCTTCAGCCAGTCATCTATCCATTTTAGGGCATTCTTCATTTTTAGTGATACC
>Ga0307437_1001066_pt1 | contig 19083 bp, 10 predicted proteins | sample SalMarWE160390MG_FD_202146 | JGI IMG/M metagenome (GOLD analysis project Ga0307437, IMG submission 202146) | Salt marsh sediment microbial communities from the Plum Island Ecosystem LTER, Massachusetts, United States - WE1603-90 | ecosystem: Environmental > Aquatic > Marine > Intertidal zone >...
CCTTATCTAAATTTGCTATTGCCGAATCATACTCCTTGTTTAATCGGTAAGACATACCTATTTGAGCGTATGTCCATGAGGTAGGTTCGATTTTAATCGCCTTCTGAAACGATTCTATAGCTTTATTATAGTCCTCTTTGTCTCTATAAGTGAGTCCCAATTCGCGATACGCCCATGCATACTGCGGATCAAGAGAAATGGCCTTATCTAAATTTGCTATTGCCGAATCATACTCCTTGTTTAATCGGTAAGACATACCTATTTGAGCGTATGTCCATGAGGTAGGTTCGATTTTAATCGCCTTCTGAAATATTTCGATAGCTTTGTTATATTCCCCTTTGACTCTATAAGTGAGTCCCAATTCGCGATACGCCCATGCATATTGCGGATCAAGGGAAATGGCCTTATCTAAATTTGCTATTGCCGAATCATACTCCTTGTTTTGTCGGTAAGACATACCTATTTGAGCGTATGTCCATGAGGTAGGTTCGATTTTAATCGCCTCCTGAAATATTTCGATAGCTTTGTTATATTCCCCTTTGTCTCTATAAGTGAGTCCTAATTCGCGATACGCCCATGCATACTGCGGATCAAGAGAAATGGCCTTATCTAAATTTGCTATTGCCGAATCATACTCCTTGTTTAATCGGTAAGCCCCACCCAAATGGGCATATGTCCATTTGTCCGGTTCAATATAAATTGCCTTCTGAAATGCTTCAATGGCTTTGTTGTATTCACCTTTGTCTTGATACGTCTGTCCTAAATCGCAATAAGTCTTTACCGCTGCAGAATCCTTCCCTATCGATTTATAAGTTTCTCCTAACTTAGCGTAGGTTCTTTCACTGGGCTCCATTTCAACTGCCTTTTGAAGTGCCTTAATGGGCTTGTCATATTCGTCTTGTTCCTGATACGCTTGTTCTAAGATGCGATGTGCTTTTGCGCTTTTGGGGTCCAGCGAGATGGCTTTCTCTAAAGTTTCTATTACAAATTCTTTGTCGTCTCTGAAGCGTTCGGCAACTTTGGTCAAATCGCTCGAATGCTCAAGGACCTGTTGTTTGTATTTTTCTTCAGATTTACTGGCATAATACTTTTGCCGTTTGGCTCGTTCACTTTCTACTTCAGATAATAATCTTTGCCAATTCGCTTCCGCAGCCTGTAAATAAGCTTGCTTTTCAGCAGCAGCAGCACGCTTACTTTGTCTGTGTGCATGAAGTGCAAAACCCACCGCCACGACAAACATCACGAATAACGCGGTCGTCAACAGCCGCAGACGTTTGGCTATTCTAGTTTGTTTTTCTGCTTGTAGGCGCGCCTCTTCTGCACGCTTACGCTCAGCTTCGATCCGCCGATTCTGTTCTTCCTCACGCCAATCCCTTAACCAAACTTCGTTAGATTTTCGAATGGGTTCGATCAATCTATCGTGTGTCAGTTCATACCAGTGGGCTCCAGCGCGCATCTCAGCTCGGACGAGGTGCGCGTCCTCCAGAGCATCGACTGCTGCATTGGGAATCCCTCCAGTATGTTTCTGGCCTCGGAAAACTGTCCCGCGTGTTCCAGCCGCGGTAATTAGCTGTTTATCAAACCAAATGCGTAAATCTTTTTCCTCGGAGAGTTTCTTTTTTACAAGCTGAACAATAGTTTTCTCATAAAAATTTTTAAGAACTTTCTCTATATCTACTTTTTTGAGATGTTTTGAAGTTATGACCTTGACATTTTCTTCTTGTATCCTATCCCAAAGATCTTGGCATACCACCTGAAGTTGCACTGGTTCGATATATTCCCCTCCTGCGAGCAGTTGTTCGGCCAATCTTGGAGCGACTCCCTTCCCAAATGAATGTTCCGTACCGCTCAGAGGGCCCTCGATGGCTTCACATGCCGCTTTTCGACCGAGACACTCCATACGGTAACGCGCACGTAGCTGTTCAGGTAGAAACTTGGTGAATGAATCTAAACTGGCCAAATAATCTTCCCTTATAACAAATATAACTCGCAGTAGTGGATCCGCTTCAAGTGCGCTGGCCACTTGACGAAAGAAATCTTCTCTTTCTTTCCATCGTTCTGGATAGAAAGCAAATAATTCCTCAAACTGATCAAAGATGATAACACGTGGTAAAGGCAAACCTTCTTCGTCAAATAGGTGTTCTTTTTTATTAAGGAAGGAGCCAAGTGACATCTTCAATAATCGTTTTGTATCAGTTTTATCCTTCGCCCAGCTAACGAGTGTGTTAAATATATATATTTTTTCTACGTCATTAAGCTTCGTTCCTTCGGGAATCAGTCCCCTCACACGCGCTACGGGGAGAACATCAAATCCTTCCTTTTCAAGTGCAGGAATAAGTCCAGCATTGATGAGAGATGTCTTGCCTGACCCCGATTGGGCATAGAGCAAAAGAGTACGGTGCGCGAAGACAAGAGATAAAAGTTCGTTTATCTCACGATCACGACCAAAGAATATTTTTTTATCTTGCCTTTCAAAAGGTCGAGGCCCAACATAAGGGGCCTTCTTTTGTGATCCTTTCATCCTTTTTTACTTCTCTTTTTTGTAAATTCTTTCCAACGTTTTTTTAGTTCCATACAAAACTCTCTTGCTGTTCCCCAGTAAATCTGTACGTCTTCTTTCTTGAAGTAAGCAGTTAAATATTTTTGCGTGTTGGCATCTCGTTCTATCTGAACAGCTACGCTGAGGCGTCTAAGGCTTCGTTCCGTAGAGTCAATTAAGCCTCTAAATATTACACGGAAATTCCAATCTGCTAAACTGTATCCGACGAAAAGAAGCGATGCTCCGGTCAGAGCTCTCTGAATTCTAAATGGTATCAGATTCTCGTTACGTTTAATATTCACAAGAAAATCCAGATAATCATCCTCTGCTAGCACTAGGGACTCTGGCACTTCCATATGTCCATGAAAGTGAAATACAATAGGATTAGTGGCGTCAGGTTCGATATTGGATTCAAAGACAGATGGATAATCCTCAATGTATTTGTTCCACTTACATAGCTCTAGTTTTGGATTCTTGCCGCGGCTTCTAAGAGCTTTTACCATGAAATCATCATAGTTTGTTGTTAGGTAAACTGGCAGCGGAAAATCTGCTAAAACTCCGTGAGGTTCGTCAGGCTCATTGAAATCTGGAGGTGTAACATTTTTGAATTGCCTTGCGATTTCCTCCTTCGGAAACATAGGATCATTTCTATCCACAGCCAAAAACTGAGCTACGCGTGTAAGATCGTAGCAATCCGTCATAGGGTAACCGTGTTCCTTTGCCCACTCTTTGGCGATATCGGCGCCGAGGGGCAACACTCCGTAGCATGCCCCTGCTCCAAGGAAAGGAGTACACTTCCCATCATATATTCTCTTGAGAAGAGTATCCCAGGTTTTATCTTCAAATGTTCCTAGCACTTTTAACCTCCTATTTTAGAAAAGCTATGTTTTTCTGGCGTGGGAGACAAGTAACATATACGAGGTACTTTTTACTCACCCTTTACTTTTCCTCTGGTACCGCGTCGGATCCCGGACTCGGTTCAGTTAGCAAGGTATTGGCTATCTCTTTAAGCTTTAGAATGGCTTGTTCCGAGAACATACCAACTAATACACCCAGTGCAGCGAAGCCGAAGGGTTGGGTGTCGGTAAGATTCGCTTGTGGTGAGAAAAACCCACCTCGTATAACAAGATAGAAGGCAAGTGCTAAAGTAGTACCAACAAAAGGTAACATAATGTATTGTATCAACCAGCTTCGCATCAATGCCCTATGACCTACATACCAGTAGAACGATCGTAAAGCATGAACCAAACTGCCCAGTGCACCAGATAGAGCCACGATTACTAATAGACGTACCTCGTCTCTAATTGAAAACGTTCCAAAGAAAATAAAATTATTTATATATGATTCACCTAGAGACCCTGTTGGTGGCCAAAATCTCACAATGCTGTAGAGCAGATATATAGAAAATAGGATGAGATAGGCCGCGATCAAAGCAGTACCTACGGGGCCAACTTGGGTTGCGTCCGATTGCTCGCTTTTTAGTAGAGAGGTTTTTTTTATTTTTTCCTGACTTTTACTCGTTTTGTTAATTTTTTTCTGCATGATTCCTCCTCGTTTTCTTTACACTTCTTTAATTTATTATATAGTTAAAATAAATCTAAAGTCAAGTTATCCTGCTCCTTAAATCCCGAGGATCTTTAGGGCTTTTGATACATCAATCATTAACAATCGGGAGAGAATCTTTACATTCTGGTCGTAGAGGAGCACCGCCTTTAAACTCGGAACTCTTTTTTCGTATAATATCAAACTCGTAGGCTTCATCCTGTGCTTTTAAGTAGGAATGGTCTCCCACGGTGAAATCACCATAATCATACGTACAATAGATTTTTAACAGTAATTTTCCTTCAGTTAACTCACTAATCTTTTTCATATTTAATATCTCGCCACATGGTTCTCCTATCTCTACAGTATCGGTTACCCCAATATGATTCGGAGGACATCTAAATATAATACCATCTACAGTTTCATCGAAAAGTATCGTCTCATAACTGCATTCCGTTAATAGCCGTATCGAACCATCACACTCATCATACCATAGTGGTCGTTCTGTCTTCTTCCAATAAATAAGATGGGTTCTTTCTTCTCCAACAGAATTTTCGTCTTCTATGGTTCCATAGTATACATATGTGGTTCCACATCCAGCAAGAAATACTATGAGTAAAAACATTAAAGAAAACTTTTTATATCTCATTTTATACTCCTTAAATTAACTCTCAATTAAGGCCACCAGGTCATCACCAATAGCAGCGTTATCCCAATAGCCTGTATGCGCCATTAGCCAGGCTTTTCCAATATCTAAAATGCTGTCCTTTATGGCCCATCCGGATTCTTCTGTATTTATAGTAAACTTTTCAGCGATTTGATAACCTTCAAGTGGTTTTCCATAAAAATTGCCTGATACAACCGGATCTGTACGAGCCCAATAGTTAATCCAGCGAAAGTAATGTCTACCTATGCCAAATGGTGATACTTTATTTCTCTTGAACATAGAAAGACCGATGGGAGAGCCCATGGTTACCAATGCTTGAACTGGCCATGTCTTTCGACTGTCACGATCAAAATAATTCTTATTTTTAATAAGTTGATTAATGGCATCAAACGCGTAAATCGAACCAAGGCTGTGAGCAACAACGTAAAGAGGATTACCTTCTTCGTAGATACTTTCGATCTTCTCAATAAGTCCATCTCGAATGGTCTCAGCTGTGCTCCCTCCTTTTAGTTTTATTACAACGTCCCCGACAACATCAATTCCATTTTCAATAACTGTACCTAAAAGATTGCCAAATGGTATTTTATTAGTCAGTTTATTGAAGAATATATTAAGAATTTTTTTCACCTTACTCTGTGCTTTGTCACTGATGTTTTCATACCTGTATATATCCGTTCCGAATTTAAGTGGAACCCCACCAAGTCTACTAATTACAAGTTCTTCGATATCCTTATGTACATTTATCTCTTTATCTCGACCTGATTGAACACCATGAACAACCAAAATTTTCCTGCGTTTTTTAGGATCAACACTCATCTTACACCTCCTTTTATTTAACTCGTCTAAATCGTTTTGTTCAAATCAATATAAAATCCTTATTCGTATATCCCCTGATTCGACTACAAACTTCATATCCTTCCCTGCTGCCTTCATCATTAGTGTTTCCCTCCATAGTTAAAAATACTGTATCCTCAGCATCAACGACAATTCCGGTATGAGTCCAATCTGTCGATGTTCTTCTTTCCAGAAAAAGAGAACCGGGAGTTATTTTTTTTCTATTGGAAACAGTAGATCCTTTCAGAAAAATTCCTTTTCCTTTAGCACCCGATGCAAGAATATCGCAGGAAAAAGACGTTTTAAGGGGTAGCGAAACATCTAAAGTGTCACAAGCCTGATTCAGAATAAAACTGGCAAAGCCCGCGCACCATGGCCAGGCTTCCCCTTCATACCCTTTCATATATAGACGAACCCACGGTCCTTTGTTTTGACCACCTATCTCTCTCGGATGCTGTTTTAAATGTTGTTTCGCGTAAGCCACTACCATTTGCCCAAGAGATTTATTACCTTTGGAAATCTCTTTTAAAGCATCCTTCATCGGCTTAATTAACTTTGTAAAGGTGTTATTGCCAACAATACCGTCTACTTTCAATCCTTCCCTTTTCTGAAATTCTCTTATTGCATAGTCGGTAGCTGCTCCAAAGTCACCATCAATTTTGAGCCCAAAACCCTGAAGACAGAGCCATTCCTGGATTAATTTAACTTTTTTACCTCGGCTTCCTTTTTTATAAATTTTGTCTAAAGTAAGTTCACTCATTTTTCATCTCCTTTGTTTATCCTTCCTTTACAATACGGACATTCCATAATACCTCCTAATTTTTCACTTATTTACTATTATATAATTTGTCAAGTTTCGAGATTGGATCTCATATACGCCCTCATATTACTTGGGAATTAATATTGCAAACTTGTTTAATCCGATATTTTTAAGCACACTGGATTTAACAGCGCGTTCATATCTCTCTGTAATTGATTTATTTATAATCTGCCGATACGAGTATTTAGGAGGATTATATTTGTTGTATTCGTTCAGAACATCCTGACGAAACCAATATCCACACCAATACTTCACACGATTGTCTAATTCGGTTTTTGTCACTTCAATGGTTTCAATTTGATCACGCCAGGACATTCTAATATTACTTCCCCGTTTCAGAATCCCAATCATCGCTGTATGATTATCATTAATAAGGGACACTACCACTGCATAAAAACCATCTTGTTTACGAGAAATTGTGTTTTTTAACCATTGTCCTGGAGATTTGGAGAAGTTAATATCTGAATACTTTAATATTTGAAATCGTCTTCTTCTTGCTACGTATGTTGCTGGAAAATTTTTAGGTGTATGTGCCATTCCGTGTCTTTTCAGATATGCCATTGTTAAGGCTCCCTTTGCTTTTCGGCCGCCACTAAATACAGAGCGGTTGGGTATAATAACACTTCCAAAGAGGTTCTGAATCGACTTATTCGTCATTTCAATACATGTTGTTCCTGTCGTAGCTTCCATATCTCTGCCTTGAAGGTATGAAAACGAACTCCGTTTGTAGGGCCGCAAAGACCTCCTTATTCTATGCATAATTGGAGAGAAACTTCGAGATGGAATAAAAAGAGAACTAATTGTCTTAATTTGCCTCTGCTGTTTGTAGCTAACAGATTCATATTTTAATATTCGAGGTATATTTCTTTTCACAGAATTGCTAGTCCATTGCGTAAATAATATTTTGCACATCATGCAATAATGATATTTGCGATAACTACTTTTATTCGCTAAAATATTATTGCCTTCTATTTTAACAAGTACATTCAATTCTCTTAAAATATGGCGAAGGTACCTTAATCCTTTTTGTGAACGAATAAAAACGAGGATTTGGGAATCTGTGGTTCTTGGGTTTCGTATCAGCTTCCTTCGGGTTGATCTTGTACGTAATCGCGATTCAATTGCTTGCGCTTGTATTTGTGGTTCCTGACTTGATTTGCCTTTCTGCTGCACCACATGCGTTAATTCATGCGCGAGGAGGCGTCTGCCTTTTGAGGTTTCAGGTGAATATTGTCCTGCCCCAAATACAATATTTTTTCCTTTAGTAAAAGCTCTAGCATTTATAGATTTTGCCGTTTCGGATGCCTTACTGTCTGCATGTACCCTCACCCCACTGAAATCATATCCAAAACGGGGTTTAAAATATTTTCTTGTAGACTCAGGAAGTGGTTGCCCACCTCCCCTTAATGAATTGATGCTGGACTCTATGCCAGGAGTTGCTATTGCTGTGCTTGAACTATTTCTTTTGGCTTGAATCGGTTCTTCCTCTTCCTCCTCGGGCTCGGTTTGTCTTAATATTTTTGGTTCGGGCATCCGCATTACAATATCTGCGACCCTATCCGCTTCCTTTTCGTATTTATCATTGGGTTTACCGATTTTAACTTTTGCCTGAAGTGTACCGGATTTAAACAATCTCTGAACAACCTGATTGCCGATTACTCTTTGGAGATGTAAGATTTGGTCGAATGGGGTAGATGTAGTTTTAGTCCGCTCTTTTTTTTGGGTAAGATAAGCATTATCACTCTTCTTCACTCCAGACTTTCTGGCAATCATTATATTTTTTTTACCCATTCTCTATTACTTATTTCCTCCCAATAATAAACTCTTTGCCAAAGGTCGCGATTTGATTCCATAAGCATAGGCACATATTAATTTTTCCGCCCATTTGTTATCCTCATTTATTGTTAAGCGAGTTGAACTGCAAACCATACGTCTGATTGTGCAAGCCATTTGACCCTAGTTACATTATCCGGAAGAATCGTATTATTGATGTTACCTAAATTTTTAGGAATAAAATGATAGCCTTTTTGGTCAATGATGCACATTCCGACAAGGTAGAGATCTTTTATTTCGGACAGTGGATAACCACCGCCTCCCTCGCCAACAAAGATATGCTCACTTTTATTGAACCACTCAACTATTTCGCCTGTCTTGCGCTTACCTTTACCGACTTTCGCATTTGGGTTTTTTGTCTTTAGATAGTCAACTTTGACATTAAACTTGTCCGCTATCTCTTGTAGAGTCTCGCCAGGTCTTACTACATAGGTGCCGGCGCCGATTTTTTCTCCACCTGTGTTCCGCGGTGTTCCGGATCCCCCGTAAAGAGGCCAAGACGGCGGATAATCTTTAGGTGGAGACTTTTCGGATGAATAAACATACTCCACAAAGATGAAGGAATGTCCACAGGATCCACCAAGAGAGGGTGCACCGGTAACACACTTACATGCGGCGGCTGCAGCTGACGTACTCCAAGTTTGAATAATAGCCCCAGGCTTCAGGATCTCATTCCAAAGAATACCTTTGATATTGGCTTTCTTAGTTACGGGATGGGTAACTTTCGCCCCAAGTGGGGATGTGGGGGGTGGAATTGCTATTCTTTCTCCTGCAAGGAACCACGGATTTTCGCTTTCCGGAGTAGGTTTTAGTTTGTCGTGATTCCTCTCCTTGAGCTCTGGAACGGTAACGCCAAACTTAGCTGCGATATTCTTGATTTTATCTCCTGGTTGCACTACATATTCACCACTCGGAGCAAGGGCCTCAATGGCTCCATGCCCTAATATCTCCTCGGCAGATCCTATAATTTGCCAGAACTTATATAATCGCCAACCCCTAACCTTCCCAAAAAGGTTAGAGTGTTTCAAGGTGTCACGTATGGAAATCCCTACTTCTTTACTGGATCCAGTAGGACCACCATTTAAATATCGTTGCCCCAAGTTGCCCAGTAATCGCTTAAGTTTATTCTTTAATTCTACTTTTCCTTGAGGAGACAAATTTCCCTCCGCATCCTCATACAATTTTCCATCAAGGTAATAGTAGTCTAAATATGCACGCACATAACGCTTTATGCTCGCTACAGTGCACGCTGTCCCTGGGGCGCTTTCTCGCTCTGCCTCAGATAGGATACTCTCCGACATTCCCTTGGCCGGCTTGAGAGGTGCGTGTAGCAACTTCAGTGCGTACTCAAGCTCATCACCGCTTAGCTCACTCTTCAAATCTTCTTCCAGAGTCCTTTTGGCCTTCATCTTATAAGCAGTCTTCAATTTTCGAATGCTCTCGAATGCTCCCGCAAAGGGAACCAGAACTGCATAGATTAATTCCTCATCTGTTCCTGGTCCCTCTATCGCGACTACAAGGCGATCGACTGCCTCAGTGTAATCTACTTTCCTAAGAGTCCGAGGTTTAATCTCGACGTTCTTGGAAAGAGGTTTTCCGCCTAAGAGTGAAAGAGCGAAATCGAGTTCACTGTTGCTCATCTCATCGCGCAAGTCTTCTATTAGGGTTTTTTCATATTTGCTCTTATAAGCTTTCTTCAAAGAAGCTATGGCCACGGGTCGCATGTGAATCTTCTGGAGAACCCCAAAAATTTTTTCCTCCTCCGTTCCTAAACCTTCCATGGCCTTCCTTAAGACTTCTGCGTATTCTTCCGATTCTTTCCCGTATTCTCGCTTCTTAAGAGTGGCACCGCCCTGCTTACGCAGGGTTTCTCTGTGGTTTTGCTGCTGAGACACATGTGTCAACTCATGTGCCAGAAGACGTTTCCCTGAAGAGGTCTCAGGTGAGTACTGCCCGGTACCAAAAACAACATCTTTTCCTGTGGTAAATGCCTTGGCATTGATAGCTTTTGCCGTTTCAGAGGCTTTACTATCAGTATGTACTCTTACTCTACTAAAATCGTATCCAAACCTCGGTTCAAAATAATTTCTTAGGGGCTCAGGAAGAGGTCGGCCCCCTCTCCTCAACGAATTAATGCTCGATTCAACATCAGGAGTTGCTACTGCTGGGCTTGAGCTATTTCCTTTTGTTTGAATCGGTTCCTCTTCCTCTTCTTCAGATTCTTCAGATTCGGCTTGTCTTTGGATAAGAGGAGTTATTTGTTCGGTAATAGGTTTGGCTTGAATTGGTTCTTCTTCCTCTTCTTCCTCTGGTTCGACTTGTCTTTGGACAAGAGGAGTTATTTGTTCCGCAATTGGTTTTGATTGAATTAATTCTTCTTCCTCTTCTTCCTCCTCCTCGGGTTTGACTTGTCTTTGAACAAGGGGGGTTATTTGTCCGGCAATCTGTTTTGGTTGAATTAATTCTTCTTCTTCCTCAGATTCAGCTTGTCTTTGAACAAGAGGAGTTATTTGTTCCGTAATAGGTTTTGATTGAATTGATTCCTCTTCCTCCTCTTCGGGTTCGATTTGTCTTAATACTCGCGGTTCAGGCATACTCATTACTTGATCCGCAACTCTATCCGCTTCTTGTTCGTATTTGTCGTTAGGTCTCCCTATTTTAAGTTTTGCCTGAAGTGCACCGGATTTAAATAACCTCTGAACCGCCTGATTGCCGATTGTTCGTTGAAGGTGTAAGACCTGGTCAACCGGGGTAGCTTTAGTTTTAACTTTCTCCTTTTTTTGCGTACGAGAAACCGTATTATCTCTTTTTGCTTCAGATGTTTTGGTGGTTACTTTAGCTTTTTTGCGCATTATATTTATTACTTTTTTACTTTTAATAATACCCTCATCGTCATATGTCGAGATTTAACCCTATTCCCTCGATAAATTCTCCAGCTCAATAGACTCTAAATAAAGTCGACGTTTTCCCACTATTGACTCGTAGCCACGCACTGTGAAACTTTCTTTGCATCAGAAGTCCTCCGGTCGAGTCGGCTTCATCAATGTTGGTTACCTTCGAATTGCTTTCACTCACTAGATTAGTTTGGTAAACACTATACACACCAGCAGGCATTTCTATAATCAAGGCGCCGTGCAACGAGAGACTATTTGCAGCGTGTTTAGCTTCATTAAATTTGTAATGCCGGGACAAAAATGAGCCAGAATACACTCGCTCTCCTAAAGTAAGCAACCCGGCGTCAACTTCAGCTAGGAAAGTATCAGGGGCTACTAATCCTGCAACTGCTTTCATAACCCCCTTTGGACCTGCCAAAAGTTTTATACCAGTCCATACACCCGCAGCAAAACCCTTCCCTGTATAGATCCAATACCCACTTTTTGCTGCAGCATCAACCTTCTTCTTTAAATCTAAAAGGCTGGCAGCTTGAATTTCAGTAGCTGGTCTCGTTCCTTGATCAGATAAAAACCAGTCTTCATTCTGTAACCGACCTATAAGAAAAGAATGCGGGCCTGTCTTTACATACCAAGATACTTGGGCAATTTCCCCGGGCTTAAGGCCACGGATGATTGAGTTAAACCAAATGTCCTCATAGGAGATTAGGCCACTTTCTACTTGTCCTGTATGAAGCCCTAATGTCCGCTGAATTTGTTCTATTTGATTAATCTTTAAACCTGAAGTTTCATCAACAAAGAGAAGATATAGTGTCATTGCAATCTCTTGATATTGCTGCTCGTTAATGACTACTCCTGGCTTACGTGCTTGGTCTCTTATTTCCTCGATACGCTTTATAGCTAAATTGTATACTTCTTTAGGTTCATAATTTAAGTCATCCCTTTTTCGCCAACCTTTAATAACCTCGTCTTTGTATTGTGCCAGATAAGTGAGAATCAAATCGCAGGCCATCACTACCATGTTATTGGGCAATGAAGGGTCATGCTGTTCTCGATCCCAAACAATTAGAGCCGTAATTAAGGAAGCAGCACCACATGTCTTTCCTACCTGGGAATAACCGGGTAGGACAGGTATGGTCTTACCTTTTGGTGTTGTTTCTCTGAAAGCTTTCTCTTCTTCCTTCTCTTCTGGATCAACCTGCCTTTGTATTATTGGGCGTTCAATATAAAGCAGTTTTGTCTGTATAGGTTCCTCTTCCTCCTCTTCAGGTTCTGCTTGTCTTTGTAACGTTGGATGTTCAATAGAAAATAATTTTGGTTGAACTAATTCTTCTTCTTCCTCTTCTTCAGGCTCGACTTGTCTTTGAACAAGAGGTGTTATTTGTGCGGCAATCGGCTTTGGTTGAACCAATTCTTCTTCCTCTTCTTCAGTTTGTCTTGATATTTTTGGTTCGGGCATTCGCATTACCTGATCTGCAACTCTATCCGCTTCCTTTTCGTACTTATCACCCGGTTTACCGATCTTAAGTTTTGCCTGAATAGTTCCTGATTCAAATAACCTCTGAACTGCCTGATTGCCGAGTGTACGCTGAAGATGTAAGATCTGGGCAACTGGGGAGTCTACAGTCTTAAGACTTTCCTTTTCTCGTACATGAGAGAAGGTTCCTTCTCTCTTTGCCTTAGGTTTTCTTGCGGTTATTTTATTTGTTTTACTCATTCACTTCCTTTCTTACCAATTTGTCCAGTGTCGAGATCTGACTCCATAGGCATATTCTCATTGGTTCAAATCCTTCTGAGTTTCGGTATATATTACGCCTGAGCTATAGACACTATTTATTCTGTTGGAGCTACTACCTTACCAGGGTGATTTCGCATGTCTAGGAGAATGCTTCGCACCCTGTATCTTCTACCATCGTGGCTGATGCTATTGGCAAAAGGCTCCACTTCTTTGGCGATAACCTCAGCTTTCTGTTTATCCTGTATACTTTTGCAGATCCAATAGATCGCCCATACCGACTTTCTCGAGCCATTCTTACAAAGGATAGCTAAAAGACGGATAATTTCTTCCGTGAGTGGGGATCGCAGTGTCTCGTCGTTGTTCTTGTTTCTTTCAGCCCAATTCTGAATTCTATCTGCATCTATAAAGCATGCTGTTTCCACTAATTCTGCGGAACCCAGTAGTTTTTCGAAGTCAAAGAAAGGAATTGATCGTTCGATGCGAGCTATCCTTCCGTGATGAGGGTCAAAATGGTTTGTATTCTTTTCAACAAGCGCAATCTGAACAGACTCGAGGTTTGTTCCAACATATTCATCTCTCTGATCATCTCCAGTTTCGACGATATCCCATTCGACTTTAGCAGTAATGTGTACAAAAGGCTCTTGGTTATTTTTTTGATGTTTCTCAGCCTCTTTTTTGAGTCTTCGCATCTGGTAGCGAACATCCCACATCATAGCGTTCCAATCGCGCCACATCTGCATATGCACTTTTTCTTTTTCATGCATCGAGGCCAACCAATCTAATATATCAGCGACTAGCAGCGGCCAAAAGAGCCGCCCCATAATTCGTCCTGCGCCGTGTCTCACTTCACCGATAGACCCGGTAGGATATGATTTTGGTAGCGACTTAGGAACAACACCTTCAGGCCTTACTGTTCTAATAATCTGACCTTTATTCACCACAACTTGAATATTCTCCGCCCGCATAAATTTAATATCTCTAAGCAATTGCTTTTCGAAGTTTTCAATCTGAAGTTTGGTCACTTTCTTCCCACTTGCACGTAAATCAATAATAACTGGCTGCGATTTAAAGTGAGCTGGTAGCGTTTCAAACTGTCGTTTAGAAAGCTGTGCCTTAAGTTTACGTATGATACTTTTTCTGGTTTTTGATGACGTGATATCGGTAGCCTTTACTTCGAATTTGCCACCAATATCGGGTTTGCTGCTCCCCTTCACGGGTCCTGCGGGATGACCACCCTTGTATTGTCTTTCCCCTGAAACACCAATTTCTTTCTTATAGACATAACGCCACTCTCTCTCCGCTTTCCATCCTGCTTCTATGGGATCTAAGGGAGTACCATGTTTCAAATTCTGAATATATCGTTTATACCTCGCTATCTTCTTTGGGTCTGTTTCCTTAGAGATTTCCTTTTCCCACATTGCGATGAACTCTCGAGTTAGTTCCGGTGGAGCCTCAAAAATAATAGCACGAGCCAGTCTTTTTGTACTGACTCTAGAGATCTGAATTGTCTGCACTGTTCTACTCGTGGCGTCTGTTACCTTGCTGTTCGATTTCCTAAATGAACTTTCCTTCTTCTGGGAGCTAGCAACCCTTGAAGGAGAGGGTAAAAGCCCTCCACCTTTCTCTTGCTGTGTTACGTGGACAAGTTCATGGGCCAAAAGTCTACGTCCGGCATCAGTGTAAGGTGTGTATAATTTGGTGTTAAATACGATGTTGTGTCCAACCGTGTAAGCTTTTGCATTCACTGCCTGGGCCAACGCGGTACCCTTAGAATCAGCATGCACCCGCACCCCACTAAAATCATATCCAAAACGTGGTTCGAAATAGCTTCTTGTAGATTCAGGAAGCGGTTGGCCACCCCCCTTTAATGAATTGATGCTGGACTCGACAGTAGGTATCACTTCTGCTGCGGCTGAGCTATTTGATTTAGTTTGAATCAATTCTTCTTCCTCTTCCTCCTCCTCTTCCTCCGGTTCCTCTTCACCCTGTTTTTGAACCAAGGGAGAAAATTCCTCAACAATCGATTTGGTCTTAGTTCCTTTCTTTTCCTTAGCTTGTTCTCCAACATCCGTGTCTCCCCCGGTATAGTCTTCCTCTTCCATGCCGGTATCGTGCTCTTCTTTCACTTTCACCCCGGCAGCATATTCTTCATCCTTTTGTAAAAGTTCTTCCTGTCCTAAAACATCCCCGAGTATAACATTCCCAGTGTTATTGTCTTTAGATGAATTGATATTTGTCGGAGAGCTTTTGTTTTGTTGTATCACGTGTGTCAATTCATGCGCAAGGAGATTCCTACCATAAGAAGTCTCCGGTGAATATTGTCCAGCGCCAAATACTACATTCTTTCCTGTGGTAAAGGCTCTAGCATTAATAGATTTTGCTGTTTCTGCTGCCTTTGAATCCGCACGAATCCGTACATGGCTGAAGTCATCACCAAATCTTGGTTCAAAATAATTCCTTGTAGATTCAGAAAGCGGTTGTCCCTTTCCTCTTAAAGAATTAATGCTGGATTCTATACCAGGGGTTACCACTGCTGCGTTTGAGCTATTTCCTTTGGTTTGAACCGGTTCTTCTTCCTCTTCTGGTTCAATCTGCTTTTGTAATATTGAGGAATCTAACTGTGCCTGGATCGGTTCCTCTTCCTCCTCCTCAGTCTGTCTCTGAACCACTGGGGTAATTTGTTCGGAAATGGGTTTGGTTTGAATCGGTTCTTCCTCTTCCTCTTCTGGCTCAACCTGCTTTTGCAATATGGGAGAATCTAACTTCGACTGTATCGGTTCTTCCTCCTCTTCCTCTTCTTCCTGTCTTTGAACGAGAGGAGTAATCTGTTCGGTAATCGGTTTAGCTTGAAGTTCTTCTTCTTCTTCCTCTTCTTCTTCTTCAGCCTGTCTTTGGGCTAACGGGATAAGTTGTTCGGAAATAGGTCTGGTTTGAATCGGTTCTTCTTCCTCTTCTGGCTCAACCTGCTTTTGCAATATGGAAGCATCTAACTTCGCCTGGATCGGCTCCTCTTCCTCTTCTTCAGTATCAACTTGCCTTCTAACAAGCGGAGTTATCTGTGTGGTTATCGGCTTTGTTTGTACGGGTTTTTCTCCATTCTCTTTACACTCAAGACAATCTGACATCTCAGGCATACTCATTACCTGATCTGCTATTCTATCCGCTTCTAACTCGTACTTGTCGCCCGGTTTTCCAATCTTAAGTTTGGGCTGAATCGTACCAGATTTAAACAACTTCTGGACAGCCTGATTACCGATTGTATGCTGAAGATGTAGTATATTGTCAACTGCAGGAACAGCTTTAGTTTTAACCCGCTCCTTTTTCTGAACAAGAGAAACTTCATTGTCTCTCTTTGCCTCAGGTTTTCCGGCAGTTATTTTTGTTGTTTCACTCATTCTTTATCAATTGTTTCCTTTCATGCCAATTTGTCAAATGTTGAGATTTGACCCCCATGCTGCCTTTATATGCGTTCCCTTGAGAATAGGGCAAAAATAGACCGAGAGACGAACGGCCTACCTGTACACTCCGTGTGTTATTGCTTTATTTCGCCATTCGCCCCAAAAAGGAAGGGTTAGGTGGAATTTAGAACATCTTTCTCGCCAGGGATGACCTACGGGAAAGTCCCGCAAGCATTTCTCGTATCCCCTCACGTCTTCTTTACGTCTTCTGCCATACCAAGTTCGGATCAACTCTCGAATGGCAAAGTATCTTTCCACGGCGTCCATATGGTCAGAAACTACCCTATCTAGTATTTCCTGAGAAATCTTATTAGTATAGGGTATCTTCTTCAGACCGAAATAGATGTGAGTACATGCCGCGTCAAATGCTTTGTAGTTGTCCAGCGCTTCCCATGGAAGATCCCACGGAGCAAGATTCAATTTTCCGGCTTTCAGGTTTTCCTCAAGTTGCCACACGGAAGGGCTTACCTGTGCAACGATGTGGTTATAGACGGCTTTCACTGCGCCTTCAATATATTTACATTCAGGTCCTGATATTAGTCGGCTTAATCCTCCTCCCCCATAGAGGATTTTATTCTCTTGCACCGACAAGGCATGATGGAGTTTCTCTTTGATTATCTTTGGTGTGAGCTTGGGGGGTAGAGTGAATTCCTCCTCTAACCAAGGTCTCTCCCCCTCTACCCGAGTCAGATACACATTCTCTCGTACGGTCGCACCTATCGAGTCACTCAGCTTTTGCTTCCAATTCTCTCTGGGTGTAATGTGTGAATCGTAGATCTCTATCAAATTAGGATGATCCTTTATATGAGAGAGGAACCCTGTTATGTCCGCCATGGCACTGTAAATGTCTGAAACATCCTTTGACCACCTAAAGGATGCGTATTGCTTCTCGAAAAAAGTCTTCAGCCTAGGATCTCCAAGAAACTGACTTTTCCCTTTTGTCACCAACTCTTCCGGAAGAAAGCCCAGAGGCTCTGCATCTTCAATAGAATCAATCCATTGCTCGATTGTCTCCCACCTGCGTGCGCTAAGACGGTTCAGGAGCGCGGTTAACACTGCAGCAAGTAAACTGCCCACGTGCGGAATGACTGTGATGAGAGAACTTTCCAGGGCATTGGTCGACATCTCGGTCTCCTTCTCACTCCGTACGAGGAACATCAACTCCCTTATTAGTGCTACAAAGGCGAATCTCAGATTACCAATGGATTCCGATAGTATGCGATCAGGATAGTCATCTTTCAACTCAAGTGTGAACATGTTCCATGCCGCTTTTCGTCTCTCGTCTACTTCCGCTGCCTTTTTTTTAGCCCCCTCCTCCTGGCGTCTGATCGCCAAACTTCTGTTCCCGGAAGCCTGTTGCACAACATGCGTCAGCTCATGAGCCAGAAGACGTTTTCCTGAAGAAGTCTCAGGCGAATATTCCCCAGAACCAAACACCACATTCTTTTCTGAAGTAAAAGCTTTGGCATTTATAGCTTCCGCCGTTTTGGACGCTTTACTATCTGCATGCACCCTCACCCCACTGAAATCATATCCAAATTTTGGTTCAAAATAATTTCTAACAGATTTAGACAGCGGTTGTCCACCTCCTTTTAATGAATTAATACTGGACTCAACACCAGGGGTTGCCATTGCTGCGTTTGAGCTATTTCCTTTGGTTTGAACCGGTTCTTCTTCCTCTTCAGGCTCCTCTTGCCGCTGGACAAGAGGGGTTATTTGTTCGGTAATCGGTTTTGGTTGAACCAGTTCCTCTTCTTCCTCTTCCTCTTCTTGTCTTTGTAACACAGGGTTTTCAGTAGAAAGTATTTTTGCCTGGATCGGTTCTTCTTCCTCTTCCTCTTCTTCTTCAGGTTCGGCTTGTCTTTGAACTAAAGGGGTTATCTGCTCGGCAATGGGTTTTGGCTGGATTAATTCTTCTTCCTCTTCTTCAGTTTGTCTTGATATTTTTGGTTCAGACATTCGCATTACCTGTTCTGCAACTCTATCCGCTTCCTGTTCGTATTTATCACCCGGTTTACCGATCTTAAGTTTTGCCTGAAGGACACCAGATTTAAACAACCTTTGAACTGCCTGATTACCGATCGTACGCTGAAGATGTAAGACCTGGTCAACTGGGGTAGCTTTAGTTTTAACTCTCTCCTTTTTTTGCGTATGAGAAACTGTATTGTCTCTCTTTACCTCAGGCTTTTGGGTGTTTAATTTATTTGTTTTACTCATTCTTAGCTCCCTCTTTAATAAATTGTTTTTACTCTCACACTCAGCTTAAAAATGAATTTAAAAATCATTTCTCTTTTGTTTTCTCAGTAGGGTTCGCCTTACTGTAAGAATATAACTCTTCACCACTGCGGTTAATTTTCTCAATCAATTCTGGATTGATAATTTTTTTATCATAATCCAACCATACCTTCCACTTCTCATTATCCTTACAATTAAAACCTCGACAGGGTACAGGTCGGTTTTCGTATACTTTACACTGGTAAGTCTCACGATTCAAGTGAATACAGTAACCGTCATCACCCCGGGCAATCAGATAAGGTTTACCGAAATCCCATCGAACGATGCCCTCCTCCACGTCCTGTCTGGATAGAGCGAATGGAAACTTACAACACATTGCTTTACAGATATGAAGCCGGTTTTCGCAGTCTATATTCGCCTCATGCTCAAAATTGTATTTATCATATTCTGGTTCCTGAAACATAAGTCCTATTCCGCTTTCGACAAATTTCTTAACGAGGCGTTCCGCTACTTTTACTTTTCGGTC
>Ga0307437_1001068_pt1 | contig 19070 bp, 17 predicted proteins | sample SalMarWE160390MG_FD_202146 | JGI IMG/M metagenome (GOLD analysis project Ga0307437, IMG submission 202146) | Salt marsh sediment microbial communities from the Plum Island Ecosystem LTER, Massachusetts, United States - WE1603-90 | ecosystem: Environmental > Aquatic > Marine > Intertidal zone >...
CTGAAGATCTTGTTGATATTATGGAAACCGATCATGAACTTCGTAGAATGAGGGCAGCTATTATAGAGTACCAAAAAATGGAAAAAAAAGAAGCCCCTGTGAAGGCCAAGGACCAAACAGGGGCTCCAAACCCGGATCAAGATTGATCCGACAACTTACTTACTTTTATATAATAGCACATAAAAAAGTCAACACAAATAAGGCTGTTCATGGCACAGCCAGATTGCCCTGGCTAGGCTGATCACCGAAAGGCGGAGATCCCTCGCCGCCCCGCCAGGGTAAATACAATGAGGGATATAACCTAGAGGGGGTTATGTGTAAAGCACGTAACCCCTTTTTTTATTCAGGAGGCATCATGAAAAGCGTTATTATTTCAAAAGAGGTCCACGGAGCCCCGTCTGAGTTTCAATTATTGCCGCTTGGCCGGATAGACCTCGAAGGTTGTGGCCCGGCAATTTTGGACGATCAGAGCATGGATAATATCATCGAGGATTTTGAGAGGCGCGGTAACGATATGGTAATTGACTATGAACACCAGACCCTCAAGGATATTCAAGCGCCAGCTGCCGGATGGATCAGAAAGCTTTTAAAACGGGGCCAGGAAGGCTTATGGGTAGTAGTGGAGTGGACCGAAAAGGCCCGGCAATATTTGGCAAAACGGGAATACCGCTATTTTTCGCCGGTAATGCTAACCAGGTTAAGTGATCACAAAATAGTAAAGTTGGTAAATGTGGCCCTCACAAATTCGCCTAAAATTAACCACTTGAAGTCCATTGTCGCGAAAATGGATTTTGAAGAAATAGACCCGCTGCAGCGCAAAATAAACAAGATGATGGGAATAAGTGATGAGCAATTCCTGCAGTATAGCTGCAAGGATTACGATTTTAAATCGCCTTTAATAAGCGACACACAGCGCGAAATAAACAAGATGATGGGAATAAGTGATGAGCAATTCCTGCAGTATAGTTATAAAACGACTTAAAAAAGGAGGTATTGAATATGATAGTAATTAAGAGTAAAAAACAGAATTTTTGCAGATGTGGCGTGAGGCATTCGATTGCACCGACCTATTACCCTGATGATCGGTTTAGCCAAGAAGAATTAAAAAGATTGGTGGATGAGCCGATGCTAATTGTCGAGATCATAAAAGACGAAAAGGAGGAAGCCAATGATTCCGATCCTAGAAAATGACGCTTGGGTTCAACGTGTGTTAGAGTCATATGCTAACGTAAGTATAAAACACAATTACGGGATTGATGTTTCTCGATATGAATGGGTTAAAAATTATCTGACTGATAAAAAGCTCAGGGATGAAATCGAGGAGCTCCAAAGAAAAATAGCAGCAATTCAAAAGGCTCCTATGCACAAAGATGAAGTTGCAAGCATGCTAAAAGACAGCCTGAAAAATATTAAACAATCGGTTGTAGAGCAGCTGAAAGCCCATATATCGGAAGTGCAGCAAAGGAAGGTCGTGATATTTCACGACTTGGACATGAAGGTCTTGCCGATCCTTGCCCTGAATCTGCTTTCAACATCAGAAATAAACGAAATCCTGTCTGTTTTGGAGACCGGGAAGAAGAAACAAGAGATCGAGGAAACCGTTAAAAATCTGACAAATGAAATAGCCAACAATAAGAAAATAATTGATGCGGAATTAAGCCCCCAGGAACGTTGGCTTTATTTCGATTCCGGCCACCCGCTGCACTACCCCAAGGGTTGCAGGTGGACGATCTTTGTTAATGATTGGAAGAAGGTCGCTTCATATTTTGAAGGCCATGTGACTATTGAAGGGTATCCCTTGGAAACAGAGCACGAACACGCTGCATTTCGCATGTTAGGGCTGGATGAAGTATATAAGCCCTCAGCCTATTTAAAAAAGCCTCGAAAAAGATAGCTTTGGCGGGGCCTCCTCAATATATGGCTCGGAGCCATATATGGGTAATGCCGTGCCCGCCAGTGGTTTTTATAGTTTCCGCCCACATCACGGCATTACCATACATTTGATCTAAAACAGGAGAGCGTCATGCCGGAAACAAATAACGTTCAATGGGAATATGACCGAAGCTTTAGGGTGGGGATAGGCCGAATATAAAAGGAGTGTTTTTAGATGAAAGACAAGAATGAATCACAGTCTCCCGATATCGTTTCACACAAAGATCAACAAAGAAATCCGGCATTATATACAGCACGTTCCGGTCGTTCATGTCGTTATGCTTTTTTGCTCGATTTAAAAAGTCAAAGGCATACAACAGACGATCTAAAAGACAAAAGCGCTCATCAACCGAAAGCTGATCAAAATAATAACCCCAGCGTTTTTGATCTAAGACAGAAAACATCTTTTGAATTAATCGATCAATCTGAACTCGATTTTTTAAAACAATTTGAACAACCGTATTTCGAGACAGACTAATATAGGGAAGATATGTTTCAGGAATGCCTTTGTCCAGACCAGGATAACAATGATCAAAAAGATACATCACCCGACTAATAATATCTTCAATTCTTAATTTTTGCATAAGATTTGATAGCACGTAAAAACATGTAAGGTCAATTAAGGAGTCGGTTTATAGAACGTTTGAAAGAGGAGATCTTAAAAGGCTCCGAATATTTCTATTGCGAGAAACTTCATTGCCGGTTGAAAATTGATGTTTGCCTGCAAAGACAACAGGCAAACTTAAGGCGTCGCAGATTCGAGCCCATTCCCTTTTTAAACTGCCAAAATTGCGGCCAAGGAGCTGAAAACCTGCATTTTCAAAAAAATGGGGGCAATATGTCCCAGGAGAGACCATCAAGAGGTAATGGCAAAAGAAATATAAGTTGTGAAAAATACGGAAAATGTCTTGATATTGCTGCAAAAAAAGATTATAAGACATTTAATTGTGAAAAATGCCCATTTTTTACAGACCAAAAGCAAACGCCTAAGCCTGCCAAAATAGAAAATACAAGGGTTTGCGAGCGCTGTAATGAACGGCCCACCATGCAGGCAAGCTCTCCCTACTGCTCGCGCTGCTTGACTGATATGAAACGGGCTAAGCAGAAGGCCGCTGACACCCAAAAAAAGAAAGATAAAGGGCATAGTAAGCCTAAAACCGGGATACCCCAAAAAACAGCTGCTACTGCGGTTACAATCGATTTTGGAAAATATATTTCAGTTTTAAAGGAAGTTGAAAAGTTGGCAGATAAAGAAATGAGACCGCTTGGCATGCAGGTTGCTTATATATTGCAAAAACACCTTGAGAATATTGGAGGTCAATAATGGGATCAAAACCAAAACCAGAGGAAGTTCAGAGGGTTTTAGATGAACTTTCAGAAGAAGAAATCAAACAATTAAGCAAAGAGAATCCCTTTCGCGTGGACCGCATCAATAAAATTAAAGAGCTTTATAAGCGGGGCGTTAAAGTGCACGTCCTTGCCGAAATTACCGGGTTTAGCAAGACTTCTATTTATAGAGCCATTAGAGGCGAGCCAAAATTTTATATCAATGCGCTTAATATTAAAAATTAATAGTAATTGGGAATAAGCGAGATATCTTGATTGTTGCCAATTATTATTAATTTTTAGCCTATCTGATTTTTACCAAGAAATCAGATAGGTTTTTTGCGACACATGATGGTACCGAGACGGAAAAGCATCATGCTTTGTAAGTGGTCTTGAATTTGCGTCCTTTTTTTAGCCCAGCCCTCATCCTATTTTTCCAGAACCTCGTGAACATTTTTCCAGAACCTTATGAAAAATGACATTAACCGCGTGAAAAAGTCGCCGATTAAGTTTCAATAAACCATTAAAATACCCATTAAAGATAGTTTAACGAGCCTTTAAAAGAGGTTAAAAGATGCCTTTTTAGGGGCTTTTGTTTTGGACAAACCTCACCGCATTTTGGACAAACCTCACCGCAGCTATTACTTCTTATTCGCAAATCCATCATTAGCCATCTGATACCCACCTAATAAAAAGACATTAAAAATTTCCCTGAAAAATACAAAAATATCATACTTTCCTCGTATTGACAGGTCTTGGGTAAAAATAAATATTAAACGCCAAATTATTCATCTATTCTAAAAACAAATAATAAACAATAAGTTGGGGGTGACATTGAAAATAATACTATATGTTGTATTTTTACTTGAAAAATCTTTTTATTTAATATAGGTAATCATAATTGTTATTAAATATAAGAAAGGAGGAGATTTATGACAGTTATTGCAAGTGCGAATCAAAAAGGAGGATGCGGTAAGACAACAACAGCCATTAACCTTTCATCTTCTTTATCTTTAAAAGGGAAGAGGGTATTGCTCATTGATTTTGATCCTCAGGCCCACGCAACCATGGGTCTGAACATAACGCCTTCCGATCTTGAGAAAACTATTTATGATGTTATAACTCCAAAAGAAAATGAGTTTTTAGGGATTGAAGATATTTTGGTGCCGATTAAAGACAACTTTGACCTTGCTCCCTCAAGCCTGATCCTCAGTGCAGTCGAACAAGAGCTTTCAGGAATGGAGGGCAGGGAAGACAGGCTTTTGAAGGCTATTCAGGGACTCAAAGAACCATATGACTATATTGTAATTGATTGTCCCCCAAGCATTGGGCATCTTTGCTTTAATGCTCTTCGTGCCTGCGAAGAAGTGATTATCCCCATCGATATGAGCCTTTTTTCTCTTCGTGGTGTTGCCAAACTGCTAGAAATCATCATCCTGATTAAAGACAAAATTGGCCATGATGTTAAATCTCGTGCGCTTATCACCATGTATGATCGCAGGACACGCTACTCCAGGATTGTTTTAGAGAAGGTTAAAACAGAATTTGGGAACAATGTCTTTGAGACGGTAATTCGTTACAATATCCGCCTCAGGGAAACGGCAGATTATGGCTTGCCTGTTGGAGATTATGATAAGAATGCCATTGGTCACAAGGATTATGAAAACTTGGCCGAGGAGGTTATTCGCTTAGAGGCGGCCAGGATGTACCCGGATCTCAAAACCTTGAGCGTGACGGAAGATATCTTACAGAAGACAGAGCACTATATTGATAATACCTTGAAATTACCTGGGATTGATCAGCCAATTCGCAGCTCTTTGTATTATCCCGAAAGTATGTAAAACCCTAAATGATCGTAAACAAAACGGGAAAAATATGTTATGTGTTTGATTTATTATGCATCTTCGACTTTCGCTCATTTAGGGTAGAACACCAAAATAATAAATATTTTTTAAACGGGCAGAGCCGGCAGTTAAAGGATGTAATTCCTGATGATCGAAATATTAAAAAAAATATTTGAAGCTAATCCTGAAAAATCTAGAATCGTATTAAACGGTAAATGTTCGGACTGTGGGTGTGATGTAATAATTGAGATAACACCCACATCAGGCGGATTTGGATTACTAGGCGGTTCTTTATTTAAGTGTTCACCTGACGAGTATTTAGTGAAATGTCCTGATTGTTGCCAAGTTAACCCGAAGATAGACGATAATTAAAAGGCCATACAGTGTAGATCCCCAAATTATTTTGTCTGATATTTTCTGATTATTTTGAACGGATTAAAATTTTTCAGATTGGAAATCGGTGTCAAATTCTGACGGGCTGTTGCCGGTTTTCATCAAACCGGCGCCGATCGAATAGTTTCCGAATATCCGGCTTTTTAACCTTTCCGAGGGGATTACGGGGAAGATCGTCCAGAATAAGGACTCGGGTCGGGACTTTGTAGGGCGCAATTCTTTCCTTGCCCCAAGCACGAAGTTCATCGAGGGTGAGCTTCTCTCCGCTGCGTAGAACCAATGCGGCGCAGATTCGTTCACCCCATTCGGGATCTTCCTGGCCGACAACCGCACATTCGGTGATGCCCGGATGCGTACGGAGCACCTCTTCGATCTCCAACGCGGAAACCTTGTAACCGCCTGTTTTGATAATATCCGTGCTCTTTCGGCCTAGAATGCGGTAGTTGCCTCGTTCCGCCACTGCGATATCTCCGGTGCGAAACCAACCTTTGCTGAACTCTTTTTTAGTCTCCTCAGGGCGTCGCCAGTATTCGAGGAACACGGCAGGTCCCCGGACTTGAATTTCACCCGCTGTATGGTGTTGTGCCAAATTGCCTGCTTCGTCTACCAGTCGAACCTCTATGCCCGGTAGCGGTGTGCCGACATATCCGGGCACCCGTTCTCCACGCAGCGGATTGGAAAGCGCCATGCCTATTTCCGTCATGCCGTAGCGCTCAAGGATGGTGTGTCCGGTTATGGCTTTCCACTTTTCCAGAACCCAAACCGGAAGTGCGGCCGAGCCGGAAACCATCAGACGAATCTTTTTACAAGCTTCCGACATTATCTGTTGATGATGTGGCGGTAATTTTTCCCAAAACGCGATCAGCTTAACATAAATCGTCGGCACTGCCATGAAAAGGGTAACGTGGTTTTCAATGCATGCCCGCCAAACTTCCCGGGCGTCAAACCCGGGTTGAATTTGGCATTGCGCCCCTGACCACAGGGCGCATGTCAGTACATTGACGATGCCGTGAATGTGATGTAGCGGCAAGACATGCAAAATGGTGTCGTCGGCCGTCCACTCCCATGCTTGAACAAGGGAGGTGACCTGAGCCTGGATGTTATGGTGCGTGCTTACCACTCCCTTTGGTTTTCCTGTTGTGCCACTGGTATAGAGAATCATGGCGCGTCTTTTAAGATCGATTTCGGGCAATGGACGCATAGCTGAATCGGAAAACTCATCCGTCTGAAGGAAACGAACACCCAGGGCCTCTGCAATCCGAAAAAGTCGAGAGCGAAACTGCGGGTGACCGACAATGATGTTTGCATTGGAATCCCGAATCACATGTTCCAGTTCAGCAGGTGGATGAAGCTCACAAAGGGGAACGGCAATGCCGCCAGCCCGCCAGATACCCCACTGCAAAGCCGCATAGATGAAGCCCCTTGGCGTTAGGAAGGCAACCCTTTCTTCTGTAAGATCGTTTCTGTCCTCCAGCAAACCCCGGGCAAAGCATGCCGAGTCCTTAAGAAGGAGATCATATGTGAAGGCGACGTTCTGCTCGATTATAGCGGTTCGGCTGCCGTATTTTTCAGCGCGTGCAATCAGAGGTAGCATCATTTTCTATTTCAATCCGAGTTCAGCAAGTTTCTCATGGGTGGGGATACCCTCCCGGCTCCAACCCCTTAAATCGTAATATTTATCGAGCATTTTATCCAAATTTTCCTGCGAACAGTACCTGCCTTTTGAAGGCCCGTCAGGTATTGGCGTGTGCATGACACGGTATGGCAATATGTCATCCTTGCGGCTGACGCCCCGCTGAACATTAATCAGACGCTCCAGATTATATATCCTTTCACCCAATTTTGTGAGCTCATTAAGATCGATATTCCACCCTATAACGGTGTTGACCATTTTTGTTATTTCAGCGTTGAGCATGGTCCCCAGCCCTCTTTCCACAATAAAACGGCACATTACCAGAGAATCGCCCACCGCCGTAAAACATTGATTATTAAAAATGTACTCCGGCTGCGGTTCAAATCCTGGATCTGTTTCAGGGACCGCATAGCAGGGCCGGCCGTCATGATGACTGCCGCCCCTGGTGGAGGTAGCATAAGATAACGACATCCCTCTTAATCCTCGTGCGGAATGCCCCGCAATCTCTAATCCCTTGGCAGTATAAAGATATTTTTCAGAGTCCCGGCCGAATGTTTCCGAAAGACGTTTGGAACCCAGGGAAAGATATTCTCCGATTTCCTCTCTTTGGGCTGTTTTTTTAACAAATTCTACTAAATCTTCGCTTTCTGCAAAATTGACTCTTCCTCCAAGCGCTTCTTTTGATATAATTCCCTTTTCCATACATTCAGCCGCAAATGCAAGGGTGACCCCCATTGAAATGGTATCGATACCCATCAGATCGCATTCATGATTTGCGTTAATTATCGAGATAATATCCTTATTCACAAGCATAGGTCCCATGGCCCAAATGGTTTCATATTCAGGCATCTTCACCGTTTTTCCTGCGTGTGTACCTTTGGCAACATTCACTTTCTTGCCGCATGCCACGGGACAGCCATGGCAGGAAATGTTTTTGTGCCAGTATTTTTCTTTGATCAGCTCACCGCTGATATCATGGGAATGCTCAAAGGTTTCTCTATTGGTATTCCGCGTGGCAAGCATTCCTTTGGAGTTGATAATATTCACCAAAATGGGTGTTCCATATGTGCTGAGCGGCGCCGTATTTTCCTTTAACACCGGATATCGTTCTTTTAATAATTGTTTCAGCGCTTCCCGGTCGGACACCCTGGTTTGTTTGTTTCCTCTGACAACAACCGCTTTCAGATTTTTGGAACCCATCACAGCTCCCATACCGGCTCTGCCTGCGGCGCCGTATCTTTTTCCGCTACAGATAATGTTTGCAAAATAAACACCGTTTTCACCGGCCGGGCCGATAGAAGCGCAGATCGCTTTTTCTCCTTCTTTGGCCCGTAACGCCGCAAAGGTGTCTTCAGTGGTTTTTCCCCACAGAAAAACGCCGTCTTTAATTTCCGCACCCTTTTCGGTGACCAGAAGATAAACCGGCTTTGATGATATTCCACTAATGTAAATAGCGTCGAAGCCGGTTCTTTTTTGAACAGTGCCAAATTGTCCGCCGTAATTGGAATCTGCAAACAATCCGGTCAGGGGTGATATGGAGGCCACATGTCCCCGGCTTGTCCCCCACACAGGGGTATCCGTTAACGGACCCACGGTAAAAACAATGGCATTTTGCGGCCCAAACGGGTCGGCATCGGAGGGAACGGTATCATAAATGAGCTTGGCTGCCAGACCGTTTCCACCCAGAAACAATTTGGCAAACTCTTCATCATAATTCTCTTTATTAATTCCTCCGGTACTCAAATTGATTTTAAGAATTTTACCATGGTTTCCACACATTGTTTTTACCTTATTATTTTCAACAGCCTGGCTATTGCATGAAAATTATTAAAAATTTAATACTTATTGTCTGCAGTTGATCATGAGCATATTGGAGACCTTTGCAAAACGCCCCTTTTTGCTCAATTTCTGCGTCAGGCTCAAATTTTAACCCGCCACCGAACTTTGGTGGGTTAATCCTCGAAATACTCAATGTATTCCTGTGGTTAAAATTATCGCCTTTCTTGAACTTAAACAAAAATTGACATTTTTCAAAGGTCTCATTGTGGATGCCCTTAAAACTAAGCTGTGCAGATTCCGATTCAGGACTAACAACCACACGGCAAACCGGATCTACAACATTTACCTCTTTGCAATGGAAAGCGCGGGATCAAACTTGCCTGATATGATGGGTGTCTGGGCGCTTCGAGTCGATCTTCTGACCTGCTCGGACAGGTAAGGGATCAACTCACCCAGACTAACCTATTCCTCTAGGGTGGTTAATCCGCCAAAGTTCGGTGGCGGGGATAAGAACCTGCTTTTTAGGAAAATAAATATAGAAGAAGTCCCCTTGCGAGTCAAGGAAAAAGAGCCACAACATAACACTTCAGGGGCGTCCATAAATAAGTAAATAACTTTCTGTGTGAAGTTTGCAAAGTCAATAATAGGGCGCCTTCGCGCAGAAAGTGCTTAACGTTTAGCGGCTAATGGGCGAATATGATCGGCCTTGCCAATCACATCAAAAATTTTTGCTTTCCATACTGTCAGTTCCATATCAACGTTCGAGCAATAATCTTTTACCTCCATAGCATATGAGTGACTGGTAAGATTGTTATGAAACCATTCATGTCAAAAAAAAACGCTCTTCACAAAGTGATATAATAACATTTGTTCGGGAAATTCGAATCGCTTTTCAAATCATCTCGAATTTTCAATCTCGGATGAGGCCTTTAGACACCTTGACACATGCCACTTCGTGGTATATTGTTAGCTATAGTCAATTGCTTATAAAGGAGGTTAGATTATGGAAAATTTGTGTTTATTTGAAAGGTTTTCAAAAATAGGGCTGGGCCTGCTTTTTCTGCTGATTTCACTCGGTTTTATGCTGAGCGGTGTAACTGTTCTTCCCATTTTTGGATTTGTGATTGCGCTGCCTTTTTTTCTGATTTCAGTGTATTTCTTCCGTGCCCATTTGAACAAAGGGTGTCAAATTGAGAAGGTGGCGGAATAAGGGTAAATTCCTAATTAATTGACGGGACCCCGGTTATTATAATAGGGGACATCTTATGATTTTATGATTTTTATCAGAGAATTGTCCGTGATAGTTAATAGCCATGGCACGAAAAGCGAGAAAAGATGCGCCGGGTGCACTGCATCATGTGATTGTCAGGGGGATCGAGGGCAGGTAAATATTCCGGTCCGATGATGATCGGCTTATGATCGGCAAAATTTTTCAGATCGAATAGGAAATCAGCTATCACACCCGGGCCAGCAAACGTAAAACTTCATCAATCTGTTCCGGTGAAATATATACGTGGGGTGAAAACCGAACTCTTCCAAGACGATCGGCAACAACAACCTTGTTTTTTTTGAGATTCTGCATGACGGCATCCGTTGTGACTCCCGGCTTTTCACAAACAACAATCCCCGTTGGATAATCTTGAAAGTGATCTGAAAAAACCTTAAACCCCATATCCGCAAGACCGTCTCGTAAATAAGCACTCAGCTCATAGATGCGCTCCCGTACTGTGGAAAAACCGATATCTTGCAGAAATTCCAGAGAAGCTTCAAAATAGACCCAGTCGTTGAAGTTGGCTGTTGAAATGGTGAATCGATCCGCCGTTGGTTTAAGCTCAGACTTGTAGGGAAGATATTCTTTGTCATTTGTCACTGATGCCGTTCCGATAAATACCGGATCAAGGTTGTTCAGCTTTTCTTTGGAAATAAAAAGAACCCCCAGTCCAAGCGGTCCCAATAACCACTTCCAGGCTGAAAACGCCATGTAGTCAATGTTGGCGGTTCGGATATCCAAGGGTTGCATGCCAACCCCCTGGGCCCCGTCAACCACGAAATCGATATTGTTTTCTTTGCACAATTTGCCAACTTGCTCCAATGGGAGGGGCATGCCGGTACACCAGTGCACTGCCGACAGTGAGATCGTGCGGGTTTTTGAAGTTATCAACCGTTTCAGCGCTTGAAGAAATGTTTCAGGAGATGTTTCCATGGGTGCAGTTACCAGTTTTACACCTTTTTTCTCCAGATGTCGCCACGGATAAATATTGCTTGGGTATTCGTTTTCAAGCAGGATGACTTCATCTTCGGCAGATAGTTTCAATCCGTGGGAGATAAAATTCATCCCTTCAGCAGTGTTGTGTATTAAGGCCAACTCATCGGGCAAGCAATTTAAAAGCTTGGATAAAATGTTCTTTATATTGCTCTGGACCTTGGCGTAGCCGGCCACCTCGGTGAAAATGCCTTTGCGGGCGTAACCCTCCATGAATCGGGAAAGCGCTTTTACGATGTGGGTTCCCGCAGGAGTCGTACCGCAATTGTTCAGCCAGATCATCTCCTGGTTGACCGGATAGGCCGTATAGATCGGATTCCAATTCATTATTTCTTATAATAAGTTCATTTAACCGTTCGCAATTTGTGGGTTTTTTGCAATTTATACCACAACGTTTTCACTATATTCGTATACGCCTCATTCCATGATCATGTATTGGGATTGGGGTCAATTCTTGACGGGCTGTTGCCCAAATAGCTATTGAATGCTCAATATTATTTAACTAGATCCGTCTATAAAATAAAACTGGTTTGGGGTCAAACCGTAACCCTTTCATTTTGCACCCAAAATGATATGTTTAAAACCAAAAAGCGGCCATTTTTAGAGCTCTTTTTACAAATTTTCAGATACTTAGCATGGCCCGACCCCAAATCTACCGGGAGAGTGAATGTCTCTTGCCCAATACATAACCTAAATTGAGCGATTTTTTACTCGATCTGCACCGATCTATTGCGCATTAAAGATCCGCGGAAATCCTCGACATATCCATCTCGATGTCTTTTCGGGACGGTTTTCTTTTGTTGAATAATTTGACGCTATTTATCACACCATTTTAATCGTAAAACCTCTATAGTTGATCTAACCTCTTATAATATTAACATTTATTTTATAACATCATCATGGTACGATTTTTGCTTAATAACTCATGGATGAGTATTAAAAGGAGAGTCGACATGAATTATAGTCTTCTGAAAAGGGCCATGTTTCTTTTAACCGTTGCCTCATGCTGTACAATTAGGACTGGGTGGTTATGTCAGCATCGAGATGGATGAAGATAAGCCCTATATCTACTACGAAGAACATAAGAGAAAATATCCTCCAGGACAATTCAAGAAGAAGGATAAAAGGAAAAATAAATAATTTAGCTGATATTTAATACAAGCGTGAATTTAACTTAATAGCAAAAAACCAAATTAGATTTAATGACAAATTCAAAACTGATTTTGCTTTAGACCGAATATATGCCAATGAATGGATCAACAAGGGAAACCGATACTGTCGAGAGTCTAAAAAAGCGTATTTCTGAGATGGAAAACCTTCTTCATGCAAATCGAGTGCTATGCAATATTCTTGATCCCATGGAGCTAAATTCTACTATAGCAGGGCTTGTAAGAGAACAGCTCAAGGTCTCTACTCTATGCATTTTTGATTATCACCCTGATACCGAAAAATTCGAATTGGTTTACAGCCATGGACTCAATAATTTGGGTCTTACATTTAATAAGAATGATGGGCCTCTTTGGCAAAAAATTCTTCAAAAAGAACCTTTTCCCGTAAATGACACTTCCGGCATCCCAATCTTTGAGGAATTTTCTGAAAACTACATTCTGAAAGAGTTGCGTTCCGAATGGTGGATTCCTTTTATTATGAAAGAAGAGGTGATCGGCCTTTTGACGATTGGTGAGAAGGATAACGCTTACCCCATTGATGAGATCGAATATAATTATATAAAACACATCGCTAACCAAGCATCGATGTGTAAAAATGCCTGCACTATTAATTTAAAGAGACAAAAAGAAAGCCAAGAAATGGATAAAATACTCCAGAATTTATCTCTCCTTTACAACATCGGCAGAGCAATGACTTATATCAGTGAGTTAAAAAACCTTCTCCAGTATATATTAAGAAAGGCTATCACGATAACTAATGCAGAAAAAGGTTCCATTATGCTTCTTGACCCTGACACAAATCAATTGTGCGTCAGTGTTATAGAGGGATTGGAAGATAGTGACCAGCAGGAAAAGATAAACAACAAACAAGTTACGTGTAAAAGTTTTAAACCAGGAGAAGGCGTGGCCGGACAGGTTTTTCAAGAAGCAAAGCCGATCGTATTAAATAATATTAAAAGTGAAGACAAATTCATCGAAGCGGATTCCTCCTTTGTTACTTCTATCGTTTGCATTCCCATGCTCGTTTACAATGACGTCATCGGCGTCATCAATGTAACTAATAAACGGGATGACACACACTTTACTGAAGTTGACGTTGAAATGTTGAAGGCCGTTACTGATCAGGCAGCAGTGGCAATCAACAAGGCACAACTCCGGGAGATGGCTGTCACTGATTTTCTGACGGGGCTGTATATTCGACGTTATTTTATGTCAAAGCTTCAGGATGAGTTATTAAGGTCTGAACGCTATAACAAAGTATTCTCAATTGTGATGGCTGATATTGATAAGTTCAAAAATGTCAACGATACATATGGCCATACTGCAGGAGATGAAGTCCTAAAGGCAGTAGGGGACTTTTTTCAGACAAGCATAAGGCAGGTGGATATTCTCGCAAGATATGGTGGGGAAGAGTTTGTGATATTATTTCCTGAAACTGACAAAAAAGGAGCTTATATTCTGGCAGAGCGGTTGAGAAAAAGATTTTCTCAAATAAGACTGGATAATTTACCCGGACTTTCCATTAGCTTAGGCATATCAACTTACCCTGAGGATGGAAAAGATATCAAAACTTTGATTCAAAACGCAGATATAGCCATGTATTCCGCAAAGCAGAGAGGACGTAATAAAGTAGTTAATTTTTCAAAAAACATATCTCCGAAAACTCGAAAGGTAAGTGTGGCCTAATGTCTTATTATCCTTTGGATTACGGGCATGGTTCATGCAATTTACCATGTTCGGACAATTTGGTTCAAAAGGGATGTCCTCGTGGCATTACACTTATCGAATTAATGATTGTGGTGGCAATCATTGGGACCTTATCAGCCATCGCGGTGCCTAATTATTTAAAATACAGAGAAAAGGGTAAAATCGCTCTGGCTCTAACGGATATCCGTATAATAGAAAAAACAATAAGTATTTATGCGATTGACACCGGCGGATTTCCTGACAGCCTCAACGATTTATCCATTAGCAATCCCATAGACCCCTGGGGGAATCCATACCGGTATTTAAGGATTGACGGCGGCAGTGCACCACCAGGAAAAAGGCGTAAAGATCATTTTATGGTTCCTGTAAATACGGATTATGATCTTTACAGCATGGGCAAAGACGGAAAAAGTCAAACACCTTTTACGGCCAAGGCCAGTCGGGACGATATTGTCCGCTGTAACAATGGTGGGTTTGTGGGTCTTGTTTCGGATTATTGATATGAGTCTATGCGATGAAATTAGATACTAAAATTTTCAGCAGTAAGATAGCCCGCAGAATCTTTGTATTATTTATTTCCTGTGCTCTTCTTCCCATTTTTTGCCTTTCGATAATCTCATATGGCCATGTTACGAAACAGCTAAATAAGCAAAGCTACAAACGCCTCAAACAATCGATTAAAGGGCATTGTTTATCCCTTTACGAACGATTGATGTTTCTCGAAACCGACTTGCAGTTTTTTGCATCTTCCTTGAAAAAGCCTTTACAGAGTCCCGGCCAGACACCATTGGCTGATTTTAATGAACGACTTGCCCGTCGTTTCAAGGCGGTGACTCTTTTCAGCAATGTGGATGAATATACCTCGGTTTTTAAAATCATGGAAAATCCTAAAAGACCAGGTGTTCAAGAGATTAAGCACATTAATGCCGGCAAAACAGCAATCTCGATTTTAAACCATTCGGGATCTTCGCCGCGAATATTTATGATGAGGCTGGTAGATTCAAAGAATCTGAAGTCAGGATTTTTAGTTGGAGAGATCAACCCTGGTTACCTATGGGGAATTGAACAGGGAAATACATTACCGCCAAACACCGAAGTTTGTGTTTTAGATGAATCGAAAAACCTGCTTTTCAGTTCTTTTTCAAATCAAGATTCATTTTCCAGCCGGGATCGCCTTAAACTTAAAAGCTCAGCCTCCGGTCAGTTTGAGTGGGTACACGAAAATGAAAAATACCTGTTAGGTTACCGGACAATTTTTATGAAGCCCCGTTTTTTGGCCCATAGCTGGACCGTGGTGCTCAGTCAATCCAAAGCCGATGTACTTGCTCCCATGTCTGATTTTAAGACTATTTTTTGCCTGGTTGTCCTTATGTCCGTGTGGGTGGTATTGCTCCTTAGTATTTACTACATCCGCAAGAGTATGGTGCCGCTGGAGTTGCTGAAAAAGGGAACTCGCCGGATTGCCATGAAAGACTTTGACTATCGGGTTCAGATCACAAGCCGCGATGAATTCGAAGAACTCGCTACAGACTTTAATGAGATGTCTGACCGGTTGAACAGACAATTCAAGGCCCTGGATACCATCGCAGAGATCGACCGCGCTATTCTGTCATCATTGGAAACCAGAATAATCGTGGAGACGGTGATAAATCGAATGTACGATTGGTTTGCCTGTGACTTTGTTGCCATAAGTCTGATTGATTCGGAGCAGAATAATATCGCCCAGGCATTTTTCAGTTATTGCAACCAAAAGAATGAATTATGCGAGAAATCTTTTGAATTCAGCACATACGGCCTTGAAAAGCTTCATGCCAATCCGGAATATTTAATAATCCATGCGGACAAAAATCCTTTACCCTATCTTTTACCCTTTGCCAAAAGTAGAATCAAGTTATTCTTAATTCTACCCATTTTCCTAAATGAAAAGTTGTCCGCAGTCATAGCCATTGGACGACTCCAAGTTAAAGTCTATAGCGAGGAAGATATTACCCGAGCCCGACAAATGGCTGATCAGGTAGCTGTTGCTCTTTCAAATACAAGCCTGATCAAAGAGTTGGACCAGCTTAACTGGGGCACGTTAAAAGCCCTTGCACGCACCGTCGATGCCAAATCATCCTGGACAGCCGGTCACTCTGAGAGAGTAACAGACGTGGCTTTAGAAATCGGAGCAGTTTTGGGGCTTACCCCTAAAAAGCTTGATAACTTACACCGTGGTGCCTTGCTTCACGATATCGGAAAAATAGGCGTTCCGGTGGCGGTTCTTGATAAACCCGGAAAACTCGATGATGAGGAGTACAGAATGGTTAAAATGCATCCTCAAATCGGAGCAAAAATTCTTGAACCCATTGCTGCATATAAGGAAATCGTTCCCATAGTCTTACAGCATCATGAGCGCTACGACGGAAAGGGATATCCCGCCGGCCTTTCCGGTGATGCCATAGATATTGGCGCCCGAATTCTTGCCGTAGCCGACGTTTTCGACGCTCTGACATCGGATCGGCCTTATCGAGAGGGATGGGCTCTTGAGCGCGCCATTGATTTGATAACTCAAGAAGCAGGCCGGCAGTTCGATCCTGATGTTGTAGAAGCCTTCTTGGAGGTTATGAAGATAAAAAAAGCCAGAGTAGCATAAATAATCATTTAAGGTGTCCATGCTATGAATTATTCAAAAAGTAAAAGCAAATCTGCCGAAAAAATCAAACATAAATGGGTTATCATTTGGGTATGTAGTTTAATTATTATTACGATATTGATATTCTTTACCAAACAGGACGAGGGCGTTCCGGATCGTTTGGTCGGTAGATGGACAACCTCTGAACCCAGATACAAAGATCGTTTCTTTGAGCTGTCAAAAGTAACGTTTAGCTATGGGCTTGGAGAAGATAAAATAGACGTGAACTTTATATCAAGTATAGAAAAAAATATTCAAAATAATAATACGTTATATACTATTAACTATCACAGTACGGACGGATTGGAATACACTCGATCTTTTTATTATTACCCGGCAAACGGAGGGGTGATTAGATTCCAGAACCAGCAGAATGTCAAATGGACTAAGTGCAAGAAAACCATTTTTTGAAGCACGTCCTAAAACAAATAGAAATACAAAAAAAGTAGGTGAAAATGAAACGAAGAACCAATCAGAGAAAGTTGAAAAACTATTTGATCGCCAATAAAACTCAGTTCAAAATAGCGCTTGCCAATCTGATACTCTTGATATTGGTCGTTACTGTTATCGTTTTTTCAATCTTAACTCCTTTTTATCAGGACATTTTTCTAATGGATGACCTTTGTTCTCAGCATTACTCAGCAAAGTTTTTTCTTGTTTTAATAGATCGGTTGTTCTTAGCATGTATTGCCATACTTCTCCTTACTTTATTACATAATGTATTAGTCAATCACAGACTTTGTGGTCCTTTGGTAAACTTTTCAAATACTTTTATAAAAATTTCTCAGGGAGATTTAACACGAAAAGTATTTCTGCGACGGCATGATTTCCTTAAAAGTGAAGCGAACCAGGTTAACGATATGATTGATTTCCTATCTGACCATATAACAACAATTAAAAAAGACAATGACCTGTTACTTTCGGCTTTAGATGAAGTTGCCAACGGCAAGGTGGAAAAAGAGACCTATGAAAATGCCTGGAACATTGTCAAAAAACAGGCGAATCTATGCAATGAACACTTATCCAAATTCAAAATTGACGGTATAAGCAATCAAGAGCGAGATCATGAGCCCGATGCTTGATTTCTGCCTTACAGGTTGAAAATTTTAAGTCCAAAATATTTGTGGTTTACAATCGAAATCTTGAATGATATTAATATAATGACGGGTATTATAATTGACGCTGATCACAAATACGACAACAATCTGAGATCCGGGAGATTGAATGTTTCTTGCCCATCTTCGCAAAAAATCGCTCAACTCAGGTATAAAAAGTTTTTCTCGCCTGCGCACTTAAAAGACCGTAAAAAGCTCATCCATTCCCACGTTTACAGACAGAAAGTTTCTGGAAGCGCGTTGCAAATTCCGGTTATGATCCAAACGTTGATTACAATGTCACATCCTCGACTTTCGCTCATTTAGGGTAATATTACCTAAAAAACTGTAAAAATAGTCAAAAAATGGCTCGGTACTTAACAAATATTGTTAAACACTTTTGGGGTGAAATTTTCTAATTTAAGCTAACCAGCTGAAATCCAATTATTTTTCTATTTTATAAAAATTTTTTTAATTTTTGCATGATTCTTGCCGATAGTAATTATAATGAACTCGTCCAGAATTTACCTGATAAAAACAAACCTGAAGGCAACTTCTTAATAATAGCTAATAAAAAGGATGTGAAATAAATGAAAGAAGAAAATGAATCGCAAGGGCTGTGTCAAAATATTGACGAGGTTAAGGTGTTGTTAAAACGGCCCAAGGTAATTGAAAAGCCCGGTACAGCATATGCGCGCCCTCTTTCTATGGAAGAGTTATCTTATGAAGGGCCAAAAATATCTGACAGGATGTATTTGCAAACTCCGGAGGCTTTTCAGTTTACAGGCAATGTATTTACGGGAATAAAACGGTCAGTTATAGATAGAATGGCGAAAGTGAATACCGAACTATGGATAATCCTATCCTTGTTGACTCTTACTGCTGCAATTAATTATCTTGTCAGCGCTCACCGCCTGGTCTTGGGGCTTTACACCTTGCCCACTCTATTTTCCGCGTATTTCTACGGCCGACGCCACGCCATTCTAACGGCCTTTACCAGTGTATTTATGGTCGGTCTTCTTGCACGTTTCAATCCTAATTTATTCTCCGCAATTCAGAAAACCCAGTTTATTGAGGGTCGCTGGTTTGATATTGTCGCCTGGGGAGGCATTTTGGTGGTGACAGCTTACGCTATGGGAACCCTCCATGAGTACAACAGAACCCGCTTACATGAGCTCCGGCAGACCTATCACGGTCTCCTGCTTATCCTGCGCCAGTTTATCTCTAAAGATAAGTACACTGAAAACCATTCTTACCGA
>Ga0307437_1001083_pt1 | contig 18922 bp, 17 predicted proteins | sample SalMarWE160390MG_FD_202146 | JGI IMG/M metagenome (GOLD analysis project Ga0307437, IMG submission 202146) | Salt marsh sediment microbial communities from the Plum Island Ecosystem LTER, Massachusetts, United States - WE1603-90 | ecosystem: Environmental > Aquatic > Marine > Intertidal zone >...
GTGCCAGAATCCGATCCACACACTCGGTCCCCAATTGATAGAAGGAGATTAAGGGGGTTTCCCCCACGGCGGATTCCTTGAGGGTATATGGATCTACGTTTTCAACCTCCTTTTCGATGGCCTTGACAAAAAAATCAAGCTTTGTTTCAGAGATAAACGAGTTGTGCTCCATCCTTATCTGTTGCTTTATGGCCTCGGACTGGGCTTGTACCTTTCCATTCGTGAGCACGATGCTCCCCTCAATAATCTCATACGCCAGGGGGTCATCGATAGTACTGCGCCACCGTTTGATCAAAAACCGCCTCTTGCCATTGGTGGCCTCAAAATAAGCAGTCTTGAGGGGTTCTGTATACGGTTTATCGCTTATGGGAGGGGTGAGAGGGACCAATTCCTCTATGGTATGGCCTTTGTGTCTTTGCCGAAAGGTTTCTCTCTCGTTACCTACTTGTTCTATGATTTCCCCGTTATGCCAGGCATACTGAGGACAGTGGTCCCATTCTGTCATATTGATGACTTTATTACAGTCGATGCAACGGATCAACGTTCCTATCATTTTTTTCTCAGCTCCTTTTCAAATATGTCAACCAGTTCCGTGTCAAATTGAGAGCCAGCATTCCGTTTCAGGTCAAGCAGCGCCTCGTTCTTGTTCATAGTTGGCTTATGGAGTTTGCCCACTGTTAAATTATTGTAACGATCTGCGATGGCTATAATGCGGGCAAAGAGGGGTATTTCATCCCCTCTCATGCCTGCAGGGTAACCCTCTCCATCCATTCTTTCGTGGTGGTACTCGATGCCCGCGATCACTTCCTTGGATAGCTTCAAGGTGGATACCAATTGTGCCCCCTTACGGGGGTGTTTTTTCATTTCAGCCCCCTCGTTTTCATCCAGTGAACCATTTTTGATGCTCATACCTACCTTTCCGATATCATGCAGGTAGGCGCTGGTTTGAAGGTCCCTCGTATCGGCTTGTGAAAGTCCCAGCCCCTCGGCCATTAAGGTAGCGTAATAATTGACCCTCTCCGAATGGCCTTTCACGTGGGGATCATTGCTTTCCAACGTGGAGACCAGGACCTTAACAAATTCCAGATAACCTTCACTTTTAGCCGGATGGTAAAACTCATCCACGTTATTGAGGAAGTGAGATATGTGTTTATACATCTTGATGGGTGATTTGCGCTCCTTTTCTACTTCCGTCAAAAAGTTCTTCACCCTGAGGCTCATCTCTCTTCTTTCGAGGCACCTTTTGACCGTTGAGAGGATATCCGACACATTGAAGGGCTTAAGGATGTAGTCGAAGACGTTGTATTTTATGGCCTCTACCGCTGATTTTAACGTCCCGTAGCCGGTGATGATGACGACCTCGATGGTGGGGTCATATTCTTTTATCAGCTTCAGCACTTCTTCACCCGACATGATCGGCATTTTGAGGTCGAGCGTGACGATGTCAACGCTTTTATTCCTAATAATTTGGAGGGCTTGTTTTCCGTCTTCTGACGTGTAGATATTAAAAGAGGGCTTGAGGATCATACCTAAGGATTCCCGCGGCCCTAGCTCATCGTCCACAATTAAGACGTTAGGTCTGCTCTTTTGTTCCATGACAGTATACGACTCTAGCAAATTTTATGCCTAGTTAATAAGAAAAAGATGACATCTCAGTAAAACCCGACCTGTCTTCTAGTTTAAAGGATCTGAAAGCCCATTACAAGAGAAAAATACAGATACACACGATCAAAGAAAAAAATTCTAATAAAAAGTGACAAAAAAAGGCACCTATGTGAACAAAAAGGGGCACTTTGTGGATAAAACGACCTTGCATGTGAATGAAAGAGGTATGTATGTGGATTTATGAAAGTAGTGATCTGTATCTAGAAACTATGTATGCGGATAAGAAGGGACTGCTCTGTGGATATCCGAACGATCGATTTTTTTCTTTAAAATCAAATAGTTATCAAAACTCTCCTTTTGTGCAGCGTAGGTTCTAGTGATTCTGTCAACGTCCGGATACGTGTGGGGAAACTACTGGTGGGATTTGCTCCTAGTTTGCACTAGGGATGTTAACGAGAAAGGTGGTGCCCTTTTTTGGCTTGCTCTCCACCTCTATGGTGCCATGGTGATCCTCCACAATCTGGTGAGAAATCGCCAACCCTAAGCCCGCCCCCTTTTCCTTGGTCGTAAAGAAGGGGTCAAAGATGCTTTCTAATATCTTCTTAGGGATGCCTTTGCCGGTATCGGCGATCTCCACCTGGATATACTGCATGCCATTTTTTTGGATGCCCCTGCTCGTTACCGATATCCTTCCATGGGCGGAAATGGCCTCCATGGCATTCAGAAAGATATTGAGAAAGACCTGCTTCATTTGGTCCTCATCGAGCGTTGTCTGAGGGGTCTCTTGTAAATTCGTCTCAAAGGCGATATCCCGCTTGGTTGCCTCCACCTGGATGAGATACAGGACCTCCTCCAGGACCTGTCTGATGTCTCTCTTTCTGAAATGAGGTTTTGCCGGCCGGGCAAAGCTTAACAATTCAGTGACCAGGGTGCTGATTCGATCCAACTCGGAGCTTGCCAATTTGAGATAATCGCTCCGAAATTCCTTATCCTTGTAGCGTTCAGGCACCAGGTCTAAGAACGTCTTGATGGTGACGAGAGGGTTTCTGATCTCATGGGCCAGGTTTGCGGTTAGAGAACCCAGCGAGGACAACCGATCGGTGCGGCGCATCAGTATTTGGGTCTTCTGCATCTCCTGATATAGACGGGCGTTCTCCAGGGCCACCGAAGCCTGCCTGGCAAAGTGGGTCAGTAGATCGAGATCCTCATGGGAGTACATTTCACCGCTTCTCTTGTGGCCGAGATTAATGATCCCGATAAGGTGACCTCTCGTCATCAAGGGTATGCACACCTCTGCCTCCAAGGAGTTCATACTCTTTACCGCAATCTTCGTATCCGGGTTATCCATGACTCGCTCCAATACTTCCTTGATCACAGCCTTTCCTTTCCCCTCCAACCATTTTAAAAAAAGATCCTGTTGAGATAATTCTTTTACTTTTGACCGTTGAAAATTTTGAGATGCGCGTAGGGTGTAAGCCCTCTTTTCCCGATCCAGGAGAAAGAAAGATATTTTTTCTGCTCCAAGATCTTTGGTCAAAATATCCCCAGCTTTTGCGAATAGCTCTTTTGTATCCAAAAAAGAGATTATAATCTCACTCAAATCCCTTAATGCTTTTTTGTATTTAAATCGTCGCCTAAACAATACAGTCTCCACATATTCTTCTATTTCGGGTTTTACTCTTAAAGATACTAAGCTAGAGAATAAAAGTGTAAAAAAGGCCAGGATAGAAAAGTATGTACTTACGTGGCCAAAGAAATACCTTTGGGCGATTATGACGATGATTGTGCAAGGGACTAATACTAAAAACGACAGATAAGCATAGACCGCGCCTTTCTTGATTACAATATTTATATCCATGAGGTGATATTTGAGCACTGCGTAAGTCACAATTACAGTATAGAGTGGGATGAAATAAAGCCCATATGGAAAAGAATTAAAAAAAACGGGCATAAAGGCAGTAATACCACCGCTGTAACCGACTATCGAAGAGGCTAACAAATAACCTAACTGTAAGCGAGTTAATCCTGAAGAGGTTCTAAATGATTGTATCAATATGTAATGAGCAGCTAATATATAGCTGAAGAAAAAAAGAGTAAAAACAGGATATAGGCTACCTGGGGTAATAAAATAGGTGCCCATCTTCCAAGTTACATTGCTGACTAATAAGTTTGAAAAGTTTAAAATAAAAAGTAGCAAGCTTAACATATATCCTGTTGCAATGGGATAAATCCATTTTCTGTTCGTTTTTTTTGTAAGGCTAAGAACAAAATGAAAATAGAGTGAGGGAATGAAAGCAGCACCAAAATAATGAAATCGTCCCCAAAACAAGGCAGCCTGTATATCTGGGGAGCCGAATTTTTTCCCGAGGCCAAAACTCCATATCGTTATGCTTAGACACAAAAATCCCCAAAATTTGCTAGATTGGTTTCTGCCGGTAAAATATGCAAAAAACCCGACACAAAAACTTGTTACAGCAGTTATAAAACAGGCTAATTCAACACCGCTCATTTGAAGCTACCGTTCCCTATTGCTTTAAACCAAAGCGCCGTTCTCTTAATACCTTCATTAAAATCTATAGATGGCTTATAGCCCAGTTCGGACTCTATAAATGAGGTACTACAAGCCCAATTATTTGTGATTTCTCTCATTGTGTCCCAGGAAAAAAGACGTGAAAGATTAAATAGTTTGTTGGGTATCAGTAAGATCATCGTAACAAGGTATGCTACTAAAACAGGGATGCGCCCCATCGGCAGTTTCACCATCAGCTTTTTGGCTATAGTATTTGATATCTCAAGGAGGGTGTGTGGTTTTTGATCCGCGAGGAAATAGGTCATACCAATTGCATTTTCATGTCTTTCTGCCAACAATATACCCTGGAGAAGATTATCAATATAACAAGTACTAATCAAATGGTCATTTTTTCCAATAAGCCTAAAACGCCCTTTGTTGATTCTTTGGAACAACGCCGCTGATCGACACTTGAGAGATCCCGGCCCATATACCATGGGAGCACGAATAATGACAGCTGGGAAGCCGCTTGCTTTATATTTATTATTTATTAACCGTTCAGCTTCTAGCTTGCTTTTTCCATAAGAGGTTATAGGATTACAGGGGCTTTTTTCATTCAATACAATACCTTGTTTTCGATTGGGCCCTACTGCTTGAATGCTGCTAAGAAAGATGAACCTCTGGATGTTCCCAAGATGACATGCTTCCAAAAGATTTTTAGTTCCACAGACATTAATTTTATAATAATTGCTGCTTCTCGGGGAATAAACCTCGCCAGCCAAGTGATGTACAATGTTGACGCCCTTAACGATGCCATTAAGTGAATCCTTGTTAAGCAAATCGCCGTAAAATAGTTCTACTCCCAATTCTTTCAGGTACTTTGTATCGCTGGATGTTCTGACGAGACACCTTACTTTTCTTCCCTGCCTAACAAGCGCTTTTGCAAGATGAAATCCTATAAAACCCGTTGCACCAGTTATCAGAGTTTTCACTATTCTCTATACCTCTCAATTATTAGCGCCGCATTTCTTGAACCAAATCCGGCAGAATTTGACAAAATCAAATTTACGGTAGCCTTTATCCCCTTGTTTGGAATGTAATTTAGATCGCATTCAGGATCTGGCGTTTCGTAATTGATAGTTGGATGAATAAAATTATTTTCTATGGTCAAAGCTGATGCGATCACCTCTATGGCCCCGTTTCCACCTATAGCGTGACCCGTCATCGATTTGGTAGCGCTAATTGGAATATTATAAGCTCGATGTCCGAATACTTTTTTAATAGCTAATGTCTCTGACTTATCATTTTGCGGTGTTGATGTCCCATGTGCATTGATGTAATCAATTTCATCAGCAGTGACGTCTGCATCTTCCAAAGCTGCTGAAATTGCATCTATGAATCCCCGAGCATCTTCTGATGCCCTCGTCATATGGAAGGCTTCTGAAGAGGCGCCATATCCAATGAGCTCTGCATATATCTTTGCATTTCTTGCCAGTGCATGTTCAAGTTCCTCTAATATTATTACCCCCGCACCTTCGCTTACCACAAAGCCGTCACGTTTTTTATCAAAAGGGCAACACGCCTTCACGGGGACACCATTTCTCTGAGACAGCGCGCCTAACCTGCAAAAGGCGCCTATCGTCATTGGTGTTAAAGGTGCTTCGGTGCCGCCTGTTATGATAATATCTGCTACGTTATTCCTAATGAGCGTTAGCGCATATCCGATTGCGTCTGTCCCCGCTGCGCAAGCAGTACTTATAGTGTGACATGGTCCTCGAGCCCCAAACTCAATCGAAATGTGGGAAGAAGCCTCTCCACCGAAGAGCCTTATGGCGAGCAATGGGTCTATCCAATTAAGACCCTTTTCCATGAAAATAGAGTGTTGAAATTCGGCATAGGGCATACCAGCTAAAGCAGTTCCGATTACGACTCCAATCTTTTTGGCATTCTCCTCATTGATTATCAATCGTGAATCCTCTAATGCCATCCGTGAAGCAGCCACACCAAATTGGGTAAATCTATCCATCCTCCGGGCACTTTTAGGGCTCATATAATCTGTGGGCTCAAAATCATTGACCTCACCAGCGACCTGTGAGTTGTAGGTGGAGGCATCAAACCTGGTGATCTTTGCGATACCGGATTTTCCTTCCTTCAATGCATTCCAGAAGGCTTCTTTGCCAATTCCATTGGAGGCTACTATGCCAAGGCCCGTGATTACGGTTCTTCTGTGGTTTTTTGCCTTTGGCTTAGACATGTATGTTTTGTGTATGTGCGATTTTTACGAATAAAAATTCTAGAAGCGAAAAAGCCATCAAAGAATGCTCCCTGATAAGAAGGAAAAAAGCTAAAAATTATTGAGCCTAATTACCTCAATTATAGCAGAGATCAGAGCAATTACAAATAAGTAAATCCTTTTTTGACGTATTTGTCATGTATTTTATGCTATAGTTAACAAATTCCTACAAAAAAACAACTATTACACACTTTTTTCACTTTGCTTTTTGCTGGCCCTTAGCTATATTGCAACTTGGTTGGATTTTCATCTTGTTGTTATGTATAAATAGAGCCGATTAAAGGGTATATAGGGAAGATGGCTAAAAAGAAAAAAGGACTTCAATGCCCCCAGTGCGGTACGGTGGTCAAGGAATATCGCAATCCCTTCCCCACGGTGGATATCATCATCGAACAGGGAGAGGGGGTGGTCCTGATCCTGCGCCGCAATGAGCCCCGCCTGTGGGCGATCCCTGGGGGTTTTTGCGACTATGGCGAGAACCTGGAGGAGGCGGCGGTGCGGGAAGCCAGGGAGGAGACAGGTCTTGAGGTGGAACTTATAGAACAGTTTCACACCTATTCGGATCCTCGGCGGGATCCGAGACAACACAATATCACCACCGTCTACATCGCCCGGACCAAGGGAGGGACCCTTCAGGCACAGGATGACGCCCAGGAGATCGGGGTCTTTGCCGAGACGGGCCTCCCCCCCAAGCTCGCCTTTGATCACGACCAAATATTAAAGGAATATTTTCTCTACAAAAAGACGGGACAGCGCAGGGCCCTTGGCACAGGGGCCACCTCTGGCCAAAGGGCCACTGGCTAAAGAGCCACCTTCGGCTCCGGCGGTGGCACAGGGGCCATCTTCGACTAATCCAACCTCGCCAGGGCCTCTTGTATTCTTTGTATTCCTTCTGTGATAGCCTTAGGGGCGATGGGATAAGAGAGGCGCAGGTACCCCTCTGCCCCAAAGTCGGCACCGGGCACCACCGCCACCCTGGCCTCGTCCAGAAGATAACCGGTCAGTTGAGCAGTGTCTTTGATTTGTTTACCCTTATGTCCCAGCCCAAGATAGGCCCCTACGTTGGGAAAGCAATAAAAGGCCCCCTGCGGCTTATAGCAGGAGATCCCTTCTATGGAGGTGATGGCCTTCCAACTGAGATCCCTGCGCCGCTGATACTCCCGTACCATGGTTGAGACATCCGCCTGGCTCCCCTGCAAGGCCTCGAACGCCCCCTTCTGGGCAAAGGAGGTGGGATTGGAGGTGCTCTGGCCCTGGAGGCGGTTCATGGCCGCGATAAGCTCCTGCGGTCCTGCTGTATATCCGATCCGCCACCCGGTCATGGCGTAGGTCTTGGAGACGCCGTTGACAATGATGGTGATGGCCTGTACCTCTTCTCCCAGGGAGGCGATGCTCACGTGTTCAAAGCCGTCGTAGACGATCTTCTCGTAGATCTCATCGGAGATAACGGAGATGTTATGTTTCAGGGCCACCTCAGCCAGCCCCTCCAGCTCCGCGCGGGTGTAGGCGGTACCGGTGGGGTTTGAAGGAGAATTGATGACCACCGCCTTGGTCTTGGGGGTGATGGCCCCCTCCAGGGTATCGACGCGCAGTTTGAACCCCTCTTCTTCCGAGGTGGATACGATCACGGGCTTACCACCTGCCAACTCGACCATAGGAGGATAGGAGACCCAAAAGGGGGCGGGGATGATAACCTCATCCCCTTGGTCGATGAGGGCCTGGGCTACGTTGTAAAAGGAATGTTTGCCCCCGCAGGAGACCAGGATGTGCTCCTTTTGATACCTGACCTTATTGTCCCGTTGGAGCTTTGCGCAGATGGCCTCTTTGAGCTCATCGGTGCCTCCGACCGGGGTGTATTTGGTGAACCCCTCCTGCAGGGCCGAGATGGCCGCTGCCTTGATGTGCTGGGGGGTGTCGAAGTCCGGCTCGCCCGCGCCGAAGCTGATGACATCGATCCCCTGGGCGCGCATGGCCTTGGCCTTGGCCGTAATGGCCAGCGTAGGGGAGGGTTTGACCATTTGTGCCCGTTTGGAAAGTTTCACCGATTTCACCTCCTGATTTTTGCCTTGTAACATACTTTACCCGTCGACGCAAGACACCAAATCCCCCCACCTATTGCGTATTCCCGGCAAAAGACCTATAATGATCAGCCGTGTTTCTAGGGAGGTCGATGACGACGCGATATATCTTTTTTGATCTCGACAACACCTTATATCCACGACAATGTGGGCTCTTTCGCCTCATCGAGGAAAGGATCAATGGTTACCTGAGCATCAGACTGAATTTGACCCACGCGGAGGCCGCGGCCTTGAGACGCAGCTATCTTCGGGAATACGGCTTTACCCTCGTAGGGCTTATGAAACACAATTGCATAGATCCCCAAGACTATGTGGCATTCGTCCACGAGGTGGATATCGAGGGGGTCCTCGGAGAGGATACGGAGCTTGCCCACATGATGTCCCGTATCCCGCTGGAGAAAGTCATCGTCACCAACGCCACGCGGCGACATGCCCGGCGCGTCATCCGCTCCCTGGGGGTTGCGCCCTTCTTCACCCATATCTTTGACATCGCTTTTATGGATTATTGCCCCAAACCTCACCCTTCATCTTTCCACAAGGTGCTGACGTATCTGGGGGTGACGGGCCGGGAGTGCATCATGCTGGATGACCACCCACCGACCCTGGCAACGGCGAGGGCATTAGGGATGACCACCGTCTATGTGGGGAGGACGGGGCAGGTTGCGGCGGATTATCAGATCGGGGAGATCAAGGGTCTGGAGGGTGTTCTCAGGGATTTGCAGCTTCTTGACGATGGAGGGGGTGTGCAATGAGTATCACGGAAATACAGGTTAAGACCAAACAGAGAAATGAGCTGGTCGATATTACCCCGCAAGTGGAGAAGGTCGTAGAAGAATCGGGGGTAACCGAGGGAATCTGTGTGCTTGCGGTGCCCCATACCACAGCGGCGGTGACTGTTAATGAGAACGCCGATCCCAGCGTCAAGGCCGATATCATCGCCACGCTGAGCGCGCTTGCCCCGGCTGGGGATCGATACCAGCATAGGGAGGGGAATGCCGATGCCCACATCAAGGCAGCCTTGGTGGGGCCTTCGGAGGTCCTCTTGGTGAAAGGGGGGCAGCTCATGTTGGGGACCTGGCAGGGGGTGTTCTTCTGCGAGTTCGACGGCCCCCGGACGCGACGGGTTGTAATCAGGGTCTTTTAATCTTTTTTGCCATCTCGCCAGAGGAGTATTGATGCAAGCATTGTATCTCATAACCGGTGGGGCGGGTTTTATCGGGTCCCACATCGTTTCAGAGTTGGTCAAGAGGGGGGAGCGTGTCAGGGTGGTCGACAACCTCTCGACGGGCAAGCCAGAAAACGTGCAATACCTCATGGACAAGATAGAGTTTATCGAAGGAGACCTCAGGGATCTGGCAGTGGCCGCACGAGTGGTGGAGGGGGTCGATTTTGTCATGCACCAGGCGGCCATCCCCTCTGTCCCTCGTTCCATCAAAGATCCCAAGGCGAGTACGGAGAACAACCTCAATGCCACCCTGCACCTCCTCATGGCCGCCCGCGATGCCGAAGTGAGGCGGGTGGTCTATGCCTCCTCCTCTTCCGTCTACGGTGACTCCCCAACCCTCCCGAAGAAAGAGGACTTTCTCCCGGCACCCCTTTCCCCCTATGCCGCATCCAAGCTGGCCAGTGAATACTACTGCCGGGTCTTTCACCAGGTCTATGGCCTGGAAACGGTCTCCCTGCGCTATTTCAATGTCTTCGGTCCCCGCCAAGATCCCCTTTCCCTGTATGCCGCCGTGATCCCCAAATTCATCACCCTCGCTTTAGCGAAGCAACCATTGGTTGTCTACGGGGATGGCGAGCAGAGCAGGGATTTTTCGTTTGTGGCCAATGTGGTGCAGGCCAACCTCCTCGCGAGCGAGGCCGAGGGTGTCGCCGGTGAGACGTTCAATGTGGGGTGTGGGGCGCAGATATCCCTCAATCAATTGGTCAAGGAGCTGCAAGCGATCTTGGATACGGATCTGAAGGTTGAATACGCCGAGCCCCGTCCCGGGGATGTAAAGCACTCCCTGGCCAGCATAGAGAAGACACAAAGACTCATGGGGTATGATCCCACAGTCCCTTTCGGCGAGGGGTTGCGCAGGACAGTGGAATGGTTCAGGTCAATGCAGTGAAGAATATCCTTACGGTGGATGTTGAGGAGGCCTTTCACAGAAACGACCTCCACCTCTCACGTCAGCAACAGGATCTGTTGGGCGGGAGGGTGGTCGAGCAGACGGAACGGCTTGTTTCCCTGCTGAAGGCCGCTGATCAGGGGGGGACCTTTTTTATCCTTGGAGAAGTTGCCGAGCACTACCCCGATCTGGTAAAGAAGGTGGGGGAGGACGGGTTCGAGTTGGGTCTCCACGGCTATGGTCATCGTCTCGTCTATGAACAGGGAGCGGGGGAGTTCCACAGCGAGATACAGGCAGCGAAGGCCCTGGTTGAGGAGATCGGGGGGAGGGAGATCGTCGGCTTTCGGGCGCCCTCGTGGTCCATTACCCAGAAATCACTCTGGGCGCTGAGGATCTTGGCCGATATGGGGTTTCAGTACGACTCCAGCATCCTCCCGGCCACGGCCTATCTGGGGGGTATTCGGCAATCGCAGCCGGGTATCCATTGGAGGACAGAGGCCGAGATCATCGAGGTGCCGCCCTCCATATTTCGCCTAGGTCCCTTTCGCCTTCCCTTTTCCGGGGGGTTGTATCTCAGGGCGTTGCCCTATGGTTTTATCCGGTATTGTATGAAGAGACTCAACAGGAAAGGTCTGCCAGCGGTCGTCTATCTCCATCCATGGGAACTGGACACAGAGCTTCCACGGTTAGGATTGCAGTGGAAGGGGCGGTTTGCCCTCTATCATAATCTGCATACTGTCCAAAGCAAAGTAGAGCGGTTACTTGCGGAATTTTCCTTTGCTCCTGTTTGTGAGGTATTGGGAGATGCACATTACCTTTGTGGATCTTAGACAACAGTATCACGAGATCAAGGCGGAACTTCAGCAGGCCATTGAGGGGGTCTTGGAGGGGGGGAGATTTGTGGGGGGAGAAGAGGTGGAGTGTTTCGAGCAGGAGTTTGCCCAATACTGCGGCGTGCGCTTTGCCGTGGGGGTGGGCAGCGGCACCGATGCCCTGCACCTCGCCCTGCTGACCAGTGGGGTGGGTCATGACCATGAGGTGATAACGGTCCCCCATACCTTTATCGCTACGGCAGAGGCTATTACGTTGACCGGAGCCAAACCCGTCTTCGTCGATATCGATCCTGAGACCTATACCATAGACACGACCCGGATCGAGGGGGCCATCACCGAGAGGACCAAGGCCATTATCCCGGTGCACCTCTACGGACAGCCAGCATATATGGAGCCGATCCTCGCCATTGCCGAGCGCAACAAACTCCTGGTCATAGAAGATGCGGCACAGGCCCACGGCGCCGTGTATGAGGGGAAAAAAATAGGGGGCCTTGGGGCGGCGGCCTGTTTCAGTTTCTATCCCACCAAGAACCTCGGGGCCTATGGCGATGGAGGGGCGGTGGTGACCGATGATGAAGAGATTGCCCAACGGGTGAGGATGCTCAGAGATCACGGCAGCAGGCAAAAGTACAGACATGAAATCGAGGGTTTAACCTCGCGGCTCGATACTCTTCAGGCCGCCATCCTACGGGTGAAGCTGCGTTACGTCGACCGATGGAATCAGCAACGGCAGGAGCGGGCCTCACTCTACGATGCCCTTTTAAAGGATACACCAGGGGTGGTGTGTCCGACGGTCCGCAAAGGGTGTACCCATGTCTATCACCTCTACGTCATCAGGACGAAGGAGCGGGATCGTTTGCGCGAGTATTTGGAGAGTAGGGGGATCTTGACCGGCATCCACTATCCCATTCCCCTACACCTGCAGCCTGTGTATGGCTCCCTGGGGATAGGGGAGGGGGCCTACCCGGAGACCGAGCAGGTAGCCAAGGAGATCCTGAGCCTCCCCATGTACCCCGAGTTGAGCCGGGAAGACCTGGAGGCAGTGGCAGGGGAGATCAAGGGGTTTGTGGGTTGATGGAGACGGATCTTTCCTTTATCCTGGTGAACTGGAATACCAAGGGGCTCATCCTGGAGGCCTTGCGTTCCATCGTGGATACTGTTCCTGGTTATGGGTATGAGATCTTTGTAGTTGACAACGGATCGGTGGATGGGAGTCCCGAGGCCATTACAGGCGCCTATCCCCGGGTCCATCTCATCCGTAACGCAACAAACCTGGGTTTTGCCCGGGCCGTCAACCAAGCCCTGGCCCAGACAGCGGGGCGTTTTATCTGTTTATTGAACAGCGATGCCAGATTCCTGGAAGGGGCGGTTCAGACCCTTGTGGCCTTTATGGAGGATAACCCCGATGTGGGTATCGCCGGCGGACAGTTGATCAACGCGGATGGCTCAAGGCAGAACTCCATCGCCCCTTTTCCGTCCCTGGCAACGGAACTGCTCAACAGACGCCTGCTGCGGATCCTCTTTCCCCGGCACTACCCGGGCAAAGAGCGGGAGTATCCTTTCCCCATAGATGTGGATTCACTGGTGGGTGCCTGTATTATTGTCCGCCGCCAGGCCATAGAGGAAGTGGGTGACTTAGATGAGGGGTATTTTTTCTTTATGGAGGAGACCGACTGGTGTTTTCGAATGAGGGAGAACGGTTGGCGGATCAGTTTTGTGCCCGGTGCTCGGATCCTTCATCTGCAGGGGGCCAGTGCCGCTATGGCCAAGGCCGAGGCAAAGATAGAGTACTATCGTTCCCGATATCGCTTGTTCGCCAAGTGGCGGGGCAGAACGAAAACGATCCTCTTAAAGCTGGGATTGATGCTACGCCTCGTAGGAGAGGTGTCGGGCAATTCCTTGTTGCTCTGGAAACAGCGGTATCGGGAGCGTTGGAGGGCCTACTGCCGACTCTTGCTCTGGCACCTCAGGTCCTGTCCATCTCATGATGGTTTGAGAGAGGTGAGATATGTTACAACAGATCAGCGGTAGCATTGACATCGGTAAGCTCGTGCAGAAGTTCAAAAAGACCACCCTCCTGGTGGTGGGGGATATCATGATCGATGAGTTTATCTGGGGAACGGTCTCCCGGATCTCCCCTGAGGCCCCGGTACCGGTGGTCGCCGTCACCCATGAAAACCTCATGTTGGGTGGCGCTGCCAATGTGGTGCATAACGTCCATAGCTTGGGGGGACGGGTCTTGTTGGCCGGTTTGGTCGGTGACGATCAAATGGGAGAAAAGATCAAGGGGCTCTTGGCAGAGCAAAAGATCGACAGAGGTGGGCTCGTGGTGGAGGCCGGAAGGCCGACGACGGTCAAGACGAGGATCATCGCCCACAGCCAACAGGTAGTCCGTTTTGACCGGGAAAGTCAGGACCCCATCAGCACACAGAGCCAGGAGCGCCTCCTTGATTATATCGATACCCACTGGGACAAGGCCGACGGGGTCATTATCGCAGACTACGGTAAGGGTTTGATCATCCCGGACCTGATGGATTTCATCATGAATAAAAAGAGGGGTGATGGAAAATTGGTGGCTGTCGACCCCAAGGTGAATAACTTTGCGTTCTATACAGGGGCTACTATTCTGACCCCCAACCGCTACGAGGCCGAGGCGGCCGCCAGCAAAGAGATACGGGATGAAGAGTCACTCATGGAGGTGGGCAACCAATTGTTGGAGCGGTTTGCCAGCCAGGCGATCCTCATCACCAGGGGGGAAGAAGGGATGGTCCTCTTCGGACGAGATGGAGCGGTCATTGCGGTTCCCACCATGGCCAAGGAGGTTTACGACGTCACGGGGGCAGGGGACACGGTGATCAGCGCCCTGACCTTGGCCCTGGCCGCTGGGAGCACTTTTCCCGAGGCAGCGGTTGTGGCCAACTATGCTGCTGGGATCGTGGTAGGCAAGGTGGGAACCGCTACGGTTACTCCTGATGAGTTGAAGAAGGCCCTTGTCGAACGCGCCCGCTCCTAACGGAATCCCATAAAAATTGCACCTCTCGGTTTTTCAGGAGATACGAGCAGATAAAGAAGAGGGCCATTGCTATAATAATTCCTCCCCCTAACAGGGGTATCTTCACCATATAACCTCCACTTTCCGTCCACGTATATCCCCGCTCGATGAAAATCGCCACCAAGGCAAGGGGAATGATGGCGAGGGCTGTCTTGAGCAGGGACACAACCAACGCTCTCCAGTGAATGCCTCCGGTCTTGTGATGAAAAAGATAGGTTAGCAAGGAGACGTTTAAGATGGCGGAGACGGCGTTGGCGAGGGCCAAACCCGCATGTCGCAGGGGATGCATCAGGATAACTCCCAGCAGGAAATTGGTCCCCAGGGCCAGGATGGCCGTCTTGAGAGGGGTCTTGGCGTCCTCGACGGCGTAAAAGGCCCTTGAGAGGACCTGGATCCCACCATAGGCCCAGATACTCAGGGAATAGCAGAGCAGGGCTTGGGCTGTCATGAGGGTGCTGTGGTAGGTAAAGGCCCCGCGTTGGAAGATGAGATTAAGGATGGGGACCCGGAGGATGATGAGTCCTACCATGGCAGGTATGGTGATGAAGAAGCTCATCCGCAGAAAAAGGTTCACTGTTTTTTTGAACTCCTCCATCTTTTCCTGAGCCACCAACCGTGAAAAGCTGGGTAGGAGCGCTACACCGAGAGAAACACCGAAAAGCCCTAGAGGGAGTTCGAAGATCCGATCGGCATAGTAGAGATAAGAAACACTCCCTTTTGGGAGGAAAGATGCAAGAAATCGGCTAACCACCTGGTTGAACTGAAAGGCCGCAATCCCCAACATCATGGGTGCCATCATTAGGGCGATACGCCGCAGGGCCGGATGGCGCAGGTCGAAGTCAATCTTGAAGGTTATTCCTTTGGCGCGCAGAAAAGGGAGTTGGAGGAGTAATTGGGTGAGTCCCCCGAGGGATACCCCCAGGGCCGCAGTGAGTATGGGGGGGTATACCGTGGGGCTCAGAAAGAGGACACAGGCGACGATGGAGATATTGAGCAGACAGGGGGCTACGGCAGGGGCAAAGAAGTGGCGGTGGGAGTTAAGGATCCCCATGGCCAAGGCCACCAAGCCGATGAAGAAGAGGTACGGGAAGCATATACGGGTCAGCTGGACGGTGAGTCTGATCAGGGCAGGATCCTTCCATCCCGGGGCCTGGATCGCCACGATCCAGGGGGCCAGGACGATCCCCAAGGCGGTCAAGACAAGCAGGAGGGAGGCGGCAACGGTAGCCGTCGTATGGATGACCCGGGGGGCCTCATGAGGCCGATGGGTAAGATAGTCGGTATAGACAGGAACAAAAGAGACCGTCAGAGATCCCTCACCGAGGAGCCTCCTGAGCAAGTTGGGGATGGTAAAGGCGATAAAAAAGGCGTCGGTTACCATGCCGGCACCGAAGAAGCCGGCAATGACTATGTCGCGAATCAGCCCCAGGATCCTGCTCATGAGGGTGGCAGAACCCACAACGCCGGTGGCCCTGACGATCTCCCGCTGCTCTTGCATCTTTTTTTTCCCTTGAGTCTAAAAAAATCTGTGGCACCTATTGATTAACATATTTTGAATTCCCTCGGCAACTGATTCTTCGTGCCTTGAACTAGGCTGCTATTGCCTCGTCTTCTGGAGGATCGCACATTTCCCTGAGTTGAAAAATTTTGTCCTTTATGTTAGGCTTTTAGGACGAGTGAAATATTTATCTGTGAAAGAATTATTGACTATTTACCATACATTATTGAGTTTTTTCGGAGAGCAGGGGTGGTGGCCGGCAGAAACCCCATTTGAGGTAGTCGTAGGGGCCGTTTTGACCCAAAATACGGCCTGGAGGAATGTGGAGCGCGCGATTGAGAACCTCAAGGAAGAGGGGGTGCTGACGCCACAAGGGTTACAGGAGGTAGAAGAATCGAGTTTAGCTGAGCTCATCCGTCCGGCAGGATATTATAACGTCAAGGCCAAGAGGCTGAAGGGCCTAATGGAATTCCTTGACCGGGGATATGGGGGGGATCTTAGGAAGATGTTTACAGAGCCCCTTTCGAGTCTGCGGGCACAGCTCCTCGCGGTAAAGGGTATCGGTCCAGAGACGGCCGACAGCATCCTCCTCTACGCAGGGGAAAAGCCGATCTTTGTGATTGACGCCTATACCAGAAGGATCTTATCCAGACACGGCATGATTACCGATGAGGCATCATATGGGGATATTCAGGACCTGATCATGCGAAACCTTCCCCAGGAAGTTCCGCTGTACAAGGAATATCACGCCCTCTTTGTCCGATTAGCCAAGACCTTTTGTAAGACCAAACCCCTTTGTACGGGGTGCCCTGTGGAGGAGGAATGGCCTACATCGAGCGGGAAATAAGGCGGCTGGTTGGAAAAGCGATACACTACTATCGTCTGATCGAAGATGGTGACAGGATACTGGTTGCCCTGTCGGGGGGGAAAGACAGCATGGTGATGATGAACATCCTGCACGAGCGGAGGGCTCGTGTGCCCATCACCTATGAGCTGAAGGTGCTCACGGTCGATCTCGGATATGAAGGCGTCAATTTTGAGACCGTGCAGGGGTATATGAGGGATCTTGGGTGGGATTATGTCTTCAAGAAGACCCACATTGGGCCATTGGCCCAGAGCGCCTTCAACCGGGAAAATCCCTGTTTCCTTTGCGCGCGGTTGAGACGAAAGATTTTCTTCGAGACTGCTCAGGAACTCGGGTGTAATAAAGTAGCCTTGGGGCATACTAAAGATGACATCATAGAGACCTTCCTGCTCAATACCTTTTACGGTGGGGAGATAAGCACCATGATACCCCATCAGGCCCTCTTTGGGGGCAAGCTCGCCATCATCAGACCCTTGGCCCTGGTCGAGGAGGCAAAGGTCCGTGCCTACGCCAAACTTCGCGAATTCCCCGAGGTCCAGGATGGTTGCCCCACGCGCGGCACGACCCGTAGAGGAACGGTAAAATACCTGTTAGGGGAGCTTGATAAGATGGATAAGAGGATAAAGAAGAACATCTTTGCCGCCCTCAGCAATGTCAAGGGGGAATACCTCTTAAATGGTCATGGATACCGTCGTTAAACTCAGCTTGATCATAGTAGCCTCTTTGTTCTTGCTCGCCTGTCCCACGCAGGGTGGTGAAGAGGAGGTCTATCGTGCCGCTCGCCAGCAGATGGTCAAGGAGGACATCCAAAGGCGGGGGATTGATGATAAGAGGGTCTTGCAGGCCATGCTGAAGGTGAAACGACACCTCTTCGTCCCTGAAAATTTTCGCCACATGGCCTATGCGGATCGCCCCTTACCCATCGGAGAGGGGCAGACCATATCCCAGCCCTATATTGTAGCCCTCATGACCTATCACCTGCACCTTAGGCCTGAAGATACGGTCTTGGAGATAGGTACCGGATCAGGATACCAGGCCGCTGTCTTGGCTGAGTTGGCCAAAGCGGTGTATTCCATCGAAATCATCGAGGAATTGGCCCGTACCTCCCAAGAGCGCCTGCTTCAACTGGGCTATACCAATGTGTGGGTACAGTGCGGCGATGGTTTCTATGGCTGGAAGGAGCACGCCCCGTATGATGCCATCATCATAACCTGTGCTGCACCGACGGTCCCTGAACACTTGGTTGAGCAACTCAGGGAGGGAGGCAGGATGATCCTGCCCTTAGGCGGTGAGCCCTTTCACCAATCCCTCACGGTGCTCAGCAAGAGGGAGGGGAAGATTGAGAAACAACGGATTACGGGTGTCGTCTTCGTCCCCATGACAGGGGAAATAGAGGGGGATTGAGGTAACGAGGGGACGCAGTGTCGAAAGAGCGAATAGCGCCTCACAAGGCCGGACAGGATATCGAGAGATGTAAGAATGAGCTGAAGGGCGTGCGCGTGAGGTGTGACAAGTTGGAAGTCCTCACCAAGCTCAGCGGCCTCCTCAATTCCTCTCTTGATTTTGAATACGTGAAGCGAAGGGCCATAACAGCGGCAACGGAACTCCTCGACTGTGAAACCAGCTCCCTCCTCTTGAAGGACGGAAAGGGAAAACTCTTCTTTGAAGTAGCTTTGGGGGAGAAGGGCGAGATCGTGAAACGGTTTCAGCTTACGGTTGGGGAGGGAATTGCGGGGTGGGTGGCGATGAGTGGTGAGTCGCTTATCGTTCCCAATGCACAGGAGGACCCCCGTTTTTTTAAGGAGGTGGATCAGGCCGCCGATTTCGTCACCCACAATATCATCTGTGTCCCTCTGCGCATCAAAAAGGAGATCATGGGGGTCATTCAGGGTATCAATAAGCGGGAGGGTGAATTCACACAAGACGACCTCGCGCTCTTTCAATCCCTTGCAGATCAAATCGCCATCGCCCTGGACAACGCGCGGTTATATGATGAATTAAACGAGATGGCCCGGAAGCTTGTCGAGGGGCTCTCAGAGCTTATTGAAAAGAGGGACAGCTACTCCGGAGGGCAC
>Ga0307437_1001087_pt1 | contig 18878 bp, 24 predicted proteins | sample SalMarWE160390MG_FD_202146 | JGI IMG/M metagenome (GOLD analysis project Ga0307437, IMG submission 202146) | Salt marsh sediment microbial communities from the Plum Island Ecosystem LTER, Massachusetts, United States - WE1603-90 | ecosystem: Environmental > Aquatic > Marine > Intertidal zone >...
CACCTGCGGACGCCGCCGAGCGGATCGCCACGCTGCTGGAGCGATACGAGACCATCCAGGCTCAGCGTGTGGACGAGATTGTCGCTTATGCCCGAACTGTGCGTTGTCGTCACGGCCACCTCAACGCTTACCTGGGTGGCCGCACCATCGAGCGCTGCGCCGCTTGTGATAACTGCGTCGCAATCCAGCCGCCGTCGGACGCCGGTCTGCCCGATGAGCGGGGGCAGTTTCTCACCATCCTGCGCTGTGTCTCGGCCGCGCCGTGGAGTTGGGGGCGGCTCAGCCTGGTGCGTATTTTGCGCGGCGATCCGCAAGCGCCAGACAAGGCTCGTCACTACGAAGGCTTTGGCGCCTTGGCCTTTCGCTCCGAAACCGCTGTTCAGCGCATGTTGGAGCGGCTGGAACACGGCGGATTCTTGCAGCCGCGCCAGCTCGACCATGGCGGCGTGGTGCTCGACCTCGCGCCCACAGGCAAAGCCGCGCTGCAAAACCTGGCCGCGTTGGATAGCTTGATTCGTACAGTGAAGGAGCCGCCACCACGCAAGTCACCCCCAAAAGACGAAGAAGGGCCGGACGTGGATGAGACGCTGTTCCAGGCGTTGCGAACGTGGCGACTGGAGCAGGCTCGTGCGCAGGAGGTGCCACCCTACGTCATCCTTCACGACAGCCATCTGCGTGGCATCGCCGCGCATCGCCCCGTCACGCTGGAGGCTTTGTCCGAGTTGAAAAGCGTTGGCCCAAGCAAGCTGGAGAAGTATGGCGCTGCGGTGATTGCACTGGTGCGCAAGCATCTGGCAGGAGGAGTGAATGTCGTGCAAACTCAAGATTAAGTTGTTGTAGCCTCAGGGGTTTTTGCTTGCCAGGGATCGAACGCTGGGGACTTGACGTTGGACGTGGCGTGTGGTATACTAAAGTCGGCACCCTGGTGTACAAGAGACTCGTGAACAAGTCCGTGTGGCATCCTGGCGTTGAGGAGATGCACCATTGGTCGCCAGGGGCTCACAGGGACTATGGAGGAAAAGAATGAGCGTAACGCAGATCAAACAGATCATCAGGCGTGAGCTACCGGCGATTATGCGGGAAGACGTGGAAATGCAGCAGTTCATCCTGCATCTGGCCCGCACGCAGTTTGCAGACAAGACGGAAACCGAAAGCCGCTTTGACCGTCTGCTGGACGAACTGCGCCGGGACCGTGAGGAGCAAAGCAGAAAGTGGGATGAGCAAAACAGGAAGTGGGACGAAAACCAGAAGGTGATCAACCAAATGTTGCAAGAAATCCGGGGGTTGTCCCGCAAACACGACAGTACCATCGGGGCATTGGGGGCGCGGTGGGGATTGTACACCGAGCAATCCTTCAGAAGCGCCTTGAAGGCTATCCTGGAGGAGTCCTTTGCCGTCGAGGTGCGAAACGTCACCGAGTTTGACGAAGCGGGCTACGTCTTTGGCCATCCCGACCAGGTAGAGTTGGACATCATTATCAAGGATGGCCTGTTGATCATCTGCGAGATTAAATCTTCAATGAGCCGCAGCGATGTGTATGCCTTTGGCCGCAAGGTCGAGTTTTACGAGCAAGAACATCAGCAAAAGGCTACCAGGAGGCTGATCATTTCACCAATGGTGGACGAGTATGCCCAACGTGTGGCGGAAAAGTTGGGGATAGAGGTGTACAGTTATGCAGAAGCTGTGGAGGCGCTTTAGTCAGACACAGACCCTTAGGGTTCCCAAAACCCTAAGGGTCTTTTCTCTTTTTCGTCGAACTTGACAGTTTTCCTTGGTTGCAGTATCCTCTAGGGGCCACTGAGCCAAGGAGAAGAATTTGCGAAGGTCTGTCCTAGCGGAGTTGGGCGAATATCTGAAGATGATCATCTTGCCTCTGGTGGTGGTCACCGCTACTGTGCTCCAGTTGCGGTTTGCTTCCCCTGGGGTTGTAGGCCCAACAGCGACCCCAACGGCGACTGTAACCCCGGCCCCGACGGCGACCCCGACCTCGACGGCGACCCCGACCTCGACGAGCACCCCCACTCAGACCAGTCCCCAGCGCATATTGTTGCCCCAGATCGGGCACTCCTCGGCAGCTACGCCGACTTCTACTTCAAGCCCCACCCCAACCCTCACCCCTACTCCCACACCAACCCACACTCCCACACTAACGCCTACCCCAACCCCCACCCCCATGCCTACGCCGGATGGAGCGGAACGGGAAGTGCGAGTGCCAATTCTCATGTACCATTACATCTCCGTCCCTCCGCCCGATGCCGACGATGTCCGCCGTGACCTCTCTGTCACCCCCCAGGATTTCGACGAGCAGTTGCGCTATCTGAAGAAAGCTGGCTATCACTCCATCACCTTGAGTGACCTCATCTACTATCTGACCATAGGTAAACGCCTGCCTCGCCAGCCGATCATCCTGACCTTCGACGACGGCTATCGGGATAACTACAACCATGCCTATCGCCTGCTCAAGAAGCATGGCTTGGTGGGGACTTTTTTCCTGATCACCGCCCCCATTGATCAGGAAAACGAGGAATACGTCTCTTGGGATCAGGTCAGGGAGATGAGCGCCGGCGGCATGGAGCTCGAGCCTCACACCTACACCCATCCCGACCTGAGGGGGCAGCCTGTTGATTACGTGGTCTGGCAGATCATGGCCTCCAAGGAGGCCATTGAAGAGCGCACGGGGAAGACGGCGCGTTTTTTCTCTTATACGTCAGGCAAGTATGATCAGCAGGTGGTGGATGTCCTGCGCTCGGCCTATTTTTGGGGAGCGGTCACCATCATCCAGGGCGATTGGCAATCCTCCCAGCACCCATTTGAGCTGAGGAGGATCAGGATCAGGGGCAGCGATACCCTGGACGATTTCGTTATGAAGTTGCACCTGGACTGGCAAGCAGGAATTCCATGGGAAGAGCCCCCCTTCCTTCCCTTGATGCTAAAGGCTCCTGAAGATGCACTTTGATGCCTTGATCATGGCTGCTGTGGCCGACGAGCTGCGGGTCCCCCCTAGCCCCCCAAAGCCTGCTCTGAGCAAGGCCGAAGGGTTGGGGGGAATGGGGGGGCGGGCGGGTGCAGAAGGTGCTTTTGCTTGATGATCTTTCCGGTTTCTCTATTCCAACTTGATCTTCGTCGTCTTCTTCTTGGGTTCAGGTTTTTCTTCGGCGCGTTCGATGGCTGCATCGAGCAGGCTGCGCATGGCCAATAGCATCTCCCGACGCGCAGTTTGAGTGTGTTGGCGGAACTCCTCGGTCAAGTGTGGCGAAAGCTTCTTGCGGCACGCCCTAAAGCCTTTGATGCCCTCGGCTAGCCAGTCCTCGAAGACGAATTCCCTCTCTTCTGCCATGCTTCTCACCTCCCAGTTATTGGGTAAAGAGTCAACGAGTAAAGAGTAACGAGTCGCTGTTTGTTGGTAAGGTAATTATACTACGCTCTATTTCAGCAGTCAAAAACTCCTCCGGTGATCAACTTGTCCACCGCTTCCAACACCTGCTCTACGGTGATGTTTCGCACGCAGGGGTGCTGGCGCAACTCGGTGGGGGAGTAGTCGAGGCGGTTGCAGGGGATGCAATCCATCTTGGAGGTGACGACGATGTGGTAAGCCGGATCGCCCCAGGGGCCAAAGGCGCGGCTGTCCACCGGGCCGAAAAGGTGCACCGTGGGGATGCCCACGGCCACGGCCAGATGCAGAGGCCCGCTGTCCACTCCCAGCACCAGTTGGCAGCGAGCCATGACGGCGGCCAGTCCTCCTAAACTCGTCTCCCCAGCGGCCACGATGGGCTGCGTGGTCATCTCTTCAGCGATGGCTCTGCACAAGGGCGATTCCCCCGGCGAGCCGGTCAGAATGACCTTAGCTCCGTACTGTTGAGCCAGGCTATCAGCTACCTGAGCCCAGGCTTCGTTTCTCCACAACTTGACCGGCGCCCCGGCCCCAGGGTGAATACCGACCAGCAAATCGGTGTCCCCAACACCACGCTCCACCAAATAACATTCAGCGAACCCCTCGTCTTCGGCGGTCAGGTTGAGCTCTAGCGGCCAACCCGAAACCCGAAACCCGAAACCCGAAACTCTCTCCACCAAGGCCAGATTCTGCTCCACCTCATGGCGATGGGGTGAATAGGGCACGATGTCGGTCAGAAAAGGCCGCACCTCGGCGACGTCGTAGCCCACTCGGTGGGGGATGCCAGCCAGATAGGCCAGCAAGGCTCCCCACCAGTGGTCGAAGCGGAGAACGATGGCCAGGTCGAAGCATCTTTGCCTTAACTGTCTGGCATATCGGAGAAGGATGACATAAGGTTTGAGAAAGGATCGCTTTGTCTGCCGGGTGAAGCCGGGGAAGGGGCAGAGGGCGATTTCGTCAATGTTAGGGTTGTTCTCGACGACGGCTTTTGACCAGGGGCCGACGAGGTAAGTGATGCGAGCCTGGGGGAAGGCCTCTCGCAGCAGCCTGAGGGCGGGGGTGGTGAAGAGGAGGTCGCCCAGGTGGTCGGGGCGGATGAGGAGGATGGATCGGGGAGACGGATGGCTCTGGCGGCTTGGAGACCTGGCTAAACTCGGTATTAGACGCAAGAGGAACAATCGGGCTTGCTGGCGCGGTGTTCTCGAATGGAAGTTAGATGTTGGAGTTTGGAGGTTGGATTTCTTGTCTCGTAGTCTAACTTCCAATTTCTAACCTCCAACGTCCAGTTTCTCATAGATCTGCTCTAGTTTGGGAACGATGAGCCGCCAGTCGTACTGCTCTTCGACGAAGCGCTGAGCGGCCCGACCCAGGCGTTCCCGCCAGGAGGCATCGTCCAAAAGCTCAATCACCCGCTGGGCGAACTCTTGCGGGCTGTCGGCTATGGACAACTCCCGACTAGGCGCGAGGCCCTCGAAGCCCTCGCAGCCCAGCGAGGTGGAGACGATAGGCTTGCCCATGGCCATGGCCTCCAGCACCTTGAGGCGCGTGCCGCCTCCCATGCGCAGAGGCACCACGTAGACACAGGCGCCGGCGATGTAGGAACGCACATCGTCTACGTAACCGGTGACTGTTACCGCCGTATCGTCGGCCAGGCGCAGGACGCGGCGGTGAGGGCTCTGGCCGACGATGTAAAAACGCGCGTCGGGCAGCTTCCTTCGTACCAGTGGCAAGACTTCCTGGCAGAACCAGAGGACGGCATCCACGTTGGGGCGGAAATCCATCTTGCCCGTGAAAACCAGGGAGTGCGTGGGGAGTGGCGAGGGCTGAATGTCAGTTGCAGTGTAGTATTCTACGTCAACAGCGTTGGGGACGGTGGTCACCTCGAGGCCCGGTACCAACTGTTGCAAGGCGACCTTGTCGGCCTCGGAGACGGCCACCACCCCATCGGCCAGCCGGCAAACCCTGGCCTCGTAATGGCTGAGCTTCTTCCACTGGATGAGGGAGTAGAGAGCCCCGACCCAATGCGCAGGTTGTCGAACGTCGGTCTCGAAGGCTCGCTGTTGCAGCACGTACTCGGCGTTGTGGTCGTCGAAGATGGATATTGGATATTGGATATTGGATATTCTCCAATTCATCCAGGGTCGTGCCATCTCAATGCCTTCGATCTGCACCACATCGAAGGGGATTCGCCGCAGTGTGGCGGTTAACCTGGTTCTGAACTCCGCCGATGACAGACGCAGGGCCATGTCGGGCAAAGGGGAGAGAAACAACGATAAGAAGCGTTTCAGTGGGGAACGGCGGGGAGCCTGGACGGTTTCGATGCTACGACAATGTTGGTGCAGTGGAGTTGCCGTGACGATTTCATCCTGAGAACTCACGAAGGAAAGCAGGTGGATCTCGTGGCGCGGGGCCAGGTTGGCTATGATGTTGTAGTTCCTTATGGTTGTGCCCTGGTGGGGGGGATAGGGAAGCTGGGGGGTGAGAAACAGTATGCGCATCAATCAGTCACTCTGGCCGACGCGCCGGTAGAGCTCCAACGTCTGGAGCGCGGTTTTCTCCCAGGAGAAGCACTGAGCCCGCTTGAGCCCTTTAGCGATCAACTCAGCTCGCAGAGCCTGGTCGGTCAAGGCCCGCCAGATGGCCACGGCTAGCTCTGAGACGTTCTCAGGATCAACCAGGAGGCCGGCATCGCCCACCACCTCAGGTAATGATGAGACGTTAGAGACCACTACCGGCGTGCCACAGGCCATGGCTTCCAGGGGCGGCAGGCCAAAGCCCTCGTAGAACGACGGCTGCACCAGAAGCTGGGCGGCGTTGTAAAGATGCAGCAAATCCTCGATAGGCACCCGGCCCAGGAAGAGGACATCGTTGGTTAGCTTCAGCTTTTCCACGAGGGTGAAGACCTCCTCGGACAGCCAGCCTCGCCGGCCCACTACTACCAGTTTCACGTTGGCCTTGTAGCTGTCCAACAACTGACGATAAGCCTTCAGAAGCGTAGGCAGGTTCTTGCGCGGTTCGATGGTGCTTACGAACAGGATGAAATCGCCCGTGATGTGATATTTGCTCCTGGTCTGCTCCAGGATTTCCTGGTTTTTGACAGGACGATAGATAGGGTTAGCCGATTCGTAAATGACGGTGATCTTGTGCTCAGGCGCGCCCAGCAGGCGGGTGGTGTCCTGCTTGGTGCTCTCGGAGACGGCGATGATGTGGTCGGTCCGCTTAACCGCCTGATCAATCTGGCCGTAGTAGCGGGCGCTCTCTTTGGTGAGGAAATGCGGGTACAGGAGGAAGGCTAGGTCGTGGATGGTGATGATGGATTTGCAGTTGCGGTGAAAAGGGGGTATGAAATCGGGGCTGTGCAGGACGTCCAGGCCGAGGCCTGAGATCTCAAATCGTAGGGTAAACTGTTCGAAGCGATGATGGCTTGGCGTCCAGAGGGATACTCGCTTAAAATTGGGCTTATCAACAATGATGTGCTTGTCCTTACGGCTCTGTAGGATGATGAACTCATTTTCTCGGTCGCTCTCGGCAAGTCCCTGAATCAAGCGAAGGGTGTACTGACTGATCCCCGCTTGACTGTAATAGACCAACCGCGCGTCAATGCCGATGCGCATTGGTTAAGTTTCTCCCAGAGCTCTTTCCATCTCCAGCAAACGACACTTGAGGTCCAGGCCGCCCCCGAAGCCGCGCAAGTTTCCGTCGCTGCCCATCACCCGGTGACAGGGCACCACGATAGGCACGGGATTAGCAGCCATGGCCTGTCCGACAGCTCGGGCGGCCCCTGGAGAGCCGGCCTGGCGGGCTATCTGACCGTAGGAGCGGGTCTCTCCGTAGGGAATGTCCCGCACCGCCGACCAGACCCGGCGTTGGAAAGCAGTTGCCTCTCTCAAGTCCAAAGGCTCATCGAAGAGAACTCGCTGGCCGTCGAAATACTGCTGCAACTTCGTCTTCAAGTCGTCAAGTCTTGGGTCATCGTAGCTCTGTCCTTTCCCCCAGCGGTCGAGTAGTGGCTTCAAGGCCCTCTCCTGGGTGGATTCGGGCAAGGTGAGGGCCAGAAGCCCGCTGGGTGAACTGGCTATCCCCACCCAACCCCAGGCCGTCTGGCATGAATCTATGGCCACTTTGATTTCTGTGTTCATTCTTATTCCTCGTCTCTTTGAGCTTGAGTTCGCGCCTCTAATTATAACCATTACGTTGTGTCTGTCAAGGCTGAGTTGCATCAGGGGTAGGGATGAGGGTAAAGGGGGGACTGAAGTTACTACATAAGCTCCAGGGTCCGTCTCGGGCCGGCCAAGACCGCGCCCGAGACGGACCCTGGAGCCTGATATCAAAACTTCAGAGAGGGGGCTACTTACATCAAATCACCCAGAGGGCCCAGGTTGAGGTTCAGTTCCTCGTCTTCCAGCCCGAAGATCTGCTTCAGTTCCGCCATGCGCGCGTCCAGCTTCATGAAGGTCTGGCCCAGCCGCTCGATCTCTTCGTCGCTGAGGGAGCCGGCCTCGATACGCCGGAGGGCCTGGCGCTCCATGAGCTGGCGCAAGAGCTCGATCAGCTTTTGCCTTCCAGACAGACAAAGTTGTACGGCGGCCAGGGGCCGCTGAGCGCGAACTCCATCCCCTTCTCTACGTTGGCGCTCTTCAGCTCCTCTACTCTCTGGCTGAAACTTTCCATCTCTCCTCGGGATACCAGAAAAGCGGCGTTCAGGATCATGCTCTGATCCAGAAGGCGGGTCAGACAGGCATCAACGGCCCGCCCCCTGAGGTCCTGGAAGATACGCAGTGCCTCTCTCTCTCTAGCTACCTCCATCTCCTCCTGCACCAACTGCTCGAGCTGAGTCACATCCTTCTCCAGCTTCATCTGGAGATAATAGCCCTTCCCTCGCATGGCCGGCGTTCCGCGAGCCCGCTTTGACTCCTGGGCACGGCCAGCCATCTCCTCCCGAAACCGGGCAACCCGCTCGCTGGCCCTCTCCACCTCTCTCCTGATCTCCTCTTCTCCCCAAAGGACCTTGAGGCCCAGTTCAACCTTGCCATCCAGGCGGGCCAGGTTCTCCTTGTATTGTGGGTAATTCTCCGCCAGCATCTCCTTCACCCGCGCCTCGCTGGCGAACACGACGCCAAAGCGCAGGGGAAGCACCGTGTGCTCGGCCATCACCTCCTCAATGACGCCCTCGTGAGCCAGGACACACTCGATGGTCGGTTCGGGGGGCTCCAGGGATGCGTCGCTGACCACGGCGCTGATGTCCCGATAGGGAATGGTGTGCACCTGGTTGCCCGGGCCACCGATTCCCTCCCGACTGAAAACTCTCCTCTCGTCGCCAGGGATGATGCAGTAGACGTATTTAGTCTCTCGTTTCTGCACTCTCCTCTCCCTCCGGTGTGGTCAGTCTGGAGACGAAGCTGTAGGGCGGCCAGGGGCCGGTGAAACGCACCTCCATCTCCGTTTCCCCCTCGATCTTCTCCAGTTCCTCGCCCAGTTCCTTCACTCTTTCCTTTCTCACCAGCAGGGAGAGGTTCATGAGCATTTGCTTCCCTTCGGCTGGCCGCTTCACCTTGTTCACGTGGACGGCCTCGGCGTAGGAGGTGATCTGGCGGTAGTAGCGGCGGTAATCCTCATCGGCCTTCGCCTCCAGTGCCTGCTTCAGCGCCTTCTCGATCTTCTGCTGGTAAAAATAGGCCATCCCCTTGGGCTTGCCCTCCATCTCCTGCTGTAATTGCCTGATGTCCTCGTTGGCCTCGACGATCTTCTCTGAGATGACATCCACCAGCCAGAAGATCTGAACTCCCAGCTCCACTTTGCCCCTGAACTCCTCCAGTTTGGTTTTGAAACTGTCGTATTCCGCTTGCAGCCAGGCGACTATCGTCTCCTCGACCGTCCGGCCCTCCGCCGGGCGGATGATGCAGTCGAAGGTCATGGGCAAGATGCTCCCCGCCTCCGCCCAGGCGGCATCTACCACCTGGCTATGGGTCCAGACCCATTCTTTGACTGTCTCGTCATCTCCCTGATATGGCTCCAGGGGGCAATTATGAACCAGGGCGCTGATGTCCTTATAGGGAATGATGTAGACAGCCTGGCCATCTAGCCCAATCTCCCCCCACTGCTTCTTCCCGGTATCAGGCATGATACAGTAGACGTACCTTCCCGGAGCTTCTGTCATCCCTCTCCCTCCCCATCAGACCTTTTTCAGATTGACAATCAGGATGCCGTTTTTGAAGCGTGTCACCACCCGGTCGGCATCCACCGGCGCGGGGAGTGCGACCTCTTCTTGGTAGCTGGGCCCGGAATCATCAACCCATACCACTACCTTTTCCCTCTGGGCTCTGACCTGAATGGCCTCCTCTTCCACGCCCGGCAGCTCCACGATGACGTTGATCTCGTGTGCTTCGTTGAAGACTTCGATCTCCGGTTCCCGCCCCTCTGTGGCAGGAGCGGCCCTTCCGGCCAACCACCAGCTAAAAGGGATCATCTCACCCGTCTCCCAATCGAATCTGAACTCTTCAAAAACCAGGATAGGACGCCCCAGCACCTCTTCGGCTGCGGGGTTTATGCCCTGCCGGATCTTGAACAGGACGTCCGTATGGGTGGGGGCGGCGATCAACGCTGCCAGCTCGTTGATGGTGGCGTGCCTGTTCAGCCACAGATGCCACAAGATTTCCTGGCTGGCCGGATCCAGCTCCATGGCCAGGCGTTCCACCTGGGCATGGATGATGGGGGGCATGGGAACAGAGGTGCTGGGGGGCTGGGGTGCAGGGGAAATCTCTGCCGCTCCGCCGCTCCCCTGCTCTCTTGCTCCCCTGCTCCTCTGCCCTAGGAGCGGGCTCTGCTCCGAGACTATCTGGTGCAACTGCTCCAGCCACTGCCCCAGAGACGGGGTGATAAACCAGGCCTTGACCAGGCCCTTCCGACGGGAGGGGCGGTAGGAGATGGCCATGGCCATCTTCCTCACCAGAGTGAAGCGCTTGCTCTCAGTCGTCACCTCGGTGATCAGGGTGAGGGGGGTGTCGAAGATGGCTCCTCGGGGCTGAAGGAAGAGCAGCCGCTCGCTGGTTAGACAGAGCTTGCCGATCTGCCAGACAGGCCGTCCTTCTGGCTGGTACACCCCTTGTTCGGCCAGCAGGATCTCACCCCCACCCTGCCCTCCCCCTATGAGGGGGAGGGTTAGGGAGGGGGTCCTAGTCCCGGATACCTCGAGTCTCAAGCTCTTCCCTCCATCGCTCCGGGTTGATCATCTTGTCCAGCACCTCGTCCACGAGGTCGTCCAGGCCATCTCGCACGCTCTGGACCGCCTCGGCCACACCGTGCTCCTCCTTGATCTGGTCGAGGGCGGTGTCCAGGTCCATCAGGGCCTCCCCTAATCGGTTCATCTCTTCTTCGGTCAGGCGGCCCCCCTCCATCCGCTTGAAGGCCTGGGTCTTGAGAGCATCCTGGATGATCTCGACCAGGGCGATGACCAGCCCCAGTATCCCCTGCTTCAGATTGCCCTCGTCAATGTCAAGCATGGAAGTCGCCATCCTTCGATAAACTCAGGACAGGTCTCCGTAGTCCAGAACCTGCTCCTTGATCTGCCGCCGCCACTGCGGCAACATCTCCCCAGAGAATAGGGCCTCCTCCTGGCCCTGGTGGTTGCCGTAGACGATGGTCAAAACCTCTCGCTTGTTTAATACCCCGCCCAGGTCTCGGGTGCCCAGGCTGATCCCCTGTATCCTGCCCAGGGGGATCTCCAGCCCCACCCGGCGGTCAAAATCGGACCACCACAGCAGGCGTTCCACCGTCAGATAGAGCCAACCCGGCCGCCAGGTGGGGCCGTGAACGCCAGCGTTGGGGACCTGGTACCACATCTTGCCATCGGCCACCGTTCTCTCTTTGATGACGACGCCCACCTCTTCGTCCCGCAGGAAGGGGATGAAATCGCCGGCCGGCACCCGCCCCGCGGCAGCCATCTTCTCCTTGAGGGCGCCTTTCAAGTCCCCGACGTCCTCGGCGTAGAGGGAGACCACCTCTCCTGTTGCCAGGGAGAGGTACAGCAGGTCCCGCTGGATGCCGGTGAAATAGGTCTCTTCGTTGACCATCAGATCCTGGATCTCCGCCAGGGGTGTCTGGAACAGCACCTCGGCCGGTTCCTGGCGATACAGGATCAGGCGGCGATCGGTCAGGTAGAGTCGGCCCGGCCGCCAGGCACGGTAGATGCCGTCACTGTACCAGTGGGAGCCGAACATGTCCAGGCGGATGGCCTCGCCGGGGGCCAGGGCCAGCTTCTTGCGCCGCAATTCCCTGGCCGCGTAGTGGCGCAGCTCCTCGTCCCAGGCCTGCATGAAGCCGTACTCGATCATGGTCTCCACGGAGGCGATGGCCGCCCGCAGACTGATGCCGATGAGGGGGATGCCGGCCACCCCGATGATCAGATCCGTGCTGAGGACGATGCCCTTGTCCAGCACTCTCTCCAGCAGATCGTCTATCGTTGCCTGTTTGACCCGCGTCGCTTCCATCGTGGCTAAACCCCACACTCATCACTCATCGGCCGGCTGCCAGCCGCAGACGTAGCAACCGCTCTCCACCAGTTGCTCCCTGACCACCGTGGTTCCACATCCAGGACATGCAACCTTAAATGGGGCCCGCTCTACCTCTTGCTCCTGCTCTGGGTCTGAAGGTGACCAGCCGCAAATGTAACAGCCCTTGTCAAGCAGTTCTTCCCTGAGCACAGGGCTTCCACAGCCGGGGCAATGGACCCAGGATGGAGGGGCCTTCTCGATCTTGACGCCCTCTTGTGCGGCCGTCTGATCTACCATCTCGGCGATACTGTCGAGGATCGTTTCGGCTGGCTTGAGCAACAGTTCATCAATCAACAAAGCGAACTCCTCCATGGCAGATAGCTGGTAACCGATAGCTGATAGTTGATGGCCGACGGTGTTATTCGCTATCTGCCATCCGCCATTTGCCATTCGCCATCAGCTATCAGGCGGGGATGGCTATCGGCCCCTCCTCGGCCCTCAGGCGGGCTTTGGCCCTGGCGCTCGTCCAGCCGCACCAGGGGCACTGGACGTTGAGCAACTCCTCCATCTCCACCATCTTGCCGCACTGCGGGCAGGCCTCCTTGCCGATCTGGGCCTCCTTCCAAGCAGCCGTCTCGATGTTGGTGCCGGAGGGGAACTCCAGGCCGTACTTGGCGGCCGTGGCAAAGGAGGCCAGGGCTGCCCTGATCTTGATCCCCAAAAGCTCAACCCCGGCCACGGAGACGGTGATGTCGGCGTTGATGACCAACCCCTTGTCCAGGATGACGTCAATCACGTCCACCAGGGACGTGCCTCTTTCCCTTACCGGCTCCAGGCCCATCTTAGTGCACCCCCTTCATCCATTCGATCTGCAGGATTTCGAACCCGCCCTTCTCTTCGCAGCAATGACGGCCCTACTCTGCCTGGGCTTTCTTGTACTCCCTGATGGCGTTCAGCCACTCGAGCAGCTCCTCTTCCTGCTCCAGATACTCTTCCTCGCTCATCTCCTCTAGCTCATAGCGCAGTTGCAGCTCCATCAGCACGCCTCGCACCTTATCCTCGTCCAGCCGTTCCTGGTCCACTGCCTCAGCGATCTTCTCGAAAACAAAGAGCAGCCCCTTAACCGGCAAGGTGATGGGAGCAAGGAGTAGGTTCCTGAGGCTCAGATCTATGTCGAGGGCTTCACTTTGTCTCGGCTCAGACATTTCACGCACCTCCCGGATGCACTAGCATCTCCTGCCGTCGGACGGCAATCAGCAGCGTCCGCTCCACCATCTTCCGACTGAATTGGATACTTCGGCTAGGCTCGGTACAGGTTTCAGATTGCTGAACATTCTCGGCATAGGCGGTGAGGAGCTCGTAGGCCTGGGCCAGCTCGGTCATGCGGGTCTCGGCTTCCGGGTCGTCGGGGTTGTGATCGGGATGCATCTGGCTGGCCAACTGGTGATAGGCCCGCCTGATCTCGCCAGCGGTGGCCGTCTCCCCCAGACCCAGGCGGCGCCGCGCCTTGTCAATCGCCTCGAAGGAAGGCACCTCCACCTCTACAGTGGCGAAGCTATAGGGCGGCAGGGGCCCCACGCGGCGGAAGGTGAGCTGGTCCTCGAACTCCTCGTCCAGCAGCTCTAACTGCTGGTCCAATGCCTCCTGCCCCGCCTCATCCACCAGCAGGGCCACGTTGACCACCATGCTGTCGTCCATGAGTGGGTTGACCACCGAGTCCAGAGCCACCTTACCCAATGAGTAGATCAAGTAGTCACGCGAGGAGGCTCTGCGCTGTTCCAGTGACTTCTGGACCAGTTGGCCGATGGCCACCCGCTCGATCAGCGTCTCTTCGGGGGGATGGCCTGCTATTTGGGCTTTGAGTTGGGCGATGTGGGCCTCCTGGCCGATCTTCTGGAAAACCTGCTGGAGGTCCCACAGGACCACCACTTCCATCTGCACCCGACCTGCGAATTCTTCCAGGGTGGTGCGGAAGAGGGCCTCTCCCTGCGCCAGGAGACGGCGCACGGAGTCCTCATCGGGCAGGACGGTGCCGAACTTCACCGGTAGGACCGGAAAGGCCCGCATCACTGCCTCGACAACGCGTTGGTGGGCCACCAGGTAGCGGGCCGCCTGGTCTCGCTTCAGACCCCGGTAATCCGCCAGCGGGCTGGCGCTGACCACGGCGGCCAGATCACGGTGCGGGACGGTGTAGACCTCGTCCTGCTCGTCGTCCACCCCGGCTACTTCGTCGAAGATCACCCGGTTCCCTGTGGGGATAATGGCGTACACGTACGTTGCAGTCATTTTGTGACACTCCTGGATCTCAAATAGGTAGAAGCGGAGAAACGCCTGGTTGCCTTTTCTGTTTTTCTATATCTTAGCTACTTTTAGCTATGCCCTCCAACGCCCTCTCAAAGTGTCGCCTGCCGATATCGAGCAAATTGTCTCCGTGTCTCCATGTCTCCATGTCTCCGTGTTCACCTTGCTCCTCCAGATACTCGCGGATGGCCAGCATGGCTGCCTGGCGGCAGAGGCCCTCGATGTCGGCCCCCACCAGGCCCTCGGTGAGCTCGGCCAGTTCCGCCAGGTCCACGGCTGGCGCCAACGGCTTGCCCTGGGTGTGCACCCGGAAGATAGCCAGTCGTGCCTCTCGGTCGGGCACGGGCAGCTCCATCAGCACCTCAAAACGGCCAGGGCGCAAGAGGGCCGGGTCCACGATGTCCAGACGGTTGGTGGCCGCCAGCACGACCACCGCTTTGAGTTCCTCGATGCCGTCCATCTCGGCCAGAAGCTGGCTGACCACCCGCTCGGTGACGTGGGAATCAGACCCGGCTCCCCGACGGGGGGCCAGGGCGTCTATCTCGTCGAAGAAGACGATGCAGGGCGAGGCTTGCTTGGCCTTCTTGAACACCTCGCGGACACCACGCTCACTCTCGCCAACCCACTTCGTCAACAGCTCAGGGCCTTTCACCGAGATGAAGTTCGCTTCGCTCTCCCTGGCCACTGCCTTGGCCAGCAACGTCTTGCCTGTCCCCGGCGGCCCGTAGAGCAGGATTCCCTTTGGAGGAGCGGTATGGACGTGGGCGAAGAGGGGAGCGTACTGAAGGGGCCACTCCACCGTCTCCATCAGCAGGCGCTTGATCTCCTCCAGCCCGCCGATATCGTCCCAGCCCACATCGGGCACCTCGGTGAAGACCTCGCGGATGGCCGAGGGCTCCACCTCGGCCAGGGCCGCCATGAAGTCGGCCGATGTCACCTCCAGGGCCATGAGTTTCTCGTAGGGGATGTGGGCCTGAGCGAAGTCAATGTCGGGCATCAACTGGCGCAGGGCGCTCATGGCCGCCTCCCGCCCCAGGGCCTCCAGGTCGGCGCCAACGAAGCCGTGGGTGACGGCCGCCAGTCGCTCCATGTCTACGTCGTCGGCCAGGGGCATGCCCCGGGTGTGGATGTCCAGGATCTCGCGGCGGCCGTCTTTGTCGGGGACGCCGATGGCGATCTCCCGGTCGAAGCGGCCAGGGCGGCGCAGGGCCGGGTCCAGGGTGTTCGGAATGTTGGTGGCGGCGACGACGATCACGTGGCCCCGCGACTCCAGTCCGTCCATCAGGGCCAGGAGCTGGGCGACAACGCGGCGCTCTACCTGGCGGTCGCCGCTCATCTCCTCCCGCTTGGGGGCGATGGCATCAATCTCGTCAATGAAGATGATGGCCGGGGCGCGGCGACTGGCGTCTTCGAAAATGCTTCTCAGATGTTTTTCAGAGGCCCCGTACCATTTGTCTATCACCTCAGGCCCGTTGATGTGGACGAAATGGGCGCTGGTCTCCTGGGCCACGGCGCGGGCGATGAGGGTCTTGCCGCAGCCGGGCGGGCCGTGGAGGAGCACTCCCTTGGGTGGGTCAATGCCCAGTCGCTCGAAGACCTCCGGGTAGCGCAGGGGCAGCTCGATCATCTCCCGGATACGGCGGATCTCGCGGCGCAGCCCGCCGATGTCCTCGTAGGTGATGGTACCCCGTTCTCGCTTGGCTCCTTCGCCGGTCAGGCGGATGGCTGTGGCGGGTCCGATGAGCACGGGGCCGGCAGGCGTGGCCTCGGCCACGGTGAAGGTCTGAGCGCGGGTGCCAAAGAGATTCACGCGCACCCGGTCGCCGGGCACCACGGGGATGCCGTCCAGCAATCGGGCCAGGTACCGGGCCTGGGCCGCTTCCCGCGAGGTCCGCAGGGCCTCCACGGGCGTCAGCGCCACCGTGCGGGCCGGCTGCACCTCGACCCGGCGCACTGTCACCCGCTCGTCCAGACCGGCGCCGGCGTTGGCCCGCAGGATGCCATCCATCTGGATCAGACCCTGGCCCCGCTGGGCGACGTAGGCGGGCATGGCCCGGGCGACGGTGGATCGCTTACCGGCGATTTCCACCACATCGCCGATGTCAACTCCCAACCGCTCCAGATCCTGAGGATCCAGCCGGGCCAGCCCCCGACCCGCGTCCTTGGGCAGGGCCTCCGCCACTCGCAGGGATCCATCTTGTCCTTCACTCAATTGGGTATCTCCTATGTTCAATAGATTCGTCAGCAGAGGCAGCTCCCACGCCGCCGATCCGCGGGCGTGGGAGCCCGCTCTGCTAATAGTCGTTAGTGGCAGATGGTTGATGACTGATGTGGTTGACGCCAAGGGCCCATCTGCCATACGCCATCAGCTATCGGCCATACGCCATCAGCTATCGGCAGCCACAACCCCTTTGCCACCGCAGCAGGTGCAGGAGAGATGACTGTCCGACCAGAGGTGGCCGAAGTAGTCGGCGGCCCGGCCGCTGCCACCACAGCGGGGGCAGGTGACAGCGTTGGCTGGAATCTCCACCATGCCTACGCCGCCGCAGGTAGTGCAGGTGTTGCGGGTGCCAGGGTGGACGCCCGTGCCCTGGCAGAAGGCGCAGGGGGCTGTCGGTTGCCGCAGGGTGTGCTTCCCCGTCCCACCGCAGACCTGGCAGGTAGCCAGGGGCGACATGATGTCGAAGGGGTCCCGACCCTTGCCATGGCAGAAGGCGCAGGTCACGTTCGTTTGGTTTGCTCTCGTCATCGTACTGTCTCCAATCTCGCTTCCAAGCGGTCCAGTCGCTCCCGAAGCAGACGGTTCTCCTCCTCCAGTTGGTGGGCCGAGGAGGAGAGGTAGGGATCGCTCTTCCACCAATTGATGCCCATCTGCATGGCGGTCTCCACCGAGGCCACCACCAGGCGTATCTTGATGCTCAACAGTTCCACCTCCACCAGGGAGATGCCAATGTCCCCGACGATGACGATTCCCTTGTCTAGCACCCGCTCCAGAATTTCGGCCAGGGTATTGGCCTGAATAGGATGCTGCATACGTGCATTTGGCATAATGCCCTCCTCTCCTGGAGGATGGAAGGTGGACAATGAAAACGGGAAGATGGACGGCGGAACTCCCTCCACCCCCCATTCTCCATCCATCCATTCTCTATCTTCCAGACTCAGCGGCCCAGTCGCCCCGCCCGGACAACCAGGGAGGCTGCCTTGCGGCGTAGCTCCGAGAAATCGCGGCAAAGGCGGCAATCCAGGCTTCCCGCGTCGTATTGCTCGCAGGCCAGGAGCACGTCCGCCGCCTCTATCAGGGCCTGGGCCCAGGGTACTTTCTCGACCGCTGTCCGGGCCTGGTTGATCGCCTGGGTCAAGCGGGCAATTTCCTCTTCTTGGCTGGGGAAGAGGCCGATTGGACAATGAATGCTCGCTTGTCTACCCATCTCTCTTTTTCACAAGATATCGCCCTCAGGGGTCACCCGATGCCCATCCCAGCGTTGGAATCGGGCCGCCCGTTCGAGCCGATCGTACACCGACACGGCCATGCGGCGTTGCTGGGCCTCTTCAAAGGCCTTAGCGATGGCCACCACTCCTTCCACCGCGGCCGGTGTATCTTCGCTTTCGGGATAGTAGGCTACGATCTTCAGATAGGGGGTCAGGGCGTGGTGGAGCAATCCCTGTTCCTGGTAGGTTTTGCCGATTCTTAGCAGTGCGGCGCTGGCCTCCCGCGAGATGACCGCAGCAAGTTCTTCGCTGATCATTGTGATACCTCCTCTCGTGACCTATCACTGACCCTGATAGGCCGCTTCCAGCCGATCAAATGTCCTCATCGCCACGTGATACTGCCCCTTCTGGCGAAACTCATTGGCAATGGCCAGTACCCTTTCGATGGCGACGGGAACATCTCGGCCGTCCGGATAGTGCTCAATGAGTTTCAAGTAAGCGGCCAAGGCCTGGTGGACCTTTCCTTGCTCATCCAAGGTCTCTGCTACCTCCAACAAAGAGGCGCTGATCGCTTCGGGGACGGAAGTTCTTTGTTTTGCCATGATCATCCTCCTTTGCTCCTGGCCTGTTGGCTATGTTTCCTCTGTTACCTGGTCACGGCGGTATCGCCTCGTGCGCTGGTAACTGAGCAGGTTGCCCTCATCATCCAACAGTGTCTCGTAGGCGGCTAGCACGTCCTTGGTGTCGGGGACGTACTTCATCTCAATCACGTCCACGGTGACGTGCCAACCCTCCTCATCTTTGCTGAGGGCCGACACAGTGCCGGGCTTGAGCCCGGTGAACTGGGCCAATTGCTCCTTGGCACGCTGCACAATTTTAGATCCGGTCGCCATAGCTTCCTCCTCTCTTGGCTGATATTAGTCCTCCCAAGTCACCACGATGTTGACGAAGTTGTAGGGTGGAACGGGGCCGACGTACTTGAAGATGAGCCTCTTTCCCATCTCTTGGTCGAGCCTTTCCACTGCCGCATCGAACTCCACCTGGCGAGCCTCGTCCACTAGAAAGGCCGCATTCAGGACCATCCGGTCCATGATCACTTTATTGGCCTGGGTCTCGCGGACCAGAGGGCGCAGGGGGGTGAGGATCTTCTCCGCATCCTCGTCCCGCTTCTTCCACATGGCCGCCTCGATCATCTCCCCCAGGCGGATGCGCTCGTAGTAGGTCTCCTCGGACGGACGGCCCGTCAAGCTATCGCGCAAGCGGCGGAT
>Ga0307437_1001091_pt1 | contig 18849 bp, 13 predicted proteins | sample SalMarWE160390MG_FD_202146 | JGI IMG/M metagenome (GOLD analysis project Ga0307437, IMG submission 202146) | Salt marsh sediment microbial communities from the Plum Island Ecosystem LTER, Massachusetts, United States - WE1603-90 | ecosystem: Environmental > Aquatic > Marine > Intertidal zone >...
ACTAAGAAATACAATGCAAATACAAATTATTAAACACATATTTTTATTTTTCATTTGGTTCACCCATTTGAATTCATGTGTAACCTCATTATTTGTATTTTATTTTATTCTAGTTTTTTCATAAATATAAGATAAGATAAGGAAAGATATACCAAAAAGAACTATGATGGGATATCCAGGAATAATTTTCAATTCTTGATCCTCTTCCTTTGGTATAACAGATAAGATTACTATATCTTCCACTATATCATCTCCATTATGTGCTTCGATGCGGTATTCATACACTCCAGTTGAAAGACCATCTACACTGATATTTATTGGAACCCCAGATTCCCAAGAATTTGTATTGTTCAAAGTATTGTTTCTATACATATAATAAATGGAATTTATAAGTTTATAAGCCGTTATATTCCAAATAATACTATTCCCTATACTTCCTTCAACATAAGTAACATCCGCAGGATGGGAAATTTCAGTTCCTAAAGAAACAATGACCATCACCACATCTTCCTCAATTACTTCTCCATTATGTGCTTCAATACGATATTCATAACTTCCAATTGGAAGACCATCAATGTTGATGACTACAGGAATGCTAGACTCCCATGAATTAGTTTCATTCAATGTATTATTTCTATAAACATAATAAGTAGGATTTAAAAGGGGATCTCCAGTAATAATCCACGTTATATTATTTCCAGTACTTCCAACATAATAAGTTATATCAGCTGGATGTGAAATCTCTATTTCATATGATACACTTCGATTCCATTTACACTCATAAAACGATATCATATCCAAAGCATTTGGCTGGAATCCAGTCAAATCCTTATGGTGAGCATAATATAATTTTAGAATATATCCAAACGCCCAAGGCTTGTCTACTTCAACGATTTGTTTTTGAATCTTGTTATATAACTCTTGTCTTTTAGCCTTATCGGTTTCTACAACGGCTTCTTCCATCCAGAGCTGAACTTGTGGATTATTGTATTGTACTCCATTTGATGAAATAGTTCTATTGGTGAATAACGGGTTAATATAATTGATTGGATCGTTATACTTAGGTTCCCATCCAAGCCAGTAAAGTTCGAGGTGATTTCTATGAAGTCCTTCAAGCTCATATAGTCTATTATAAAACATTTGCCATGTCATACCAGCATCTGTTACTTTAATTCCAATTTCTGAAAGATTATCCTGTAATAAAGGCAATATAGCTTCTCGCGTTGGATTACCTATATTATATGTATAATTATATATCAAAAGTGGAGAAGACGCTGTCAAATCTCTCCAATTACTATTAGTTTCTTCAGTAGACATATTTAATCCAGCCGTTTCTGCTGGGAACATTGATCTCATGAGAAGTCTTGCCCATGTAAGATCATAAACGGAAACGTTAAAGGAATCGTTAGCATCTAAAATCCCATTTGGTATTGGCGATTTTAACCTGAAAGCATAACGTTCCCTAATTTCCTCGATGATATAGCTATAGTTGATCGCAGATGAGATTGCATGCCTTATTGTTTGATTAATTCTCATGTTATTCATCCCAAGGTATTGAATAACACCACCCTTATTTCCGGCATCTAAGACTGTAATATAGGGATCCCCTTCAAAGGTTGGTATCCAAGAAGTTAGAGGCTGCCTTAAAAAGTCTATATTACCTGCTAATAATGCAGCATGCTTAGCGTTCGAATCAGTTATAACTGAAAATTTCATTGTTTCTATATCTGCTTTCCCCCGCCAGTAATCCTCAAAAGCATGAAAATTTACTTCTACATAATATTCATTACCATCATACATAAAAGGACCTGTCCCAATTAAATCTCCAGTGGCAATATTTATGGGTGTAGTAGCATTAGTTGATGAAGGAGATAAGATATATGAACCATAAAAGCATAATAATGCTGGTAATGGAGGATAGGGAGCATCTAACACAAGTTTTATAGTGTATTCATTAATAACTTCTGTCCTGTTAATGATTAATTTTGAAGACATCGAAGAGATATCCCAATAGTAGTATAATTCCCCTTTACGACAAAAACCCTGCTCAATAAAGTATGTTAATCTATCAAAAGAAAATTTAACTGCTGTTGCATTGAATTTAGTTCCGTCATGGAATGTCACGTTATGTCTTAACGAAACCGTATAATTTTTTTTATCTGAAGACCATATACCGAGTGCGGTTGCAAGATTCGGTACTATTCCAAGCGAGGGATCTGACAAATTATATCTATATAAACCCTCACAAACCTGACCAATTACATTAAATGAATTAAGATTTGCCACGTGCGGATCAAGTTCACTAGGTCCATACATGGCTCCAAAGATAAATATACTTTTGGATGATATATCACTGGAAGGTGGGTTTCCATTATATCGATGGGTGTAAATGAAATCGGTAGAACTCCTAGAAAGCGACAATATAATAATTAAATTTAAAAATATAATATACCCACGTTTTTTCATAAAATTCATTGGATTTTGTTGGTCAAAATAATTATTAATTTTTTTTCTATTTAAATAATTCTGATTTTTTTAGAAAGATTAGATTAGAAATAGAGGAAGAATAGCATTTCTAATTTAATTAAGTATTTTATGCCTATTTCTGATGAAGATTATTGAAACTATACTAATTATACTTAGGAAGACAAATAAATCATAGCCAAATAAAGAGAAAATCGAAAAGAATGAAAATTAGGAATTTTTTGTAGTTTGATTAGCTGGAATTTTAAAAATAGAATAATTTTAAATATTTAAAAATATCATTTTTTAGGGAGAATATATCAATTAAAGCTTATTCGTATTAGTCTTCACATTTTGCAATCATTTTAGGATTTTTCTTTATTTTTATTAATTTTAATAAGATACAAATAGATGAGGGTGAAATATTCAATAGTTCTGAAACTGAATTTAGCGATAGAGATGTGCATAAATAGATGACTGTCGCGAAAATTAATTTTGGAGAACGAGATCTATTAATTTTAAATAACCGAATACATATTTCTTTAATTGCGCTTGTTATTTTATCTTGATTATCTCTAATTTCCCGAATATCAAAATATTCATCAAATAGATTGCGAGTAGGTTCGCATAAGCTTACAATACACGCCTTCTGACTCGTAATTCTTTTATTTTCTAACTTTTTTCTTAATCTTTCCCAATTCTTTTTATTTTTAATCTCTCTGATTTTCTTTCTTCCTATTCGGCTGATTAAATACTTTTTATAATCTGGCATATGTTTCTCAAGATACTTTCCAACTGTTTGTATGCCGATGTCCAATTGCTCTCCTATTTGGAAATTTGTTAAATATTGTTTTTTTAACGAGATCATCTGTTCTATTTGATTTCTTTTAACGACCATCTTCTATTCACTACTGAGCTTGTGGAAAAATTCAAGCTTATTATCCTATATTTGATTTAATTAAGTTAAATTGAAAATAAAATGAGAATATTTAAATGAAAAAAATGATAAAATGGGTGATTAAAATACGATATATTAATAAATAGGAGGATAAAGCAAAAGTCTCTAGTATTTCTCTGCCCATCAATAAATAGGGGGAGGAGGAGGGTGAAAATAAGTGTGAAATTAATTCACACTAACCAAAAGACAAAAATCCAGTATGGAAGGAGATGCAACTTTTGACTTTATCCTTACCAATATTATTTAAAAACTAACTATAAAAAGATTATTATTCTATTTTTTCTGTTTAAATATATCTATTTCAACCAATATTTATTTCAAGAATAATTAATTCAGCTTTATTTTGGTCTAGCTATAGAAAATTAAAAAAATGTCACGCAAAATTCTTTCAGAAATTGTAGTATTTTTTTTAAAGTAAAAATTGATTATAGATTAATAACAAATAAAAATAAAATTATTTTTTCAAAGATAAATTCATTTTGAAATTCTAAAAGCTTTTATATTCTTTTATTTAAAATAATATTGTGGAGAGAAAAGAATGATTCAAAAAATTGAATATGTAGCTCGACCAAGCGTTTTATTTACCGTGAATCCATAATAAACAATTCACATGAAATATTTTTATCATAATCATTCTTTACTCTTTTCCACCTGTTTTTATCTTTGATATATTTTATTATTCTTTTTTTTTCTCTAAAATAATCCAATAAACTTAATATTTTATTTAAATAATTAATGTGTTAATCAATATAAAAAGAAATTAATTTTATATTATTAAATTGTTTTTATTGTAGCATTAACATTTTAAATCGTCAAATGCTAAAGCGATTACGGGGTTGATCATCTTCTTAGAAGAACGTTATTTACAGAATAGACATTATTTATCAAATTGGATTAACGATAATAGTGTTCGTAATGTTTTACAGGATATTGAGGGTGAGATTAAAAAGAAGAGCGAAGAATTCTGGAATAATGGAAATTAATTTCTAATTATTTAAATGGTGTTGTCAGTAATAAATAAACGACAAAAATCAGTAATAAATTCTGACAAAAAATTATTACTGCCGACAGGTCGTCAGTAGTAACAAAATGACAAAAAATAAGCGATTTTTAAAAATTAAAAAAAAAAATAATAGACTTATCCTAGATATAAATATTCTATAAGGGCTTTTCTGAACTCATTCAGCCACTTATTATCAATATCAGCCCACTTTATGATTCTACACCTCTTGTAATTTTATCACCAAGATTTGAAACAATTGTATTGAATCATATATTTTCGCATAATAGAAGTTTGAACACTGTTTTTTGAGTATTTCTATTTTTTTCATATTTCAATATGAATGAATATGTTTGAGATTGGTTTAAGTGTCAAAAGGCTTAATACTTAGTAAATTTTTATAAATCTCTTTAAATCTTTTAACTTTCTCCTCAACAACGGGTTTTAATTTAAGTATATCACTTTTTTTAATCTCTCCAGGGGTATGCCAATCAGTTTTTTTTTTATTTAAACTTACATAAATTCCTTTATTTCTTTTTAACATCAGTTTTAACATTTTGTTGACTTGCTTTCCTAATAAATGTTGAAAAGATTGGTCGGTAAATTGTATTTCAATTTCCTCACCATCTAATATTGTTGATCTCTTTTCTATTTGTTTTAAATGTCTTTTTAAAACCGTTTGCTTTATCTCCATAGATCCAGTCTGTAGTAATTCTGATACCTCGGGTTTAAAAAGATGATAAATAGCGTAATTTCTTTTTAAAGCATGGTTTCTATGGAATTTTTCAAGTTGTTTGGGTTTTGGATCATTAAAATAATGCAAGATAAAATAAGCAACTCCAAGTTCTTCAATCGCAGTATAATAGCAAAAAAAAGAAAGCCCATATGATCTATTTTCAAGCAAAATTTTTCCGTTATTTTGTAATCTCTCAGCGTTATCCACGAAGAATTTTAATCCCAATTTCCATTTTTGCACTTCCATATCCTTACCCTTACGTATAAATAAAATTAAAAATATTTTCCTTCTTATTATTTAAGAATTTCTTACTTTTAATATAAAAACATTATGAAATTGCACGTTTTTTTTGTTTTCGAATTTATTAAAGTATTTAGAATTAATCTTATATGAGTACTCTTTTAATTCCTTTACATTTGAGATCATGTATCCCCTATTTTTAATTATATGAAATGGTGGATATTCTAAAATTTTATTAAAAATTTGAATAAAATATTTTCCAGCAATTGGGTTTTGTGTAAATTTTTGCATTAAGGATTTACGATTAAATTTAATGATCCATCGTCATCTAAATATATTTAATAAAATTTAATTCAATTCGATTCCATTCAATCTACACCGTTCTTTTAGATATTGAAGAAAATCTATGAGTATATCTAAATTTTCATCAGGTTTACTATAATGAAATGATTTGTTATCTGATTCTCTTGTAATAGAAATATTATCTCCACTAACACGGCTTAGCAAAAAAATAGCCCAATCATCATTATGATAAACATCCCTTCTTCTAGAAGCCGCCATCGCCAATACAGTTAAGAATTTTGATTCTCCTATTTGCTTTTGAATCAAGTTTCTTAATTCAATACCTAAATTGTGAGTATCTTTTTTAGCAAAACGATTAAGTAATTTTTGCCATTTATCTGCTTCTTTTTGAATTAATCTCTTTTCTATTTTAAAGGAGGTATCATAATGTAAATGCTTTGGACATTTGATTGAAGCAATTTTCGGTATAATATTTGTTATCTCCATTATTTTCTCTGCAATTTTTACATATAGAACAACAAACTCCTTTCTAATGTTCAATGCAAGAGATTGATCTGAATGGGAAAAGAAGTTTCTATCAAGATGCCTTGCATTTACTTCCTTATTGTAATTTGGAACATTAGGATAGTGATTCATTAAAATATCTTTGTATAAATCTGGAAAATCTTTAGTTTTAGTTGTCCGTTTTCCTTTCTTAGTTTTGAATATATTATTGATATCGTTTTTATCATTCGCTACAAACATGCAAATCTTTAAAATTAAATTATCAATTAAGAGATGTCCTACTTCATAATGTATAGACTCATTTGATTCAGATAATTCTCGCGCAAAGCAATAAATCTTTTTTATAATTTCTTTAAATGCATTTTTTTCTGATTGATTCATAAGCATTCTTTCTTATAATGGATTCTTGAATAGAAATAATATAAAATTCTAAAATTTTGTTTATATTATAGTAAGAAAGTAAATTTTTTAAAAAAAGACATTTAATTTATTTACTTCTAGGGAATTTTCAATCATTTACTTTTTTAATTCCTTTGAATTTGAGGTTATCTAATCATGCTCCAAAAATTATTAGGAACAATACTAAATTCACTTGACAATAAAAATTTGGTGTGGTTCAATTTGAAATACCCTAAATAAATTTCCTTATGTTTTCTAAAATCCTCCATTACTTAACAGTAGAGAAATATACGATACACATTTCCCTTATTATTCAATAAAACATTTCCAAATATAATAATAAAAAATATCAATAATTTCAATAGCATTTATTACACAACGGTTTATTTATAGTCGTTTGGTAATATTCCCCACATTTATGACAACGATTCTCTACAAATTCTGTATTATAATATTCTGCCCAAACTTTAAAACAATTGTAACAATATGGTTTGGAAGGATTAAATTCTATATTTGTCCCACATCTAATGCAATAACCTATTTCAAAACCTTTTTGGTCGACTGCGATCATTGCAATCGTTCCACTGAAGTTTAAATCGATATCATGCTCGCTTTTGGTATATTCGGTAATATTTTTAAAAAATTCGCTCAATTCAATTCCAATCAATTCTGCGGGGCTATTTTTCGACAATAGATCATCGTATTGCCCTGCATCGTTTTCAATCCTCAAGGTTGCACTATTTGGAATGAGTCTATACTTCCCGTCTAAAAAGTGAATCGGAACATCGTCTATAGGAATACCAAGCTGAGTAGGTTTTGGTGCAGAGATTCCGAAATACTCCCGCATCTTGTCGGATTTATGAATTATTTCTACTAAAGCTTGAGATATTTTCGAACTTGGTATATACAACTTTTTAAACATTCTTAATAAAGTATTAAAACTTTTTTGAGCGGAAATAATTCGTTCTTTTTGATTTTTAAGATTATTTGGGAGCGATGGTTGGAATCCCGTGGTTAGTGTTGAAAAATTTTGAAGATCCTCGTAAAATTGGTATCTAGTAATAGGATTTGATAAATCAATCTTTTGATTGTCTTTGAATAACAAGGATGTCTTACCTTCAACATACATTTCTATGCGAAGTACATATCTTCCATTCAAAAATTCTACGGTGTTATCAAAACCCTTTCTCGTTTGAGAGACTGCCATTCCAAATATATGCTTCAAATCGGAGTTACTAAAATCACCGATTATATTAATCAATATCTTGTCAGATACACTACTCTCAATTAATCTCTCAACGAACAACACGACTCTATTAAAAAAAGCCTGAATTAATCGTGTTTTATCCTCGTATCCAATGTTTATAATGGAATGAGCAACCTGTCCGCCCTTTTGATCTTGGGTGAAAATCGCAGAACCTTTAGATATGTTGAGGAGGAATTTATCCGCGATATCGTTGCTCGGTTCTTCGCCTCCAGCGTGAAGTTTTTCGTGTTCAACTTTTATTTCGTTCAATCTGGAAATGGTATAGGAATTGGGGTCATCATCTATTACTTTATGGTGAAACGGGCATATTAATAAAAGGTTGTCGAATCCGTGTCTTTCCTCGTCAGATTGATTTGGATCATACCTTGGAGAACCCGATTTTCTACCCTTAATATGACATATTTCTCCTGTCACTGTCCCGCTCTCCTCGTCGACAAGCGGGGTTTTGCAATTGGGAAAATAACACTGATTTCCAGAAACGGCAAATAGCCTCTTTATCGTTTTTTGGCGTATAGATTTTAATGTCATGACAAGATCTATAAAATTTTTTTGTAAATTTGTGATTTATAACACAATTTTGTTATTTAAATCAATTAGGTTAAAGATTTAATAACTAATATTATTTTATTGAAAAAAGTCAAACATTATTAGACTTTTAATTGTTTAAATATTTCGTTTAATAAATAATTTTTTAAAAGATTTCTAACTTTCTCGTCGTCCATAATTTTAGCAAAAAATGGAGAATTGTGGTTAAAGTTCTCTATTACGGAATCTAAAAAAACTCGGTTAAATACATATCGAAAATCTTCTATGGAATTTAATTTAGCCATGATCTTTAACTTATTACTAGTTAATAACTCTGAAATTATTTGCAAAAGAGCAGTCTGTTCTTCTTCGTTAAGACTTTCTTTAATTCGCTTGTCCAGCTTCTTAATGAATAAATTACATTTCACAATAATGTTATTTTTATGAAAATATAAAAATTCAGATAGTCAAGTGAATTATCAATTTATTCGAAAAAGCAATTTACGCCGTTTCTTTAAGCTTTTTATAGGTTTCGGGTAATAAATATCCCATCAGTACATTTTTAAATTCCTCGTCGTTTAGAATTTTCGTAAAAAATACCTCGTTTTGTTCCATTCTGTTAATAACAATGTTCATAAACTCTTTATCATAAGCGTATTTAAAATCCTCGATCGTATTCGCTTTAGCTTTAGTTATTAATTCTTGATTTGCTGCAAAATCTTCCTTAATTTGTTCAATAGAAAGGCGGTCGGCTTCCGTAAATTCCGTGCCGAACTTCGCGTTTAATTTCTCTATAATTGAAGAAAGATATTCCCTTTCTTCTTCTTTTCTTTTTGTTCCCGCATATTTCACGGGCGTTAAGGGTGTTACCTCTTCGCTCGGTTGTAAAGACAAATTTCCCTCGAAAATTTTTTCATTTTTGTAATATTCGAGAGCAACCTCGTCCGTTATGTTTAAATTCTTATCGGGCATCCTTTTGGGGAGCTTTTTTATCAAGTAAGACAAAAATATGTGTAATTTATGGAGGTTCGTGTCCGTAAAATATGTAATTTGAAGAATAAACGAATATAACCTTGTAAATCTTGTCGCCGTACTTTTAAAATCTTCTCGTTCCACTTCTGGTAAGTGGTTAAACCTATCCACGCCCTTATCGATATAGCTGTTAATCATTGCTCTATCGATCGGTTTTCGTCGATCTTCAGGTTTTAAGAATAAATATACGAACTTGTCTATATCCTCCTCCAAATATATATTAAAACCATTTAATTTTGACTCTAAATCATATAAAATATTTGGATTGGTGAATTCTGCGAGAATAGTAGTTTCATAATATGGTTTAAAAGCCTCTTGAATGTCCTCCGCTTTATTTACAAAATCAAGAACAAATGTATCATCTTTACCAGTATAAATCCTGTTTAACCTCGATAATGTTTGAACTGCTTTAAGACCCGACAATTTCTTATCGACATACATCGTGTGTAATAACGGTTGGTCAAAACCAGTTTGGTATTTCTCGGCAACAATTAAGACTTGATACTCGTCCGTAGCAAATTTTTGTGGTAATTCGGTTTCCTTAAATAGATTAATATCTTGCTCCCTATAATCCACTCCGCCATTTTTAATGGTCCCAGAAAACGCTACTAAAGTCTTTAAATCGTATCCCTTGCTTTTAATGTATTCATCGAAGGCGAACTTATACCTTAACGCGTGGAGTCGAGAACTCGTTACAGCCATAGCCTTTCCTCTGCCTCCAATTTTGTGCCTCGAAATGTGTTGGAAGTGTTCGATAATAATCTCCGTTTTTTGGGCGATATTGTGAGGATGAAGTTGTAGAAACCTAGCTAGGCTCCGCGCCGCTTTCGATTTATTGTAAAGTGGGTCGTCTACAATTGTTTTATTCAGTTTGTAGTATGTTTGATAAGACACATAATTTTGGAGGACATCCAAAATAAAGCCCTCCTCTATTGCTTGGCGCATCGAATACAAATGGAACGGTTTTCCAAGGGGATTTCCGTACTCGTCTTTCAACCCGAACAGTTCGATAGTTTTGGATTTAGGCGTTGCCGTAAACGCAAACAAGCTTAAATTTTTCTGAGGGTGCATCTTCTCGATTTCTTCATTCATTAAATCCTCGGGATCGTACGAAATCTCGTCAATTTGAGCAGCTTCTTCGAGATCGCTCGCAGCGAGAACCTTCTTCAAGGATTTCATGTATTCTCCAGAAAAGCTAGAATGAGCCTCGTCAATTATTAGCGCGTAATTTCGGTTTTCAATTTCCCCGACTTTATCGAGTATAAAAGAGAATTTCTGTATAGTCGATATTATTATTTTTATTCCGCTCTTTATTGAGTCAGCCAATTGTGTAGAGTCTTTTTCGATTCTTTGAACGACGCCGAATTTGTGTTCAAGTTGGTATATATTATCCTGCAATTGTCTATCTAAAACTAAGCGGTCCGTAATTACGATCACTGAATCAAAAATCGGATTATCGTTCTCGTCGTGTAAGCTGGCTAATCTATGCGAGAGCCACGAAATAGAAAGAGATTTTCCAGAGCCCGCGCTATGCTGTATCAAATATCTCTGTCCCGTTCCAGTGATCTTTGCATTTGCCTCTAGTTTTCTTACAACATTAAGCTGGTGATATCTTGGAAATATAAGGGTCTCGACGGTGTAGGACTCTCCCTTCTTATTGATTTTTTCTTCCTCCAATATATGCACAAATCGTTGCAAAATATCCAATAAACTATCTTTTTGTAGGATCTGTTCCCACAGATAAGCCGTTTTATAACCGTTAGGATTAACGGGATTACCTCGCCCTCCTTCGTTTCCCTTATTGAACGGTAAAAAGAAAGTCTTTTCGTTCGCCAATCGCGTAGTCATATATACTTCTTCAGGGTCAACTGCGAAAAATACCATTGCTCTCTTTTTAAACTGAAATAAGAGCTCCCGAGGATCCCTCTTCGTTTTAAATTGGTTTATTCCGTTCATTACCGTTTGATTCGTCAGCTGGTTTTTGTGCTCAAAAACTGCAATAGGAAGCCCATTTAAACAAATTAGCATATCAATGCTCTTTTGTTTGTCTTTTAGGCTGTAATGGATTTGCCTATACACCGTAAATATGTTCTTGTTATAAAGATCTAAAATTTTAGGATTAAGCTTGCTTACTGGTTTGAAATATGCTAAGTCTAAATAGATCCCATAATTTTTAACCTGGTGCCTCAACACATCAATTGTTCCGCGCTTGTTAAGTTCATCACTAATTCGAGATATGATTTCTTTTTTATATTGACCTTTATAAATTTCTTTTAATTTCTGCAATTTTTCTTGTTGTGTGCTCTCAAGAAAATCGAATAACACCTTAACATCAAGGGCGCGATTTACATCGTAATCCTCATTTCTGCCTTTAAAATAACCGTTGTTTAAGAAATGATCTTCAATATATTCTTCAAAACCTTTTTCAGTTAGGTCTTCTGGCGTTTTGGACATTAATATCTCACCATAGAAATCTAGTTTAAATTAAATATAGTTATTTACATTTATTTTTCCCGTTACTGCCCCAGATATTATTGATCGACGATAATCTTGAAGATTTTTTATTTGATTTTTCATATTACTTATCAAATCTAAAATTTCAATAAATTTTAGATCAAGAAAATTAATTATTTTACTCTGTACTTTAGTTGAAGGAATAGGCATTATAATTGATTTTAAATTACTAAGAGTGACTCCTCCAATCATTCCATGAAAATTGGCTTCTATCTGACTTTTAAATAAGTTAGAATACGTCATATAAAATAGATATTTATTACATAATTTCTTTTTATTATTTGATCTAAAAAGATATACATGTTCATTAACTGCAACTTTATTATATTTTAGATTATCTACAAATGCAACCTTTCCAGTTGTAGCACCATCTTTCACTAAAATAACATCTTCTAATTGAAGTTTACCTTTTTTCATAGAGTTAAATAATGTATTTGAAATATATTTGAGATTATCCCAAATTATACCACCCTCATTGTTTATGTATTCTCCCCCTAAACTCGGAATTTCTCCTTCAGCTAAAGCCCCTCCTTTATCTCTTTTTCCAGATTCGATTTCAATTAAATAAAAAATTTTTAATAGGCACCAATCTTTAGGAACTTTTCCAATCCATTCAATCCCCGACTCTTTCATCTCTGTATTAGGATCCAACCCCCGCGTTACAGCTTCTGTGATGACCGCCTGTCTGTATTCTTGCAATAATTCAACCATCTTTTCCTTATCGGCGATGAGGGCGTCGATTTCGATGGTTTTGTTTTTTAAATATTTTGAAATCTCTTTTTGTTCATTTAGAGGGGGAAGCGGAAATACCACATCTCCTATTGCATGCACAGTTAAACCATATCTTGTTAAACCATTTGCGGAAGCACTGTATTGATGGGAAATAGATTCAGATTGGAAAGCTCTGAAGAAATATTCTCTAAATGCTAAGTCTTTTTGGAGGTGTATCATTGCTAAATGATATCCACAAATAATTCCTGGTAAGTCAGTAGGAACGTAAGCAGGTACTGCTATGTCTAATGGAGTTTCAGAATCTTTTGTTATTATAATATCCCCTTTTTTCAGAGTGAATTTTCTAATTTGACTATCTGAAGCGGTTGCTTCCATAAAATTAATGCTAGAATCAATATATTCATTATAATAGACATCTGTATAGTTGCATAATCGAACCAATTCTTGATCTTCCACGCTTTTCTTATCCACATTACTTGGTTGTATTCGTGCAAATAAACGCAATTTTCGTGTTCTCCAGTGCTCAGGAATTTCACCAATCCATTTACTTCCAGAATTCTTATATTTTTCATATTTATGATAATTCAATCTGACATCATTTTTTCCAAATTATTTTGAATTTCTTTTTCTAAATTTTTAATATCTTCCATTATTTCTTTAGACTGCCTTAATAGCTTAAATTTATAAAAATATCTAGTTAAAGGAATTTCGTAGCCGATTTTAGTTCTTGATTCGTCAATCCACGCATCGGGAACGTATGGTTTCACTTCTCTTTTAAAATATTCCTTAATATCTTCTTTTAATGGCACATTTTCATAATCTCTTAAATCGGTATCGGATTCGGGATTTCCTTGAGAATCAACGCAAATATCTGCAGTCTCATCTTTTTCTGAAATACTTTTAACTACTACTTTAAATAGAGAGCTGTTAATTTCTAATCCACTTGTCTTGAAGAGCGCTTTTAAATCTCCAATAAATTCTTCTCTGTTCTTATAAATATTGTTAAAAATTTTATCGCCAACTTTTTTATTATCGTTTAGGAACGCAGTTAAATCAACTCTATTGGGATTTTTTTGATTTCTGAGAATATTTACGATTTCTTCTTGAATTCTTCTACCCTCTTCTACTTCTCTTTTTCCAGCTTCGCCTTTTTTCCTTAATTTTACAAGATTTTGAAAACCATTTTCATTTTGTATTTTTTTTATCCTTTCTTGCGTAATTTTAAAATTCAATCGCAGAGGACGCTCCACAGTAATTTTACGATAACCAAAATCTTTGTTATAAAATATTTTACAACATTCATTTTCCTTAAATTCGCCGTAGATTTTCGTGATTTCTGTTATTTTTTCTTCGGATATGTAATTTCTTTTATTTCCAAGACTTTTTTTCATTTTTTCATAAAAATCCACGGTATTCACTAGTTGAACTTTACCTTTTCTAATAGGACCATTTTTAGAATCTTCATTCTTTCTATTGGTTAAAATCCAGATATAAGTGAAAATTCCAGTGTTATAGAACATCTGCTCGGGAAGGGCGATTATTCCCTCCAACAAATCGTTTTCAATAATATATTTTCTGATCTCAGATTCTCCAGAACCCGCATTGCCCGTAAATGAGGGGCTAGCATTAAAGATTATTGCAATTCTGCTTCCTTCATCGTTATTTTTCATTTTCGATATCATATGCAGTAGAAATAACAACGAACCGTCCGATATTTTAGGAAGTCCCGCTCCAAAGCGACCGTTGAATCCTTCTTTCTCGTGCTCTTCTTTTACCTCTTTTTGCTGCTTTTTCCATTGAACTCCAAAGGGAGGATTTGCTAACATGTACCTGAACGATCTCCCTTTATGTCCATCTTCTGACTTTTTCAGACTATCACCAAAAACAATGTGCGCGGCGTCTTGACCTTTAATTAGCATATCTGACTTACAGATCGCGTAAGACTGAGGATTAAAATCTTGCCCAAATAATTCCACTTGAGCGTCAGGATTTAATTCACGAATGTAATTCTCCGAAACCGAAAGCATCCCCCCCGTACCGCAAGCGGGATCGAAAATGGTCGTGATTAAACCTTCTTGAGTCAATATATCTTTATCTTCGTTGAACAAAATATTAACCATTAATCTTATTACTTCTCGAGGCGTAAAGTGGTCTCCAGCCTCTGCGTTTTCCGAAAACCTTCGAATTAAATCTTCGAAAATAAGCCCCATTTGGTAATTAAATACTTTATCGGGGTGGAGATCCACTTTATTAAATTCTTGCAGTATCAAATAAAGAAGATCGGACTTATCTAAAGCAGTTATTTCTTTGTTAAATTTAAAATTTTCAAAGATTTCCCTAACATTTTTAGAAAAACCTGCTATGTAATTCCTTAAATTGGCGATGATATTATTTGGATCCGCCAACAATTTTAGAAAATCGTATTTGCTCGTGTTATTAAAATTATATCCCGAAATTTTATTAAGTATAGGGTCTCGATTTTCGATTTTTGATTTTTTTAATTCGTCGTTCTTTTCTAAAACTGCTTCCTTTGTTTCTTTAAGAACGCAATCAAACCTTCTTAACACACAGAGAGGTAAAATAACATCTCCATAATGATCTTTTTTATACGGACCCCTTAGTAATTCGGCTAATTCCCAAATAAAATCGCTTTTTTCTTTAGACGCTCCATTTGAAAGAAAACTCATAATTTTCATCATAAATATTTTTTACTTAAAGCAATTAGTAGATTTTATTCAAAGCTATTTCAATTCTTAAATCGATTTAATTTATGAACATTATTTTTTTTTATCTTATTCCAAGGAAAACAATAATCATTTATAGATTTTTGTTAATATAAATTTTATCTCCCAAGCAAAAGTACGAGTTTAAGAGAGTCTAAAATTGGTGTTGCAAATTAGCGAATATTGTCGAAGAAGAGATAAAAAATGTGCTTTGATCTCATAAACACAATGCACATTTGCCCAATCTCTTCTTTTTTTTAGAATATTTGCCACTATTAAAGTTAATCTTTTATATTTAAATCCATAGATTCAAAATCAAGCGAGGGGTCGAGAGTTTTAAATTTTAACTTGTATATTATTTTACAACTGTCGTTGCCGTAATATTTTTCTATCGGGTTAATTTATTGGAATATACCGAATTGTAGGAAACTTTTCGCCTTCTTTGATCTGTTTATGTATGAGAATATCATTTTCCTCAACCTTAGGGCTTTTTAGATCAGTAATTTTGCTTAAAAACCCAAAGTTCGAAGCATTTATATTATGCCACCAATTTCCTCAAAATCGATTTCAGCTCACCACTGAGCTTGTGGAGAGAATTCAGCATCTTTATCTTTATACCTATTTTTTGCCATTGCCTTATATTTGGTATATCTGATTTTTTTCAAATTAAAATTAATCAAGTTCAGCATGTGAGTCAATCCAATCCCCGAATATTTTACTACGTAATAGAAACCCATTGAGAGCATCGATAACACAAATAAAAAATCGAACATAAAAATTTCATAATATATTATTATAAGGTAGGAAATTGCAAGCGCTATAATAAGTACAATCGTTTGTATGAACGCATATTTTCTAAACAATTTCAGGGATGCGAAAATATATCTAATATAGGCTCCGCTGGGACTTATTTGCGTAAGAATTGAAATTGCAACATAAATTAGGATTGCATATTTAAATGAAAAAAATGTGAATTAATAAAAAGTAGGTGATAATAATGAAAATTCAATTTCACTTTTTTTATTTAAATAATCTTATTTTATTATAAATTTTAATTATGATAATAGAATATTGCTTGATATTTTTAGGTGTATTAATAGTATCCTCTTTATTATCTTTAGTGACAATGCAAGTGGAAAGAAAAAGTGCCTTCTGGAAACATTTCCTTCATTCATGTTTCTTTATTGGGATTATTGTTCATGAGGTAAGTCACTACATTATGAGTTTTTTAACTCATACTAAGGTAATTAAAACAAATATTATGCCTACTGTTGGGGAACAAGGAGAATTATCGGGAAGTATTTCAGTGGGGGAAACAAATTTTTTTCAAGCGCTCCTGGTTTCGTTAGCACCTTTATTTGTAGGATCCTATATCATTGGCTTTATCCTTATCTATATATTAAGCCCTGCTGTTAATTATACGATTGCTATTGTCTTAATTTATATCGCAATTTCAATTTTGTTTATGCTCATTCCCAGTTCTGAAGATATACAGATGATTGGCAGAGCATTACATACAACTAGTAAAAGATATTCGATGATTCAATTAATAATTATTTCTGTAGCGATACCAACCTCCTATTATGTGATTAACCTTTACGAGATTGTCATGTTTGATCTAATGATGACATTATTTTTTCTCACTTTGTTTTTCTACTATGGAATAAAATATTTTGGACTCGGATTGAATTTTATGTTCTATAAAATAAGAATATCTCGAAGAAAAACTAAAGATGTAAAATACAAAACGGGGGTAAAACATCGCAAAAAGAACAGAGGGAGGGAATTCTCACCGCGTACGCAGTGGTAAAATAAGAATTAAATTGTTAGGTCAATAATTTATGCTATTTTGAGATATCTATTTTTTTTTCTTTTTAATATGTGCATTTTATAAGATTGTTTATTAAAATTATTGTGGAAATTATGAAAAAAAGAATAGTAAAACTATTGGAAGGAAATTTCGGAAGGATCAAAGAAATAAGTAATTATTGCGGAGTTTCCTTTGATAAAGTTCTTAATGCTTCAATATTATTTGGCATTGAAAAATATTGGGGGAAAATAGTTAAAATTGCATATAATTTTCCAGGGTGTGCTTTACCAGAAAATGAGAATTATGAATTAGTACAGGATCTTTTTGCTGCATTCGGCAAAAAAATTGAGTCAGACTATGAAGAAATGAAAGAGTATGAGGTAATAGAGAAAGAATTTGATGAGATATATCCTGCTGGATATTTCGGAGATTCAGAAATAAGACTTAAAGAATTCATAAAATTCTTGGATATGACAAAAAAACGCTTATACTAATAGCATTTCAGGTATTTAGAATATTTTGGAATTATATATTCTTCTTTGGTAATTTTTTCATTCAAAAATACTAACATAGAACTTGTATTTTTCTTAATAAATGAAGGAAATATTTTCATGAATACTGAATAGGCATAAAAAATTTTTTAAAATCTACAATCACTTTTACTGGTTCAATTACTGGAATAGTTTTTTTTTAAACATTTTATTCATAAATTATTTAAATTTATATGATCCTACGTAAAAATGTTCATTATCAATTAATTGGCCTTATTAATTATACGTATCCGAAGAAAAATCAAACCTCTATACTGAGTTATAAAATTAAGTTTCAAATTTTGATAAAATTCGCCCGATATTTTTGAATTTTGCATCTAATTAAAGTTTTTTCTTTAAATATAATTGTTTTACTAAGATACTAAACATAAAAAATTAGATTAAAATGTTAAAAAATGAATCAAAAATAAATAAAACAATAAAAGATTTTGATATTTGGCAAACTCGGATAAGCATTACGCAAAAGCCGATTCCTTTTACTCCAGATCCACACTTTTCAGATTTAGATTATCAAGGGCCAGAGAAAATAAGGTCATTTTTGTTTGATCCGTTCGGTTTGAATGTTGAATCTCCATTTACATATGGACTAGAATTAACAGCTTCGACCAGCTTGAAATGGACTTTTTTTGCAAGAAACTTTTTTGAAAAAGAGGCATTAAAGGATGGTTATGCTTGGCTTTCTAATCTTAAAAGTAAGTTTATAGGATTAGATGGAGAAGTTAAGGCAGTATTGGTTCCAATACAAGATTTTCAAAAACAGCATTCTCTAATTCTATCAGAAATTGTCCTTCCATCAGGAGAAATTAGATATAGAATAAACATATTAGAAAAATTTGTAAATCTATTCTATAATAAAGGGGAGTCTAAAGTTTATTTATATCTTTTTTGGAGAAGAAGAACCCCAGATATTTTAAACCGGCAACCTGATTTGTATGATTTGAGAATTTTTATTGGCTATGATATAGATGGATTAACCCAAAATGATATAACAAAACTTGAAGGCAAAATCCAGGATTTATTCGTAGATATTGAAAACTTGCATGGCGATCGTGCAAGAATTATTAAAGGACCATCAATTTCATGGTTTGATAT
>Ga0307437_1001095_pt1 | contig 18827 bp, 17 predicted proteins | sample SalMarWE160390MG_FD_202146 | JGI IMG/M metagenome (GOLD analysis project Ga0307437, IMG submission 202146) | Salt marsh sediment microbial communities from the Plum Island Ecosystem LTER, Massachusetts, United States - WE1603-90 | ecosystem: Environmental > Aquatic > Marine > Intertidal zone >...
ACACCAAGTTCCGGGCGTCATAACCCCATTTGATGTCTGCTCTGCGGGTTCAAAGCCTGAGACGAAATTCCCGTCCATCGGTCCCACTACTAACCATCCATACTGTCCCACGTTGAAGGAAAGGTTAAGAAAGAAATCGAAGGTTCCGGAAGATGTCAAATATATTCCGGAGATAGTGATTAACGGCACATCCCTTGAAGCAGTAAAGGAAGCCATGAAACTTGGTATCGAAAGTGCTGCAGACGTGAACGACGTTGTTATAGTCTCGGCGGGAAATTATGGAGGAAAACTTGGAAAACACAAAATCTACTTGCAGGAGCTGTTTTGATGACGTTTGATGTTGTAGGCTTCGGCGCCCTCAACCTAGACAAGCTCTTCAAGGTGAACATGATCGCCAAGAAAGGTGAAGAAGCCTCTGTATTAGACTTCAAGGAATCTGCTGGGGGCTCAGCAGCCAACACGGTTGTAGGCTTGGCTAGGCTGAAGCTGAAAACTGGTTTCATCGGGAAGGTTGCTGCTGACCGTGAAGGAAAGTTTCTCTTAGACGAACTAAGAAAGGAAGGCGTTGACACCAACGGCATAACAGTTTCTGAGAGGGGCAGAAGCGGCACGGTCATGGGATACATTGAGCAGAAGGACAAAGACAGAGCATTATATGTTGACCCCGGAGTCAACGACCAGCTAGAACTCAACGACATCAACGTAGACTATGTTTCTGGCACAGAGTTTCTGCATCTATCATCGTTTGTTGCAGAAAAACCCTTCAAAGCCCAAAAACAGCTCATAGAACAGCTTTCGGGCGTGAAAGCCTGTTTTGATCCCGGAGATCTCTACGCAAGAAAAGGTTTAGCGGCGCTGAAGCCGATAATCAGAAGAAGCTACGCAGTTTTTCCCAACGAGAATGAAGTTAGGTTGCTTACAGGACAGGACTACAGAGAAGGCACTAAGACGTTTATAGAGTTGGGCGCTGAGTTAGTTGCGGTTAAACTCGACAAAAGGGGCTGCTACGTCTCTGACGGGAAGGAGAGCCACCTGATTGAAGCTTACAGGGTGGAGGCAGTGGATACGACAGGTGCTGGTGACGCCTTCTGTGCAGGCTTCATCTACGGACTAACCAAAAGAAAAGACTTGTATGAATGTGGAAAGCTGGGAAATTTTGTTGCTTCCCGTTGCGTCTTAAAGGTGGGCGCCAGAACCGGATTGCCCAGACTAGCAGACTTGAAAGACCTCTAGAATTGTTTCTTGAGGTATTCTACCATCGACTCGAAGACCAGTTTTCCGTCCCCATACGTTGGCAGTTTTTCTGTTTTTGTCCAGTCAGGCAGCTGCCAACCGTAAAAGGCTCGTTCAGGGTGAGGCATCAAACCAAAAACTGTTCCGGTAGGATCACAGATGCCCGCGATGTCATGGAAGGCACCGTTAGGATTCACAGGAAATTCACCGTTAGCATACTCTCCATCTTCGTTGCAGTATCTGAAGACGAGCTGATCATTATCATACAACTGTTTCAGATAGCGGTTCTCTTTCTCTTTCGAAAAGAGGAAACGTCCCTCACCGTGAGCAACGGGTATCCGCAACACTTTATCTTTCGGAATCTTTTGTGTGAAGAGGCATCTGCCAGAGTTTTCATGCTTCAGGTAGACCCATCTGCAATTATATCCAATCGGAATGTTGGTTGCTAATGTTGCCTCCGGATATTCGCTGATTCCTTTGAAGGCGGGGAGTAAGCCTGCTTCAACCAGAACCTGAAAACCGTTGCAGATTCCCAAGATGGGTTTTCCCTCATCAACGAAAAGTTTTAGGTCTTTGCGAAGTTTTGTCAGGGTTCCCGTAGCCCAGATGGCTCCAGCCCGCACGTAGTCGCCGTACGAGAATCCTCCGGGAAACACAAGAGCATTGTAGTCGAGGAGACTTCTTTTTTTCACTACTTCGTTGAGATGTACGACTTCCGCATTGGCTCCCAGTTCAGTGAAGGCTCTTTTGGTTTCCGCGTCGCAGTTTGTTCCGCCGACCCTCATGACGCAGACGCGAATCTCCTCTATTTTCACACGATCATCCTCCCAGAACGCCCTTCCAGCGTCTCCTCAACTCCTGTAACTCGGCGTGAACAGCCTCTTCGCCACTCAAACCATTAACCGAAAGATAACCGTCTTTCTTGACTCTGCCAACCTCAGCGCAAACAGTATCTTTCATTAAGGCTTCGAAGTTTTCTCTGCGTTTCTCTGTGACTTCTACCAAGAATCTGCTGTTCGATTCCGAGAAGAGAAGAGAATCGTTTCTCCATGTTTCATTGGTTCTCGGAACCTTCTTCAGGTCCAGTTCTATTCCGTATCCGCTGCTGAAAGCCATCTCTGCCGAAGCAACTGCTAAGCCTCCTTCAGACAGATCGTGACATGACCTTACGTATCCTGAGTCGATGGCTTTTGTCATCAAATCCATTGTTTTCTTCGCTTGATCAATCCTCACCTTTGGAACTGTCTTTCCTAGGAAACCTTTGACTTGATAGTATTGGGAGCCTCCTAGCTCGGGATAAGTTTCGCCAACTAGATAAAGGAGGTTTCCCGGCTGCTTCAGTTCCATTGAGACTGTTTTTCGTATGTCTGGGGTTACTCCGATAGCGGTGATTAGGAGTGTGGGAGTAACAGGCCCCAGAGGGGATTCGTTGTAGAGGCTGTCTTTTCCTGAAATGAATGGTGTCTGGAAGCCCTTGGCGAAGTCGTAGCAGGCTCGGCATGCTCTCACTAAGGAGCCTAGGCGGTCGGGTTTTTCGGGGTTTCCCCATGTGAAGTTGTCGAGCAGGGCGATTCTTCTTCCGCCAACGGCTATGTTGTTTCTGAGAGCCTCGTCTATGCCTGAGGCTGCCATCCAGTAGGAGTCGATTTTACCGTAGTTGGTGTTCATTCCACAGGAGATGACAACTCCCTTACAAGAGTCTGGGAGAGGTTTCAGGACAGCGGCGTCGTTTGGTCCGCCGTACCTGCTCTGTAGGGGCTTCAGAACTGTGTTTGCTTTCACTTCATGGTCGTAGGTTCTTATCACTGATTCTTTGCTGGCGATGTTTGGTAACGAAAGGACTTGGAAAACGTCTTCGGTTAGGTCGGTTGGTTCTGGAAAACTTGGCTCTTCCAGATCGGGTTCCTGCCACTCCGCGGTTCCCCTGAACTTTGGGGGATTAAACATAAAATCAATGTCTAGCTCTGCAACTTTCTGTCCCAGATAAGTGACTCTGAGGATTCCGTCATTTGTGAATGTGCCTATGGGAGTTGCTTTAACGTTTTCGTTCTCAAAAATCTCCAAGGCTTTCTCCAGGTTCTTCTCCGGAACCGACAGGAGCATCCTCTCTTGTGACTCAGAGACGTAGATTTCCCAAGGAGCCAAGCCCTGATACTTCAACGGAATCCTTTCGAGGTAAACATGAATTCCACAGTTTGACCGCTCAGCCATTTCTCCAGTACCACAGGAGATCCCGCCGCCACCTATGTCAGTTATGGCTGAAGCTAAACCCTCATCCCTCAGCCTTACGATCGCCCGCTTTACTTTCTCCTCTTCGATGGGGTTTGCGATCTGAACTGCGGGTCTGGAAACTTCTTCAGATTCCTTGGTTAATTCTGCTGAGGCGAAGGTAACGCCGTGGATTCCGTCTCTTCCAGTTTCTCCGCCTACAAGAAGTGCTATGTCTCCCGGTTTCGTGTCCTTCACAAACTTGTTCTTTGGAAGAATCCCTACGCATCCGCAGTAGACTACTACGTTGCCGACGTAGCTTTCGTCGAAGTGTATGGCTCCGTTGACGGTTGGGATCCCCATGTTGTTTCCGTAGTGACCTATGCCTGCGACAACTCCCCTGTAAACATATTTTGGATGTTTCGTTCCGGGAGGAAGCTTACCATAATCGTAGTCTAGTGGACCGAAACAAAGCACGTCTGTGCATGCTATGGGGTCAGCCCAAACCCCCAGTATGTCTCGTATTACGCCTCCTGTTCCTGTGGCTGCTCCTCCGAAAGGCTCTATGGCAGACGGGTGATTGTGGGTTTCAACTTTTGCGGCGATGGCGTGGTTTCCTTCAAATTCGATGATTCCAGCGTTGTCTTCGAATACTGAAATGCACCATGAAGGAGCCAGTTCCTCGGTTGCTTTGGCGATGAAAGTTTTGAATAGGCTGCGGATTTCACCTTCAGGTGTTGTTATGTCTCCTTTGAAGGTTTTGTGGTAGCAGTGTTCAGACCATGTTTGACCTATAGTTTGAAGCTCCACGTCTGTGGGGTTTCTTTTCTTTCTGGAGAAGTAGTTTTGGATCAGTTTCATTTCGTTTAGGTTCAGGGCGATTCCTAGTTCCCTGCTGATTTGGATGAGTTGTTTGTCGTCAGCGTCTTTGAGGTCTATTTCTACGAGTTCGAAGGGTACGTCTCTTTTGACGTAATGGCTCATTTTGCTTCCTCGATTTCGTAGCTGTAGTTGTCTTTGGTTGGGTTAGCGAGGAGTCTTCTGCACATTTCCTCCACCGCTTGTTCAGCTTTTTCTCTGGATTCTGCTTCAAAAACTACCGTGTAGACCTTGCTTACACTGACGTTTTTGACGGAATACTTCAGTTCCCTTAGTGATTGTCCAGTCATTTCTCCTTCCGGGTCTGAGTGCCCCTGTTTGAGACTGACTTCGATTCTTGCGCGATACATCGTGATTGTTAGTGAAAAAAATCAAAATTTAAATGTTATCTATTTAAAAATTTAAATGAACATTGACATATAGCATCTAGGTAAATTGTTTGCTTTTTAACGCTGAAGCAGGTTCCCGGGTATTTGCTGAGTTAATACTATTCTAAGAACAGTTCACCAAATTGCTCGTTAACGGGGAACGCGGTATCATTAATTAAGGTGATTTCTACTCGATTGACACTCGGTAATTTCTTGATTTTATTCACTAACGTTTTAAGGCTATTCATGTCTTTGACTGGTGCAATGCCTATTATCTCGAAATCTCCAATCATCTCGCTGATTATGAATATGTTTCGCATTTTTTTTAGAGCATCTATTGTCTTTGATTTATCGTGGTTCGGTGCGTTGGTTATCATTAAGAAAACTTTGCTTTGGTATCCAATTCTTGAGAGACTGATTGATATTGAACAGTGCTTGATCGTTCCTTCTTCCCTCATTTTTCCGTATCTTGTTCTAACAGTTTCCGGTGAAACGCCAAGTTTCTTTGCAATTCTCAGGAAAGGCATTTGGGCATCTTTCGTTAATTCTCTTATTATTCGGAGGTCAATTTCATCCATACCTATCAAACTCTTGTCGGTTGCAAGTCAAGATTTTCAAGAAGGAAACATGGTTCGGAAACCCAGATGTTGACAGCTATTCTTTTTACCCCGGGATGTTTCCTTATAGCTTGCGTAATATTGTCCAGTTCTTGAAGGCTTTTTGCGAGCATAAAGGCGCATAAGTCGTACTTCCCAATACTTGAAGAAAGTTCGATTAAATTCGTTTTCGCTCGCTCTCGGATTAATTTAACGATTTCGTTTTCTTGACCGTAATCTAAATTGATTCCAACAGTTGCTATGTGGGTGTAACCGAATTGTTTTGCATCAGGGTACAGTGTTGTTCCCACGATCACTCCGATGCTTTTTAAGTGTTTGATTCGTTTGAAAACCGCATTAGATGATAAGCCGCAGTCTTTTGCTATTTCTTTCAGTTTTGTGCGTACATCCCTTATCAAAGCACTTAAAATCTTAACGTCAATTTCGTCAAGCTCAACTTCAGAGTTCATATCTGTTTGCTCAAGGAAGATTGTTCCACCTCGTAAATAAGCCTTTTTTTAGGAGTGGGCAGGAGTTCAAAGCGTAGTTTGTTGTAAAAACTAACTTTTAGATCATGTATAGCTAATAATTCCCATAAAAATACCGCTATTTCTGGAAAATGTTAAATATTCAAAAGGCAAGAAAGGACTGTTAATAAAAATAGGAGAAAACAAATTGATGAACCTGAAAAATAAATCAAAAATTTCTACCATCGCTTTAGTTCTAGTGTTAACTTTTGCTACACTGTTTGTTGCTTTGCCAGCTGCCACCGCACAGGAGACTATTACGAAAACGAGCTTCGCCTACATTGGTGCTGTACCTAACCCAGCAGGTATTGGCCAAGATGTGTTGTTCCATATCGGGATTACAGAAACCCTCACGACGACAGCTGATGGTTGGGAGGGCTTAACATTAACAGTTGAAAAGCCCGACGGCACAACCGAAACGCTGGGGCCGTACAGAACCGACGCAACGGGCGGAACAGGCGGTATATACCTGCCTGATCAGGTCGGCACACACTATCTCCAGACGAACTTTCCTGCACAGTGGTACAACTATACCGCGTTTGACTTTACAACGTTCACTATGGTTACAAGGAATGTACTCTATGAAGCCAGCACCAGCGAGAAACTTGCACTTATTGTACAGGAGGAGCCGATAGAGTATTATCCAGGCTTTTCGCTTCCAACTGAATACTGGGCTCGTCCAATAGATGCGCAGCTTAGAGAATGGTCAACGATCTCAGGAAGTTGGCTGACGACTCCTACAAATTTCTTTGCTCCTTACAACGAAGGACCAGAGAGTGCCCACATACTGTGGACAAAGCCGCTAACGATAGGAGGCCTCGCCGGAGGAGAGTTGGGTGGGCACTCCTTCGAAATCGGAGATGCATACGAAGGCAAATGGACTGGATCAAGCGGTTCCTATGATTGGCTTTCATCTTCCATAATCCTCGCCGGAAGACTTTACTACCAACACACCACCCGTGATCTCCCGATTGTATATCACTGTGTAGACCTACATACCGGAGAAGAGCTATGGTCTAAAACCTTTCTGGACAACGAAACGATAGACTTTGGCCAACTATTCTATTGGGACGCATACAACATGCACGGCGTTTTCGCATATTTGTGGGTAACTACTGGCGGCGGCGGTTGGTTTGGACCCCCCACCCCCGAAAATTGGTATGCGTTTGACGCCTTCACTGGGGATTGGGTGTATACAATGGAGGACGTGCCTTCGGGCACCAACCTATATGGTCCAAAAGGCGAAATCTACAGATACAATGTTGACCTAATGGGAGGCACGGTTAGTCTGTGGAACTCAAGTAGAGTTGTCATGCGCGGGTTGACTGGATCGAATGCAGGTAGTTGGGGTAGCAACGCTCATGGAAATACATTTAACGCGTCACGCGGAATTGAATGGACCAAGCCAATACCAACAGGCCTACCGGGAAGCGTCCAAACAACCTTTCTTGAGGATAGACTAATCGGTGCGAGTTTGAGCACTACGGAAGTCAATGTATGGGGCATAAACTTGAACTCGACAAGGGACGAAATAGGAACTTTGATGTTCAATAGTACTTGGAATCCACCCTCTTATTGGGCTGAAGGCGACGTAACCGTAGGCGGCTTCGGTGGCGGTTGGATGGCTTGGAGTTCAGAAGATAAAGTTGGAGTCCTATGGGTAAAAGAAACCAGAGAACATTATGGCTTCAGCCTCGAAACAGGGGAGTGTCTATGGGGCCCAACTCCGTCGCAGTACTATTTGGACGCGTTGGAGGACACGCCAGTCGAATCTAGAGCCATCGTTTATGGCATGCTCTACTCAGCGAGCGTGAGTGGAATAGTGTACTGTTACAATGTCACGACAGGCGAACTCCTGTGGACCTACGAAGCATATGACCCCTACCAGGAAATCTTGTGGGCCAATAATTGGTGGCAAAAACCGTTGTTCATTACCGATGGAAAAATCTATGCGGCTCATTATGAGCACTCTCCCATTGATCCCAGACCGCGCGGTGCACCATTCGTCTGCCTCAACGCAACAACCGGAGATTTAATATGGAGAGCAAATAGTTTGTTCCGTCAAACCCGCTGGGGAGGGCGTGCAATTATCGGAGACAGCATAATAGCGACTATGGACACATACGACCAGCGCGTATACGCCATAGGTAAAGGTCCAAGCAAAACAACAGTCTCAATCCAAACCGACGTTATCCCACAAGGAAGCAGCGTAATGATAAAGGGCACGGTAACCGACGAGTCTCCGGGCGCGAAGGAATACGCTCTGACAGCACGTTTCCCAAATGGAGTTCCAGCCATAGCTGATGAATACATGAGCGAGTGGATGCTATACGTGTATAAGCAATTTCCATGCCCCGATTACGCAGAAGGCGTTGAAGTAGTCCTAGAAACTCTTGATCCTAACAACAACTTCTATGAGATCAGCACAGTCACCAGCGACGCAAGCGGCATGTTCAAGATTTTGTGGGAACCACCTGTTCCAGGAGAGTACACGATTATCGCCACCTTCGAAGGCTCAGAATCATACTATGGCTCATATGCAGAAACCGCCATGGGCGTAACAGAAGCACCAGCACCCTACCCAGAAGCTCCAAGTGCCGAAGATGTTGCTCAGAAGACTATAGACAAGCTTCCAGCATACCCAGAGGCTCCAAGTGCCGAAGATGTGGCTCAGGAGACTATAGACAAGCTTCCAGCGTACCCAGAAATACCTGAATATCCAGAATATCCAGAAGCACCTGAATACACCACAATAGACCTGATCATCATAGCAGCAGTTGTCGTAGCTATAATCATAGGACTATACAACATCCTCAGAAAACAAAAATAAACCCAATTTCCCTCCCTTTTTTGTGGGGAGATAAGCATTGGAAGAAAAGGGGGCTGAAAAGGCTCATCTATGGGAGATAAAAATCACCAAAGCAACTGGCAGTAGCTTGGGATTTTATTGTTTCTCCTTTCATATGCCCGTAGGGAGCCTCAGCAAACCATAATTAAGACGCAGTCGCTTGCGAAAGTTGGTAACGATTGTACACCTCAGAGTATATCTGAGAGTTACCTTAATTGCAGTTTTTTGTCTTTGTATTTGGCAATAATTTTTCCTGAACTGGTTACTTTTCCGATTTGTTCGGCTTCAGCGCCACTCTTCTCACAGATGGAGATTACGTCGTCTGCGTCTTTTTTGTCCACGACTACGGCGAAGCCCCATCCCATGTTGAAGGTTTTCAGCATCTCTTCGTCGGTTATTTCGCCTCCAACCTCGGGGGCTGTCTGTTGGATCAGCTCGAAAACAGGTTGCGGCTTAAAATTGGTGAATTCGAATCCTATTCCTTTAGAATACTTCATGAACCGGTCGAATTTGATGTAAGCGTCTCCTGTAACGTGAACAGCACCCTTTATCGTGACCTCTTTAGCCGCATTCAGGAAAGGCTTAACGTATATTCGTGTGGGCTCTAACGCCTCGTAGACGATTTCTCTGTTGAATCCGTCTGGAACGTCGAAGGGCTCGTATTTGCCTCCCCACTCTTTGAAAAGAACTTTCCTTACCAGAGATATTCCGTTGCTGTGAACACCGGAGCTTCTTAAACCCACAACAACATCACCCGGCTTGATGGTTCGTCCAAAGATCACATCCTTCTCGAGCACTTCGCCTACGCTGGCGACAATCAGGTCAAAGCCTTTTCCTTTTGTTAGTCCCTTTATGATGTCTGCTACGTCTCCGATTTCTCCCCCGGGCACCGGACAATCCGATTCTTCTGCTCCTTGTACTATGCCCTTCAGCCACTCCCGAACCAAATCAGGATCAGAAACATGAGCGTGAAAGTTGTCAACCAACGCTAGGGGCGTGGCTCCGGATCGTATCACATCGTTGACTGCCATGGCAACCCCATCTACTCCAATAGTGTCATACTTGTCTGCTAGCTGCGCCAAGAGAACTTTGGTTCCAACCCCTTCAATAACAAGGTCCAAGTAGCGGTCGCCGGCAAGGAAGATGTTGCCGTAGGGCAGTTGAACAACTTTGCCGTACCTGCCTAAAGTGTAGGTTTGTTTCAATGTTGAGAGAGCCTGCTTGGATTTTGCTCTCGTTTCCCTGTCCACGCCCGCCTCCGAGTAAGTAAGCTTCTTTGACATATGATTCACAACTGATCAATTGGCGAAATTTTCTTATAAGTTACGCTGTCCCAATCCAAAACCACGGTCATAAACAATTATGAGCCAATCGAATGATTTGTCAAGAAACCTTGACTAAAAACGTTAATATGTATCATTTATTTGGTCAAGAAACCTTTACAAAAACACTTTTAGCTTTCATCCACCATAAAATGAATCGTTGTGTTTTATAACATGAAGAAAATCACAACAACAATTGCTCTATTACTGGTTCTTTCCTTTTCTATCTCAAGTTTTTCCATTCCTGTAGTAAGTGCAGCTGAGGACTCTTGGACAACAAAAGCGAAGATGCCCTTGAGGAGAACTGGATTTGGAGTTGCAGTGGTGGACGGAAAGATTTACGCCATCGGAGGTCACCCTCTTGGTGGAGTTACCACTGACATTAACAAAGAATACGACCCAGCAACGGACAAATGGATCTCGAAAAAATCAATGCCCGGCCCATTGGCTTGGTTCGGCATTGCTGTTTACCAGAATGAAATCTACGTGATAGGAGGAGCTTGGTTTTTGTCGGGGAGTGAAAAAAATTCCGTATGGGTCTACAATCCTGCAACAGACATATGGAACACAAACAAAACCTCAATGCCCACTGCCAGAGGAGGAATCGAGGCAAACGTTGTGGATGGAAAAATCTACGTGATAGGCGGCACAAATTCTGATGGAATTACAAACGTAACTGAGGTTTATGATCCAGCCACTGACACATGGGCTACAAAAACGCCCATTCCAACCCCAGTTTATTCTTACGCTTCGGCAGTCGTTGACGACAAAATCTACATAATAGGCGGCTTAACACAGACGGCAAATAGTACTTTGCAAAGTCGTATTGACTTGAACCAGATTTATGATCCTAAGACGGATACTTGGAGTTTAGGAATGCCCATTCCTAACACCAATGGTGCGAATGCAGGTGCGACCACCGGCGTTATGGCGCCCAAAAGAATCTACGTCATAGGCGGAGGCCTGAATCAGATTTATGATCCGGCAAACGACAGTTGGACGGTCGGCACTCCCATACCGAATTCCGCTAACCGCTTGGAAAATTTCGATGACGTAATTGTTGCGGTCGTAAACGATCAGCTATACGCGATGGGAGGCATCTATTGGGGAGAAGACGGGAACACGTACTCGGTGAATGAGCAGTACACGCCAATCGGTTACATCCCAGAGTTTCCATCATGGCTTATTCTACCCATAACATTGGTAGTAACACTAGTTGCAGTAATGTTGAGAAAGAGATTAAGTTTGTTTAAGAAAGGATTGAAGAATGATTGAAATGACAAAGTCCTCGATATTTGTTCTGTTACTGATTCTTTGTTCTGTATTGGTTACTTTTTCTGAGATTGGAACGGTAAAAGCTCAATCTTTTGAAGTCATAACTATCAAAGGTGATGGAACAGTTGAAGGAACGGACAAGATTCACCGAGAAGGAAATGTCTACACTTTTATCGACAACATTAATGGTTCAGTTGTTGTTGAGAGGGACAATGTCGTTGTGGATGGTGCTAGTTATACTCTACAGGGAATCGGAAATGGAACAGGAATATACCTTAGAAAAAGAACCAATGTAACAATCCAAAACATAGCAATAAAAAATTTCACCTATGGCATATATCTTAAAGGAACTTCCACCCAGAGGTCAATTAACAACAAAATCCTTGGAAACAACGTAACAGATAACACTCTGGGAATTATGCTCGACTATTCGCCATATAATGTTCTTAGAAACAACCGCATGGCTAACAATACATACAACTTCAAGGTTATGTGGGATTTTCCACCTACTGAAGCATCCGATTTTATTAACGATGTTGACACTTCAAATACTGTTGATGGTAAACCAATCTACTATCTGGTAAACCAAAGTAATATGGTCATAAGTCCATCCACCGTTCCAGATTTGGGATTTCTCGCCCTCATAGAATGCACAAAAATGACAGTTCAAAACTTAGACCTTGTCAACGAAGGACAGGGATTAATACTGGCATACACCACTAACTCGCTAGTAACTAAGGACAAAATAGCAAACAACAGTTATTGGGGAATTATTCTCGCTGATTCGCATAATAACAGCATTATTGAAAACTACATAATAGACAATGTTGTTGGAATTGAACTCGTAGATGATTCAGGAAATAATATTATTTCTGGAAATAACATAACAAACCATGCTGTTGGTGTCTCGCTTTATGCTGCCTCAAACAACACGATTTCTGCGAACAGTATAACAAACAGCAATAGTAGCATCGGTTTTCTTGCTAGTAATTACAACAGCATTATTGGAAACACTTTGATGGGCAATGAACTGGGCATCTACTTCCTTCAATCATATAATAATAGCATCTATGATAACAGTTTCATCAATAACACAAAGCAAGTATATGACCAAATTTGGATCCAACCTTGGTATCCACAGCTATTATCAGTGAACTTTTGGGACAACGGCACAATAGGAAACTACTGGAGCAACTATAACGGCACAGACAATGATGGTAACGGTATAGGAGACACTCCTTACATTATTGACCACAACAACCAAGACAACTATCCACTAATGACCAAGTTTATTATCCCAGAGTTTCCATCATGGACAATTCTGCCGTTACTTCTTGCGGCAACCGTGGTGGTTATAGTCTACAGAAAGAAACTGTACAGAACACAAACCCAACAATCATATTAGACTCCTAATAATACTTCATTGTTGAAAACAGCCTTTTTTCAGAAAAACATGGAAACATAAAGATGCTCTGTTGTTAATGCTTCTTGCGTTTGATTATTTCTCTGCATTTGTCTGCGTATTGGCACCAGTCTAGACAGGACTGCTCCTTTTCAGGTCTGCCAACTTCCTTGTTGCATGTGTCGCATACGCCAGTGTCCTCGTCGCTCCAAATCTCCACGCTTCCACCACAATTGGGGCACGGAAAATATGCTGGGACTGGACGAAGGAACTTTTTTATGCCCGGGCACGTTGCTGCATTGGAACTTGCCAAACTTTTCATCTCCCTATTACGAGATTTTTTCTCCATTTATGCTTATTGTTTCTTGCCTCAAAGGAATACTTTTTCCTGAGAGTTCTAGGGCTTCTTGGACGAGGCGATTTAAGCCGAAGCAGCATGGAACCTCCATGTTGACTACTGTGATGCTTCTTATGTTGGACATCCGGAATATTTCAGCCAGTTTGTTTCTGTAGAGGGTTGCATCGTCAAGTTTGGGGCATCCAACTGCAAGGGTTCTGTTCTTCAGCATGTCTTCGTGAAAATCCGCGTACGCGAAGGGTACACAGTCAGCGGCTATCAGTAGATCCGCGTTTTCGAAGAAGGGTGCGTTGGGCGGCAACAGTTTTAGTTGGTATGGCCAGTTGGAAATCCTTGACTGCCCCTTTTCTGCAAGTTTTGCGGTTGCTTTTTCTTTTGATTCGCTTTCGAATCTCATCGCCTTTACTGATGGACAGGCTATATGAGTATGATGGACTGTGGGAACTGAATGACTCTTTTTTATATGTTCTTCTGCCGCTTTCTCGTCGAATTCTTCTGCTTCTCGCTGTATGATGGTTATGGCGTCTTGGGGGCATTCTCCGAGGCAGGCTCCTAAGCCGTCACAGTATACATCGTTGACCAGTCGGGCTTTTCCGTCTATTATTTGGAGGGCTCCTTCGGCACAGGCGGGTATGCATAATCCGCAACCATTGCATTTCTTTTCATCGATTCGAACGATGTTTCTTAACGCCATCTTGTTTTTCTTCCCTTTAGCTGCGAAGAAGGTACCAAGGTTCTTTTACTATTTCATAGGCGATGAAGTTCATGTCTGATTTCTGCTCTCGTTTCCGCGTTATAAAAACGGATTCTCCTCTTTCAAGGCGGCTTTTCACTTCTTCAAAATCGATTTCGTCGACTTCTACAACCTCAACGTTTTGTGTTTCGTCGTTTTTCAGGAAGAACAGCTGAAGGGGATTTTCTTTTTTCTTGTTTTCCATAATGTTTCTTGCCATTTCGTTTTTTCTCTCCTTTTCAGTTGATTCATCCATTTATTTGAAATAAACTTCATATGAATATATATTCATATGTGGTTTATAAGCTTAACGGCGCACCAAACAAAGTCAATCACACGAAAAAAACAACATGATCTCTGGAGTTAAAAAACGTAGAAAAAATGTTGCTTTTCGTGGAGAACGGTTTCGAAGACCGAGAAATGAATTGATTATTGTTGTCTTTTTCATGAAATGGGTTGAAGGGCGAATGTGTGTTTCTACAAAAAATTTATAACAGCGTTATAACAAAGTTGTTTTACCACATAAAGGTTGAAAATTTTATGACCAAACAAAAAAAACTTGCCCTAATAGTTCACAGTGGCACCATAGACCGTGTCCTCTGCGCCTTCACACTTGGTTCTACTGCAGCAGCCATGGACATAGAGACTCACCTATACTTTACTTTCTGGGGTCTCAACATGCTCAAGAAGGGAGCCCTAGAACAAGCCGGACTCCCAGCAACCTACAAGCAATACGAGGAAATGCTGAAAACGAAATTGAAAGAAATGAATTACCCCACGCCCTATGAGATGCTGAAAAGAATGAAGGCATCGGGAAACGTGACAATATATGCCTGCAGCCCCACCATGAAGATGTTCGGAGTAACAAAGGAAACCTTGATTCCTGAAGTGGATCAGATCGCAGGGGCAGCAGCCTTCCTTGACATAGCCGCAGACGCAGACATAACCCTCCTAATCTAACGGCTCTCCAAAAACACAAGAACCCCCTTTCCTCCTTTTTTTACTCAATTCATGTGCAAAACTTTCCAAAAATAATAAAAAAGATAATACATTATTAATGACTCAGGCGTGGGGTAAATTTTATTAATGAATAAAAGAGTCATAACTTTCTTTCTTGTAAATATTACTTGACTAAACGAAAGAGACATCCCGTCAGTTTTAGTCAAGGTTTCTTGGCAAAACTGTTTTTACGTTTCGTTAAGTAAGGTATATTGTTGGTACCTACAGTGGGGGAAAGAAGGACAACCCTAATTGTATTACTAATTCTTTGTTCTGGATTGGTCACTTTGCCAAACATTGCGACGGTTAGGGCGACTGAGGATTCTTGGACAACCATGGAGCCGATGCCTACTTTAAGAGAAAATTTTGAGATTGCAATATTGAATGGGAAAATATATGCTATTGGCGGTTCCAATTCAAGCCAGCAGGTATATTTTGGCACTAACGAAGAGTACGATCCTGCATCGAATAGGTGGGATACTAAAGAATCTATGCCAACTCCAAGAAGCGGTTTTGGAATTTTTGTTTTTCAAGACAAAATCTACTGTGTAGGTGGATACTCAACCGAGAGGTCATATATTGGAGTAAATGAGGTGTATTATCCAATTTCGGATACTTGGGAAATTAAGACCTCTATGCCCACAAAAAGGTCTAGTATGCAAACTAAAATGGTTAATGGAAGAATCTTCTTTCTAGGTGGGGCAATTGGCTATGATTATGAGAAATCTGAGACCGTTTATTCCCAAACTAATGAAGCTTATGATCCTGTAACCGACAGTTGGGAAACAAGAACGTTAATTCCTGTTAGTGATGGTGAGTTTGATGCTTATGTTTTTGGTGACCAGATTTACTGCATTTTTAAGAACATTATTGAGGTCTATGACACTAAAGATGATAGTTGGACTCAAAAAGCTTCAATGCCCATACCTGCTGTGTATAATTACTATACGGTTGTGGTCGAAAATGGAATCTACTTTTTGTTACCGAGCGAAGGCTGCTATAACCAAATCTATGACGTACAAAATGACACATGGAGTTTTGGGGAAAACATTCCCATTGAAATTAACCAACCAACTATTGTTGCAACATCAGGTAGTTTTGCTCCAAGACGAATCTACTTAATTGGCGGATTTACTGGATTTGTAGACCCTACGAACACCACCTATGTATATGATCCAACAGAAGATAAATGGAGCTTAGGCGCTTCGATGACAACTAGCAGATATAACATCCATGTAGTCGTGGTGGACGATATTTTGTATGCAATAGACGGAGCAATAGGATTTCTTACTAAACCAGCAAGTATCACATCTGCAGTAGAAAAATACACTCCTACAGGCTATATTCCAGAGTTTCCCTCATGGACAATTCTGTCGTTACTTCTGGTGACAACCTTGGCATCTATAATCTACAAAAAGAAACTGTACAGAACACAAACCCAACAATCATATTAGGCTCCTAATAATACTTCATTGTTGAAAACAGTACTTTTTCAGAAAAACTGCGCCTGCCCCAGAAACTGAAAAACGGCAGAATTACTACAAACTATTTAGCCACCAAGACACTATATTATGTTAAGTTTTGTTGCAAAAGGTTAACGAGGCTTTTTCATGACGGAAACCAAAGTTTCATGGTTACCGTGGAATAAAGAATCCTTCGAGAAAGCAAAGGAGCTGGATAGACCCATTCTTTTGGGCATCAGCGCTGTTTGGTGCCACTGGTGCCACGTCATGGACGAGACAACATATTCTGACAGCGAAGTTGCACGACTCATCGAAGACAGGTTTGTGCCCATAAGGGTGGATCGAGACCAGCGACCGGACATAGATAAGCGATACAACATGGGAGGCTGGCCCAGCACTGCCTTTCTGACTCCTGACGGTGAGATTCTAACGGGTGGTACCTACATTCCCCCGCAGCAGATGAAGGCTCTGCTTGAGAACATAAGTCGCTTCTACAAGAAAAACAAGAACAACCTAGAGTCCAGAATAAAGGAGCTGAAAAAAGAAAAGACTGAACCTCCATCCATAGAGTATGGTTTGGACCGTGAAGTTTTTCTGTCTGTCATCGACGGTTTGACTCTGGAGATCGCTTCACGATTTGACTCTTTGCACGGCGGCTTTGGCAACGCACCAAAGTTTCCACACAGCGGGGCATTGAGGTTGGCGCTTCTGCAACATCACATGCAGGGGCATAAGGCAGCATTAAACATAGTGAAGAAAACATTAACTGAGATGCGGAATGGTGGCATCTACGATAAGGAGGAAGGAGGCTTCTTCCGTTACTCCACCACCCGGGACTGGAGTATACCACACTACGAAAAGATGTGTGAAGACAACGCCAAACTCCTCATCAACTACCTAGAAGCGTATCAGGTCACCGGAGAGAATGTTTTCAGAGACACCGCCAAAGGAATACTTGCATACGTCAACGCCAAGCTTAGTGATCAAGAAAACGGCGGATTTTACGGTAGCCAAGACGCTGATGAGGTTTACTATAAGCTAAGTCTACCAGAACGTCTGAATAGAACGTCCCCTAGAATAGACCGGACCTTATTCGTAAACTGGAACGCCATGATGATTTCAGCTTACCTGTTAGCTTCGGTGGTTCTTGCTGATCAGTCCTATCAGGATTTTGCTCTACGGACAGTGAAGCTGCTTTTGGAGACGAGCTTCAGTCCAAAAAATGGAATAGCTCATTACCTCATCGAGGGCAAGAGCCATCTTTCAGGTCTTCTCACAGATCAAGCTCACATGATCCAGTGCCTGATAGACAGTTACCAGATAACCTCAGACAGAAAGTTTCTGGACAGGGCAGAAAGCCTTGCAGACTTCATGCTCAACAAGCTTTGGGACAACACTGGAGGATTCTACGACAAGCCAGAAGGGACAGGTGCCTTTGGAGCTTTGAAACTCTTGGATAAGCCTCTTGACGAAAACAGTGTAGCCGCCGACGCTTTCTTGAGGCTTCACCACTTAACGGGTAAACAAAAATACTTAGAAACTGCCAGGAAAACGTTAGAGTTTTTCGCTCCAAATTATCAGCGATATGGTATTATGGGAGCCGTTTATGGTTTAGCTGTTGAGTTATATCTTCATCCAATGCAGATACATATAGTGGGTTCCAGAAGCGATGATGTGACCCATAGATTCCTAAGAGAGAGCCTGAGAGCATATAACCCCTTGAAGGTCGTGGAGGCTATTGACTCAACTGCTGACACTGAGCGGTTGAAGAATCTTGGGTATCCCGTTGCAGATGTGCCGACAGCGTATGTCTGCTTTGAGGGAACATGCAATTCTGTTGAGGACCCTGAAAAGATCGCTAAAATGATGCTTTGGAGGAAAAAATGATGGAAACTGAGACAGAGCTTGACAAGAGGACAAGGGTGCTGAAAATTATCGAGTTGCTGGAGAAGGAGTATCCAAAGGCGAAGACAGCTCTACATTACGCTAGCCCTATCGAGATTCTGGTGGCGACAATTCTTTCGGCTCAATGCACCGACAAAAGGGTGAACATTGTCACGAAATCCCTCTTCAAGAAGTACAAGACCGCAGAAGATTATGCCAACGCGGATTTAGGGGAGCTTGAGGAGGCTGTGAGGTCCACGGGCTTCTACAGAAACAAGGCTAAGAACATAAAGAGGAGCGGTCGGATGCTGGTTGAAAAGTTCGATTCGCAGGTTCCTCGGACGATGAATGAACTGCTTGAGTTGCCGGGTGTTGCCCGAAAGACCGCTAATATAGTGTTGTCGAATGCCTATGGCATAATTGAAGGGATAGCTGTGGACACGCATGTTCGCAGGCTCTCCAAGAGGCTTGGATTGACAGAGAACAAGAATCCAGACAAGATTGAAGCTGACCTTATGCTGATAGTTCCGAAGAGTCACTGGAAAAGAATCACCGATCTGCTGATATTTCATGGAAGAAACGTTTGCATGGCAAGAAAACCAAAATGTGGCGCCTGTGTTTTGAACAAGATTTGCCCCTTCGCCTTCAAAGTTTAGAGTGAACATCAAGTAAGACTACAAAATGCGCTGGTAACAGGTTAACTGTTCTAGCTTTTTTGGAAGCATTCCATGC
>Ga0307437_1001101_pt1 | contig 18783 bp, 15 predicted proteins | sample SalMarWE160390MG_FD_202146 | JGI IMG/M metagenome (GOLD analysis project Ga0307437, IMG submission 202146) | Salt marsh sediment microbial communities from the Plum Island Ecosystem LTER, Massachusetts, United States - WE1603-90 | ecosystem: Environmental > Aquatic > Marine > Intertidal zone >...
ATAAAGAAAGAAATATTTGAGCGGTTCGGGTTGTTTGACCAAGATCTTAAAGCTGTTGAAGACAGATATTATTTTGGCAAACTTGCCTTCAGTGGGGTTACTTTTTATTATTTTAACTTTATGGGAGGTTTTCGTAGATTACATTCCAGGAATATGAACAAAGATAAAATACTTATTATTGAAAATATTATACTTTATTATAATAAAATTATTGATGAAATAGACGAGTCATATTTCATTGAAAAATTCTGCTACTCCGGATATGAAATGATGTGCTCAAATCTGACCTATATATATTCGGTCAGAATTATCGACGGAACAAGTATGAAAGAACTTAATAAGATTAAAGATTTATTCGTAAAAGAAGGTATAAAATTTTTTTCAGAACCAATTCCCTTTGAGTTTCGCAAATTTAAGAAAGAACCAATGATTCTCTTCAGCTACTTTCTAAAATGCAAAAAAGAGATTAAAGCATTTATGAAAAACACCTTAGGTATAAGAAATATTTTTAAAAGATAAAAAACAATGTTTATAGAAGAATCAATTTGGATAAAAAAATTTTTAAAGGATTTAAATCCTCCTCATATTGATGAGGTTTTAGATGTTGGCTCTTCTAACCTACAATTTAGAACACAAACTCAACCATACATTGACGAAAATATTTTTCGACCATTAAGAGATAACGGATGCTTAATTTCTCATTTAGATAAGAAAAATAGTGAAGGTGTTGATTTTGTATTTGATGTAGAAAATATGAGTGTTAGAGAAATTGGAAAGAAGTTTGATTTAGTAATTTGTTGTAGTTTGTTAGAACATGTAAGAGAACCTGAAAAGGTTTGTTCTTTGCTAATTGATTTAACCAAGAAAGGAGGTTTTTTATTGGTTACTGTCCCCAGAAGTTATCGTTACCATCTCGACCCTATAGATACTATGTTTCGTCCTTCAATGACAGAGCTTATACTTATGTTCCCGGGAATGGAAGTAATTAAAAAGAAGGTGATTTATATAAAAGATAAGAAAAAGTATAAATTATGTGTTATATCGGAATTATTAAGATATATTATTCCTTCATTTAATTGGAAGGTAAATTGTCTTTTTATGAGGCAAGCTAAATGAAAATTGCTTTCCTGGTTGTGTCCTTTCCTAATTTAACAGAGACTTTTATTTTGAACCAGATTACCGGGCTGTTGGATCGAGGTCACGAGGTAGATATTTACGCTCTTAAAAAGGGTAATACTGACAAATTACATTCCGAAGTAAAAGATTATCGTTTACTTAAACGCACTTGTTACTTAAGTATTTATAAAATTCCGCCTAACAAGTTTGTTCGTGTAATCAAAGCTGCAGCTCTTACTCTTAAGGGTTTTATAAAAGATCCAAAGCGAATACTGAGAGCGCTGAATTTCTTTAAACATGGCAAGAGAGCTTTCTCGCTTGAGCTATTATATAAAAATTTTCCTTTTCTGGCAAAAGAGTCATATGATATAATTCATTGCCATTTTGGCTCGGTTGGTAGGCGTGGGGTTTCTTTAAAAGAATTAGGAGTTATTGAAGGGAAAGTTATAACTGCTTTTCATGGTAACGACATGTCTTTTTATATAAAAAAGCACGGCAAAGATATCTATAATTTCCTCTTTAATAAAGGGGCCCTTTTTCTACCTGTAAGCGAGAGATGGAAGAATAAACTTGTAAAAATGGGATGTGACCAGCGAAAAATTGTAGTACACAGGATGGGGATTAATACAAGCAGCTTCTGTTTTTTCCCGAGGATTAGCAATAAAAATATTAAACTTTTAACTGTAGGTAGACTTGTGGAGAAAAAGGGGATAGAATTTGGGATTAGAGCCGTTGCAAGAATACTTAAGAAGTATCCAAATGTTGAATATAATATTGCCGGAGATGGCCCATTAAGGTCCCAATTAGAAAAATTAATTGAGAAGTACGAAGTTTGCAATAATATAAAATTATTGGGGTGGCAAACACAATCCGAAATCAAGAGATTAATCCAGGAAGCCAATATAATGATATCTCCAAGCGTTACCAGTTCCGAAGGAGATCAGGAAGGCATACCGGTAGTATTAATGGAAGCATTAGCTACAGGTTTGCCTGTAATTGCTAGCAGGCATAGTGCGATACCAGAATTAATACAAGACGGTAAGACCGGTTTTCTTGTGCCGGAACGAGATGTGGATTCTTTAACTGAAAGGATTGAATACCTTATTAAGCATCCGGAGATGTGGCAGGAGATAGGTCGTGCCGGACGAAAGTATGTAGAAGAGAATTACGATATTGACAAATTGAATGATAGATTAGAAGAAATATATGAAGAACTTATTGGTGAAAGTAAATAATGAATAAATTATCAAAAAGGATGAAGATTTCTGTAATTATTCCAGTTTATAATGATCCATCTGGTTTAAAAGACACCTTAAATTCTCTTGTAGAACAAAATTTTTCTAAAGATTTATTTGAGATTATTGTGGCGGATAATGGTTCTACTGATGAAACATTTTCTGTAAGTGAAAGTTTTATTGACAGATATCCAAAGCTTGTAAGAATAGTTCAAGAAAACGATATTCAGAGTTCCTATGCCGCACGAAATAAGGGGATTAAAGAAGCTGAGGGCTTGATCATAACATTTATTGATGCGGATATGACTGTTGAGAAAGATTGGCTGCAAAAAGTCGTTGAGTCTTTACAAAAAAATCAGCCGGATTGTCTGGTATGTAATTTGGCCGTTATCCATAGAGGGAAATCTATCTTTGCTCTATATGACAAAATGGTTTCTTTCCCTATAGAACAATATGTCAAAGAAATGCATTTTACTCCTGTTGGTTGCCTGACTATATATAAGGAAATTTTTAATAAGATAGGGCTGTTTGATTCAAATTTAATCTCTGGAGGGGACCACGAATTTGGCGACCGAGTTTATGAAGCTGGCTATAAAATCAGCTATGCGCCAGACATCGTTATGCAACATCCGGCTCGATGCTCTCCAAATAAGCATTTGCTCAAGGCTTTTCGTGTTGGTAGAGGACTTAAGCAGTTAAGCTTTTATTATCCGGCCAGATATAAAAAGAAGTATAAAAATATTTTAGATCCCAGGAATTTTTTACCTAAAATGTCCATCCTCAGATTTACAAGGACGATGCGGGGAAATAAAATTTGGGATGAAGCAAGTTGTATGCAGAGAATATTATTCTATTTCATTTATTGGTTTTGCTGTTTGGGTAGTCATTTGGGATACGTCTATGAGAGTTTATTTGGAACTAAAAAGAAAAATGCTGAGCGTTAAAAAAGAAATCCGGCTATTTCTATAATGGCATTAATATCTGCAATACTTTTAGGACTCGTATATACGCCGAAGGGTTCAGTGAGGTGAGGTTTTTTCGTTTAACCTTTTGAACCCTTTTGAAACATCCTTTCTATCCCTCAATTGTAAATCAGACTTCGGATATGGAGTACAGGGTAATTTATAATCCCAGCATTGGTCTCCTTCCTCTGGGATATAAATTATAAATCCTGAATTTGTTTCGAACTTTTTCATTTGTTCAACAGGGACCACTTGAATTCTTCTGTTAATATTTTGCTTGAAGTCAGGAAGTTGTTCTCCAATTCCCAGAAAATTGATGATTAGAAAATTGAAAAATATAATTACTTTTATTTTTATAAAATTTGCAAATCCAAGAACGCTTAAAACAAAAGTGCCAACTCCTAATATCCAGAAACTGGAACCTGCAAAGCGTAGGGATGGAGCAGATAAAAACCAGAAAACGAGATTTAATATTGGTAAGATAAGAAAAAACCATAGTTGTAAGGAACTTTTTTTGTTTTTATAGTGAGACTTATTAAGACAAAGAAGAAGAAGAATTCCCTCTAATATCAGTGCTATGGGTATAAAAATGTCGAATATGTTTTCTTTACTGAAAATTCTAGATGCCCAAGGCCGAATCCAGTTCCAGTTCCCCAGAACTTTATCGGGAGAAGTTCCGGGTAATCTCGCCCAGCTCTGAATCCATCTGGCTTCGTTAATGACCACTTTTACAGGTAAACGCCATTCAAGAGGGAACGAAATAAAAGCACTCGGGTAGATCAAATATCCACTAAGTATTATATTTCGGACTATCCAGGGGATTAAAAGCAAAGCAACAAAAACTAAACTATAGGAAAGAACAGGCACCTTTTTTAATGTAGATTCCCTTTCGTTACTTTTGATCCAGGAAATCAAGGCAATCAGCGAGGCTATTAATCCAAAAACAAAAAAACTGACCTTTATAGTTATCCCTAATGCCGATATAATAAAAATAAAAAATAAATCTTCTTCCATTTTTCTCTTCTGGGTTAGAAGATTTAGCAGTTTAGAAGAAATAACTATACCTAAAATAAATATCGGTATATCCGGAGATACACTTGCAGTAGATCCTCTTAAAATGATGTTAATGATGGGCACCAGGAGTAACGATTCAAAAATTTCATGGCTTCGTATTTCTTCCCGTCTGTTGAGGTGTGTTTTGCCCCAGGGGTTTATTTTACTGAGAAGCCTGAATGCGCTTACTGATAAATGTATAAAAAGCAACAATAAGAATAAACCACTGGTAACACGGAAAGATTTGAGGGAAAGTATATTTCGTTCCAGCATGGCCGCAAAAAGAAAGTTTGAGTTATTAAAAGCTAATCTGGAGTGCAAATTTCCCAGGCCGGGAATAATCGGATATTGTCTTATCCAGCGGATGCTTTGTAAGTGATATAATCCTGCATCGTAAGGTCTTACAGGTCCAAAAGAAAAATTGGCAATTATTATTGTCACGATTAATATCAACAGCCAGAAGATTTTACTCTTGGGAATTTTTTCTCTGATAAATTCTAAATTACTTTTACGATGCCAGGAGAGACCTGATAAGCCGAGAATTGATATGAAAACCGCTGCTTCCCAGTCTATCCTGAACCATATGTGCCATAATTGCAAAATTAGTGTCGTTATGGCAAATCCGGACCAGAAAAAGAAAAATACATTGTTTTCTGACGAAATTTTAAATCTTAAAAGTCTATAGATCAGAATTCCTATACCAAGAAAAATTAAAATTGCAATTATCCAAAAAATTATAATTAATGCCATTCCAACAAACAAATTCAACAACGCTTTATCTCCTTCATTTTTTACTCAAAATCATGCGTTTTAAGTATTTTTAGATTTGTTTATTAAATTAATTTCTTTGCGGATTTTATTCCCTTATTATAATCGTTTATTTTTTGACAGTCAAGAGTAGATTGTAGATCTTAAAATAACTGCTGCGTTTATTATTGAATAATAGTTTGGTTATATAACCTTGTTAGGAGGATCTGAGTATAAAGCAAGAATTTCTACCTTTAGTTGAAACCGAAAACAAACAATACCCCATTCTCTTAAGCGTCGCATACGATTTTTTTGTGTGGTTTACTGTAATATTTGGAAATCTATGGTGAAATTCGACAAGAATCTGTTTGGGGCGAATGCTTGACTGTTTCATGTCTTCGATAACATTGTACTCTGCCCCTTCAACATCCATTTTAAGAACGTCAATATGATTGTGGCCGAATTCTCTCATAATTGTTGACAGACTTTTTACCGGAACTGTAATTGCGTTATTTTGCGTTTCTACTCTACGGAGAATTGTGTGTGAAACGTGCTCGGGATTTTCCGGAGGGTAAAAAGAAGCCTTTCCGTCAAAATTTGCTATACCGTAAGTATGCATGACGAAATTTGGAGGAAAGTTTTGTTTTTTTACCCATTCTATAGATCTCGGCGTTGGATCGAATGCGTGAATAGTAAGGCCATATTTCTCTATCAGAGCCATGTCGAAAGAAGCATCCTCTCCCACTCCGAATGAATAAACGATAGAATCCTTATTGAGATACTCACAAGCTACCTCCCAACCTCCATATTCAGAGCCAAATCTTTCCTTGTGGCAAAGATAATTGATTCTTGGATAGAACTCTAACCCAAGGATTGCTTTTACAAATTTTTTAATCTCTCGAATTATTTTTCTCATAATTTTCATTTCGTTTAAAATTATTGCTTGATAATCGCGCAAGTAATCAAATATCGAAATCTTAATATATAAGGTAAACAGATTGATTGTTAAGTCAAGTAGAGCTTGACTCTAAAAACTTATCATCTATATTCTAATATGTTTAGTAAAACCGGGATTACGTTATTTGTTTATAATAGACCCTATCATACTAAAAAAGTGCTGGAAGGGCTTAAAATGAATAATATATCTAAATTATATATCTTTTCCGACGGTTCAAAAAACCATAAAGATAAAGCAGAAATAAAGGAAGTCAGAAATTTAATTAGAACCATCGACTGGTGTGAAACAGAGATACATATAAGTTTTGAAAACAAAGGACTTGCCAATTCAATAGTCGATGGAGTGAATTACATGCTAAGCAAATACGATAGAGTAATAGTCCTTGAGGATGATTGTATTCCATCTTCTGATTTTGTTTCTTTTATGGAAGAGTGTTTTGATAGATACGAGGAAACAGAAGAAGTAATGAGTATAAGCGGTTATAGCCCACCAATTAAGATTCCAACTAATTATAAATATGATATTTATTTTTCTTATCGTTTCTGCTCCTACGGCTGGGGAACCTGGAAAAAAACATGGAAATTTTTTAAAGGAGATAACAATTTACAGAATAAAATAAAAGAATCGAGGAATTTTAGAAAAGGGGTTTTTTTAGCAGGGAAGGATTTAATTCCAATGTTAGAAAAACGTATTAAAGGAGAAAACGACTCATGGGCTGTATTTTGGTCATTAAATATAGTTGAAAATAAAGGATTCTGTATAAATCCTGTACACTCCAGGATAATGAATATAGGTTTCGACGATTCGGGTATACACTCGAAGTTCACTAACAAGTTTGATGTAAATCTATATAAAGGAGATTCTGAAAATTTAATATTTCCTGACGAAATAATTGTACACAATAAGATAGTTAAAAGATACCGCAGTTTTTATGTACCTTCAGTAAAAAAAGAATTTAAGCTGAAAATGGTCCGGATCATTAAATTTATAAGAATCTATGGGTTTTTAAAAGCTATTAAGTCAAAAATCACCGGATGAAGAATGCAAATAACGCATCTTAATTCATCAAATATTCATGGGGGAAGTGGGCGAGCTGCCTACAGGATTCATAAATCTTTGAAGGAGATTGGCCTTGATTCCCGGATGTTTGTGTTGAGGAATTTTGAATCCGATTTGGATGTAAAAGCAGTCACTGACAACTGGATTCAGAAAGTTTTAAAAAAAGTAAGGCCTCGATATGAGAGAAGGATTTTAAATTTATATGGGAACAGAGAGAAGAAACCTTTTTCTATCGCTTCTAAGGGTATAAATGTTGCTAAAGAAAGCGTTATTAGGGATGCAGATATAATAAATCTTCACTGGATAAATAAAAGCTTCCTCTCTCTAAAAAGTCTTAAACAGATCGGCAAATTGAATAAGCCGATTGTGTGGACTTTACACGATATGTGGGCTTTCACAGGCGGATGTCACTATAGTAATAATTGCAGAAGATATGAAGAAATATGCGGGAAGTGTCCTGTTTTGAATTCGAAGAAATTGAAAGATTTATCCTGGAAAATTTTATCTCGGAAGTTAAAACTTTTTAAAGATCTAAACCTTACGATTGTAACTCCAAGTAATTGGCTAGCAGATTGCGCAAAAAGAAGTTCTCTATTTAGTAATAATAAAATTGAAGTTATACCTTATTCGATTGATACTAAAATTTTCAAACCTATCGCCAGAGAAAAAGCCAGGAAGATTTTGAACCTTCCCGAGGATAAATTTTTAGTTCTTTTTGGAGCATCTCCCGGCGTGAGTATTAAAAGAAAGGGCATCAATTATTTGTTAGAAGCATTGCTGATGGCCGAACATAATTTTCCTCAATTAATGAATAGACTTGAGCTGCTGGTACTGGGTATTTCGCATTCTGAGAAAATCGAGAATATCCCCTTTAAGACACATTTCTTAGGAACTCTGTATGACGCTATTACTATTAATTTATGTTACAATGCCGCGGACATATTTATTCTTCCTTCGATAGAAGATAATCTCCCGAATACCGTTATTGAATCACTTGCCTGTGGAACTCCTGCGGTTGGTTTTAATATTGGAGGAGTACCCGATATAATTACGCATGAGAAAAACGGGTACCTTGCGGAGGATAAAAAAGCAGAGGATATTGCCAGAGGAATCGGCTGGATTTTGGAAGATAAAAACAGATTAATCCGCTTAGGGAAAAATGCCAGGGAGAAAGCTCTTAACAATTACACCTATGATATTATAGGCAAAAAATATTTGAAATTGTATGAAAGTTTATTGGAGAAATGAATAAAAAAATAAAAGTATGTTTTTTTGGTATATATGATCCTCTTTATAACAGGTATAAAGTCATAACAGAAGGATTTAAAGCAAAGAAGATGGATTTTTACGAGTGTGGAGTAAACAAAAATTATGGGTCCTATCTGAAAAACCTTATATTTGTTAATTTATTTCTAATCAAGAAATTTTTAAATGTTAAGAAAGACTTTACCCATATGGTTGTATGGGGGGATATAGGGAGTGTATTCCCAGCCTATTTATTATCAAAGACATACGGGAAAAAGTTGATTTTTGACCCCGTTACCTCAGTGTATTCGACGATGGTAGAAGAAAGAAAACTAACCTCCACATTTTCATTAAAAGCAAAACTCTTCTTTACTTATGAAAAATTGGCATATAAACTACCGGATCATCTTCTCGCAACTACGGAAGAGTTTAAACAGCATTTTTGTAAACTTTTCTCCATTGAACCTGAAAAGATTTCCGTATTGCCTGTTGGCGGAATAGTAGAAAAATTCCACCTTAAATCTTCCAGAAAAAAAGAGAAGGTTTTCAAAGTTCTTTATTGGGGGGGGTTCCATCCCCAACACGGCGTTGAATCCATAATACGCGCAGCTAAGCTTGCTGAAGAACATGATAGGAGAATATCTTTTAAGTTAATTGGGAAGGGACATTTTTGGAAAGAATCAATCGATTTGAGCAAAAAATTAGGGGCTTCCAATGTTACTTTTACAGGTTACGTGCCAGCTAAAAACTTAAGAGAAGAAATTGTTAATTCGGACATAGTTCTTGGCTTTTTCGGTAGTGGATCCAGAGCTGGCAGATCGATAGGTAACAAAGTTTTTGAAGGTTTGTCCTATGGTAAAACGGTTATAACGGAGAATTCAAAACCCGTTTGCCGATTTTTCACCCACAAGAAGGAATTATATCTTGTGAAACCGGAGAATGAAAAAGAAATTGCAGAAGGGATAATAAACTTATACGAAGATGCTGACTTGCGTGAGAAAATAGCCTTATGTGGATATAAAAGATTAAAAAGGGACTTTTCGGAAGAGAAAATCGCCGAAAAGTTGATAAACTTAATTGATTCCTTATGAAAAGATGGATTGAAGCTATCGTTTGTTCTATACCAATATTCTTTATTGGTTTTTATAAAGGAGGAGCGACACAATTGGCTGTCTATTTGATGGGGCTTTATATGGTTATCCTTCTATCAGTTTTTTTGTTTATTAATAAAGACCGCTGTATTAAGAAAAACAAATTTCTTTTGCCTCTAACGATTTTTACGGGTGCCGCACTTTCTGTAACCTTATTTTCCCCTGCTTTTTTACCCACAATGGAAGGTTTTTTAGAGTATTTTGCTTATCTGATTTTTTTTGTTGCGTTACTTTTGATAAAGCCGGATAAAAAATTGCTGCTTTTGGGTGTATTTGTATTCTGTTTGGTTGAGATTGCTGCATGTTTTTTTCAAATTGGTTCCGCGAGGGTTAGCGGCACATACGAATATGCTAATTTTTTCGTATTTCCCCTTGTCGTTGGTTTTTTGTATAGTTTTAAGCTGGAAAACAAAATAATAAGATACTCCTTAATGATATTGTTTTTTGTTTTTTCGGTTCTCACAGGCTCCAGAATCGTGCTCGTTTTAATACTAGTTTTACCACTGTTGCTTTTTAAACGTAAAAAATTCGCGTGGGTTGGCCCTATACTGCTGGGGCTTGTCCTTTTAGTTCCAAATCCTGTTAAGAAAAGGATAATGGGAAAAGTCGAGGTATATTCTCTTCAACGTCCTAATATTTGGAAACAGGCAATAAAGACAGGTCTTGATAGACCTTTAACCGGTTGGGGCTTAAGGAGTTTCGAAAAGGCTTCCCTCCGTTATAAATTTCCGGTTGAAGGGAGATATTCAAGGAAAGCAAAAATTGCGCATAATCAATTTTTGCAGTATTTTGCGGAGGGCGGGTCAATCTTGTTTTTATCCTATTTGTACTTGTTCGTTGTATTTTTTATGAACTTCAAAAAAATCGGCAATTTTGAAAAAATTTTAATAACGGTTGTTTTTATTCATTCCCTTTTAGATAACGTCTTATACCTTCCTGCAAATTTTCTTATTTTCATTGTTCTTCTTTTTACGGCAGACGATACAGCAGAAGCGTATAAGGTCAATTTTAGCTTGCCAGCTAAGTTTATATTCGTTTTGTTATCACTTATTTACATAATACCCTTATCCGCTTATTTTTTATCAAAGAAGGGAGAAACAGCGTTCAACAATAAAGAATACGGAAAAGCCTTATATCATATTTCTTTATCAGAGTCATTATGGCCCCTTCCCGCTTATTCTACATCTCTTGCCACAGCAAATGAACAGCTCTTTCATGAAACCGGCTTAGCCGGTTATCTGTCTTTTGCTTTTTGCCTGCACTCAAGGGCTATGGAGAGCAATCCGATTGATTGGGAATTAGCTCTTAATAAATATGAGTTTTTTAAAAGGTATAAAAAAAACATCTATAATAAGGATGCCGCTGAAACTGCCGAATCATTTCTCTTGGAAGCAATCGAATTAAATCCCACAAACAGAATGCTATACGAAAAATTAATGAAAGATTATAAAGAAAGGGGAATGGAAAAAGAAGCCGGGCAAGTCGAACGTAAGATTGATAGTATATTCAATGCAAATATTAAATTGATTAATTTGTAAATTGTTGTATTAGTAAAAAACTGAGATCCTGAAATTTCTTTTCTAATAGATGTTTGATAAAAGTCTATGGAGTTTATATCTGTCGAAATCTATTTCTTTATGCCCTTCAACCGATTGTTCAAGGTCCATTGTGATAATTTCTTCGCCATGGAGTCCAACCATTATAGGTCTCGTAGGAGACGACTTTATCAATTCGTAAGCGTGACTGGCAAACTCGACCGCCAACATTCTGCTTCTTCTTGTCGGAGCACCACCCCTTTGTATATAGCCGAGAGACGATTTTCTGGTAGAGCATTTGGTTTTCTCTTCTATTAAAGAAGGGATTTTTTCTTTTCCCGCCACACCTTCTGCCATTACTATTATTGCATCATTTTGCCCTTTCCCCTTTTCTCTTTTAAGCCCTTCAACAATTTCCGAAATAGGTGATTCTACTTCGGGAATGAGTATAGCATCTGCTCCTGAGACTATACCTACTTCAAGCGCAAGAAAACCTCTTTTTTTACCCATTACTTCGACGACAAAAATTCGTTCGAATGATATAGCCGTATCTTTTATCTTGTTAATTGCCTCAAGAGCAGTATTGCAGGCTGTGTCGAATCCTATTGTTTCATCTGTTCCATAAATATCGTTATCTATCGAGGCGGGAATACCCACAACAGGTACTCCTGAATGTTTATTAAGAGACATTGCCCCTTTAAAAGAGCCATCTCCTCCGATAACTATCAATCCTTCTATTTTTTCTTTTAAAAAATTTCCCGCCGCTTCTTTTACGACTTTTTCTTGCTTAAATGAAGGCATTCTCGCAGAGTGAAGTATCGTACCGCTTAAACCCATGATCGTATCGGATCGGGTGTTGGAGAAATCGAAATAATCTTTTTTTATTAGACCGCTGTAACCGTCATTAATACCAATTAGCTGTCCGGTTTCATTTCTGCATAGTCTCAGGACAGTTCCGATTGCGGTATTCATTCCCGGCGCATCCCCTCCGGGCGTTACGATTCCTATTTTTTTCATATATTTATGGTATTGTAAAGACAATGATTGTCAAGACCTCATGTCTACGTATCCTCTGCCGGTAAAAATGAGTGGGGTGGAGAGTAGCTTTTTAGACTTGACAAGGAAAACTAACAAAATATAATAGGGTCAGAACCTGAAATTTTAAAAAGAGGGGTATATAAAACATGGATGAACTATATAAAACTGATCCTGAGGTCTACGAAGCCATCATTGGGGAAGCCAACAGGGAACACGATAATCTCGAGTTAATAGCTTCCGAAAATTTTGTTTCAAGCGCTGTACTCGAGGCTATGGGTTCGGTAATGACCAACAAATACGCGGAAGGCTATCCAGGCAGGCGGTATTACGGTGGCTGCAAATGGATGGATGTGGTAGAAAATCTTGCTATTGAAAGGGCCAAGAAGCTATTTGGCGCGGAACATGTAAATGTCCAGCCTCTCTCCGGAGTTCCGGCTAACATGGCAATATACTCGGCACTACTCGAACCGGGAGATTTATTTTTCGGTCTTTCTCTTTCTCATGGGGGACACCTCTCACACGGATATAAAGTTAGCTTTACAGGTACTTTCTGGGAGACCTACCAGTACACTGTAGATCCTAAAACAGAGCAGATAAATTATGCTGAACTCCTAAAAGTCGCTCGAGAGAAAAAGCCTAAGTTAATAATGACGGGTGCTTCTGCCTATCCGAGAACTCTGCACTGGGATAAATTCAAAGAAATTTGTGACGAGGTAGGAGCTTACCTCGTGGCTGATATTGCTCATATCGCGGGCCTTGTTGTTGCAGGAGAACATCCTTCGCCTGTGCCTTATGCAGAGGCGGTATCAACCACCACTCATAAAACACTCAGAGGGCCAAGAAGCGCAATCATACTCTGCAAGGAAAAATGGGCAAAAGCTATCGATAAAGCTATTTTTCCCGGTCTTCAGGGTGGACCCCATATGCATACGATTGCCGCAAAAGCCGTTGCTTTCAAGGAAGCGCTCTCTCCTGAATTCAATAAATACCAGCATCAGATAATATTGAATGCTAAAGCATTCGAGGAAGAGTTTAAGCGACTGGGATGGAGGCTTGTTGCCGATGGTACTGATACTCATTTAATCCTTGTCGATGTTAAAAGTAAAGGTATTACAGGCAAACAGGCTGAAGAGACTCTGGATAAGGCAAAAATAACCGTTAACAAAAACACGATTCCCTTTGACAAGGAAAAACCTTTTATAGCAAGCGGCATAAGAATAGGTACACCTGCTTTAACTTCCAGGGGAATCAAAGAAGAAGAAATAAAAAAAATAGCACAATTGATTGATAAGGTTCTTACCAACATCGATGACGAAAAAGTAGTAGAAGAAGTAAGAGGAAAAGTTAAAGAAATAGCAGAAGAATTTCCTTTATACCCTGAAATAAGAAAAAGAAGAAAGGAGGACTAATGCACAGAAAATTATTTATTCCAGGTCCGACCGAAGTTAGAGAAGATGTTCGAAAAGCAATGGATTTCCCAATGTTTGGTCACAGAATGCCTGAAACTTCGAAATTAATGGAAGAAACAGTATCGAAACTTCAAAAGGTTCTTTTCACGGATAAATTTATCATTATAGGAACCTGTTCGGGAACCGGTTTGATGGAAGCGGCCGTTAGGAACTGCGTAAAGAAAGGAGCTCTTCATTCGGTATGCGGAGCTTTTGGTAAAAGATGGGCAGAAATATCAAAAAGCTGTAACAAAGATTTTGAAGTTTTAGAATACGAATGGGGAAAAGGTATTTCTCCGGAAGATATAGAAGAAAAACTAAAAACCGGTAAATTTGATACCGTATTTGTAACACATAACGAAACTTCAACCGGTGTATTAAATCCTATAAAAGAAGTAGCAGAAGTAGTGAGCAAATATCCTGATGTAATTTTATGCGTTGATGCCGTCTCTTCAATGGCGGGGGTAGAGATAAGAGTCGATGATTGGGGTATTGATTATGTTGTTGCTTCGGCTCAAAAATGTTTTGCTCTTCCTCCGGGACTGGCAGTTGCTTCTGTAAGCGAAAAAGCAATGCAGCGTTCTACAGAGGCCGAAGATAAAGGATACTATTTTGACTTCTTGCAATATAAGAAATACTGGGATAAGGCAAAACAGCCATCTATAACAGCTGCTCTCAATTTGATAGTCGCTCTTAATTATCAACTGGAGAAAATAGTAAATCAAGAAGGTATAGAAAACCGTTTTAAAAGACACACAGAAATGGCTTCTATCGTACAAAATTGGGCAAGAGAAAACTTTTCGCTTTTCGCAGACGAAAACAATCTTTCTCCCACAGTAACATGCATAAATAACACCAAAGGCATTTCAATTAAAGGCTTAAATGAGGAACTATCCAAGAGAGGAGCTTACATTTCTAACGGATACGGTAACTTAAAAGAGAAAACATTTAGAATTGCGCATATGGGTGATTTGACTGTCGAGGAAATCAATTGGCTTTTAGGGGAAATTGAAGACATAATCGGTTAGGGGGAATCGCAAGATGGGAAAAGGGTCGGGGAAACCCGACCCTTTTTTATTTAATTTTGGGGCAAGAATTTGGAGAAACAGGAAAAGTTATAAATTGGACTCTTGACTTTCAAATCTAATTTTTGTAACATTATTATTGGGAGGATTAATGATAAAATTTAATTCATTAAAAGTTCAGATTTCCGTACTTTTAATTGCTATAATTTTAACTTTAAACATACTGACTTTAATATTAGCGCATAATATAGTAAAGTCAGAGTTTAATACTCTTTTAAAAAGCAGGGGTGAAAACATACTTAGTTCCATTAATGCCACTTTAGAATTCAGTTTAAATTCTAAAAATCCTTCTTTTCTTGAGTCATCTCTCTCTGAACTGGCGGAAAGAAAAGATATATTATATTTAAAAGTATACGATTTATCCGGTACTGTATTTACCGAAATAGGAAAAATCCAAATAACAGATACGCTGTCGGAAGAAATCATGGCTAAAATAAAAGAAGGCGGAACAATTACACCCGTTAAGGAGATAGAAGACCAGAGACTCCTTGATTGTTTTTTTCCAGTTTACGGAGGGATGAGAACAGACAAAGTAATCGGAGTTTTCAGAGCAGGAATATCACTTCAGGATTCTTTTTCCGTTACAAAAAGACTCTCATCCGCTTTACTTAAAATTCTACTTGTCATTACTATAATTGCACTACTTGGAACGTTAGAGTTGTTAAATTATTTTTTCCGCCCGTTAAACAAATTGAGGGAAAATTTAAAAAGCATAGCCGAAGGAAGAGCAGATATTCATGTCAGAATATCTGAAAAGTTTCTAACGGTAGAGAGTAAAGAACTTGCTTCTTCCTTTAACCAATTCGTGGATAAATTAGAGAAAGATAAGGACTCAATTCGTCAGGTTGCCGAAAGGATATCTGCTCAGGCTGAAGAGCTCTCTGCTTCCGCCGAGGAGATGACTGCTTCCTCCGAAGAGGTTTCCTCTACTATGGAGCAGATTGCGCACGCTTCGGAGAAACAGGCACAGGAATCACAGATTGCATCGGGAATGTCCCAAAAAGCTCTTACGGTTGTCCGCCAATCGTTGGACTCCGCACAGGAAACCTTAAGTTCTTCTGAGAATATTTCTGAGCTTTCAGGAAAGGGTAAAAAATCTTCCGAAGCGGTTAGGGTTGCTATGGATAATGTTACAAATACCATTCACGAATTGGAAGAAGTTATTCAGGGCATAGCGCGGTATTCGGAAGAAATACTGGGAATAACAGAAAAAGTCAGAGAAATAAGTAAAAGAACAAACATTCTCGCACTTAACGCAACCATAGAAGCGACAAAAGCCGGAGAAACTGGAAGAGGTTTTGCTGTGGTCGCAGATGAAATAAGAAAACTGGCAAATCAATCTTCTGAAGCTACCAGGGTGATTTCTGAGATAACAAATGAAATTTCCGGCGTAATAAATTTAGTAACGCAAAAAACTCAGGAAACCGTGGAGGAAGTCAATAAAGGTAAAGAAACTTCCCTGAAATCAGCTGACTTTTTGAAAGACATTGCTGCTGAGATAAATCATATAACAAAAAGGATAAGACAGATTGCCGAAATCAACAAAAGGGGTGAAGAGGAAGTCAACACAATAACGGAAGCGCTTGAAAACATCGCAGCAATAGCAGAAGAGAACGCCGCTTCTTCCGAGGAATTATCCGCAGCTATAGAACAGCTGTCGGCTTCGGTTGAAGAATTATCTACAACTTCACAGGAAACGGCTGAAATTGCCGAAAATTTGCACAAAATCACAAGCGGCTAAAACAGACAAAAAATGGGATTGATTTACACATTAGCGGGAAGCCTATTTATTTATTCTTTAATAGTTTTACTGACAAAGAAACAGAGAGAAAAACTGAAAAGTATAGTTCATTATTCGGCGTTACCTCTTTGTTTGATTATTTGTAGTTTTATATTTTACAAGACAGGGTTTCTTCAGGAAGAATATCTTAAAATGATAGCTTTCTTTTCTCTTTATACTTTTGCTTTTCTGTTTTTTCTGTCTCTTTTAATGAACTTTCGTCGAAATAAAATTGATCTAAAGCTTATTACGATACTGGGCATTGTTGTAATAGCAATCGCAATTCTGCATAAGTTAGGATATCTGAACACTGTTATACTTTTCCTTTCTACTCCGAGAATCAATATCGGCGATAAGAAAATAAGCTTAAACGGGTTTATCGTAGCAATATTGATTTTCTACTTATCGTTCAGACTTTCTAAAGGGTTCGAAAGAACGGCAAAATCACGCCTTGAAAAAGTACCTTTTCTCGATACAACGAGAACGAATACCATTTCAATGTTGGTACGTTATACGATCATAGTAATAGGAGTTTTTGCCGCTTTTGCAATAGTAAATATAGACTTTACTTCCCTTAAAGTATTAATTGGAGCTCTCGGTGTAGGTATTGGGTTCGGTCTTCGGGAAATAGTGAACAACCTTATAAGCGGATTTATCTTGCTTTCTGACAAGACTGTAGTTCATAATGATCTAATCGAAGTTAACGGTCTTCTTGGAAGGGTGGAAACGGTGGGAATCAGAACGACTACAATAAAAACATTTAACAATGTGGAAGTAATTGTTCCAAATACGAATCTCGTTAATAACCAATTGATAAACTATACCCATTCTGATCCTCTAATCCGGCTAGATATTCCCATTGGAGTATCTTATTCTTCTAACCCTTTTAAAGTTAAAGAGGCTTTAATTGAAAATTTATCAAAACTTGAAAATATATTGAAGAAGCCGGATGTTTTTGTGTTCTTTACTGATTTCGGAGAAAGCTCTCTGGATTTTCAAGTTTCAGTGTGGACAGACAACGCATTGAAAAAAATAGAGATTGAAAGTGAAGTGCGTTACGCGATATGGAAAACCTTAAAAGAAAACAATATAAAAATTCCTTTCCCTCAGAGAGACGTACATATTAAAGGAGAAAAAAAACAATTTAACAATAAGGCCGAATAGTTCTTTTAAGAGTTTTTTCTTCTTTCCACTAACTTATCCCAGACCCATTTAGCATTATTTTTTAAACTTTCCAAATCTCCGTCATTTTCGATTATAAAATCAGAAAATTTAACAAATTTATTGCTGTCTTCTTGAGAACTTAGCCTACCTTTAATGATTTCTTCGCTTAATCCTTTCTCTTTTAATCTTTTTTTCTTATCTTCGAGTGTGGAGATTAAAAGGATTATATAATCAAACCAGTTCTCAATTCTCCATTCAAATATTAAAGCCCCGTCGACCACCACTATTTTTTCATTTGACCACTCAATGGTTCCTTTTAGTTTTTTAAGAAGTTCAGGATGAATTATTTCGTTAAATGTTTTAAGTTTATCTTTACTGCCAAAAACAATAGCTCCGAGTTTCTCTCTATTTACTTTTCCTTCTTCTATTACTTCTTTGAATATTTCTTTTATTTTTTTAATTATATGAGGTTCCTTTAAAACCTCCCATCCAAGCGCATCACAGGATATAAGACGCGCTCCCCATTCTTTAAAGAGCTCACAAATTACGGTTTTACCTGTACCTGTATTCCCCGTTACTCCGATAACCATATTTTATTCCCCAAAGAAAAAGCAAATCAGATGTTTTGAGCCGATTAAATACTCAGCTATTCAAGGACTTCTCTTAAAACGGTAGACCTAAGTGAAGGTCGTAATGAAAGTCCGGGAAGATTGTGTTCAAATCGGTCCTTTTAGAGATATCAAAGTTTAAAATCGTTATTCCAAGATTGAGCCTGAACTCCACGCCAAATGACATAATTGGATCGACAAGCTTTATCCAATTATTTTCAGTGGTAAAGAATTGTAATTCCTTGTAATCATAAGTGGCTACTCCTATATCAGTAAAGAAAGCACCTTCAATACCCCCCAAAGATATCGGAGGAAATCCAAGATCCAATCTTTTGATCAAAGGTAATCTTAATTCCAGGCTCAATAGACCCGCGGTCCTTCCGATTTGAGTATTATAATCGTATCCTCTAACTGAACGTCCTCCTCCAATTCCCACAGTGCCGAAAAGATCGCTATCTCTACCCCAACTGTTTATTAACAATAGCCTTATAGCAAAGCTATAGTCGCCGCTTAAATAAAAGTACTTTCTAAGATCAGTCGAGACAGTACTAATATCCCAAAGATTTTCTCCTGAAAGCAGTGGTCTACTGTAAGAAATC
>Ga0307437_1001104_pt1 | contig 18767 bp, 24 predicted proteins | sample SalMarWE160390MG_FD_202146 | JGI IMG/M metagenome (GOLD analysis project Ga0307437, IMG submission 202146) | Salt marsh sediment microbial communities from the Plum Island Ecosystem LTER, Massachusetts, United States - WE1603-90 | ecosystem: Environmental > Aquatic > Marine > Intertidal zone >...
ATGTAATGGTTTAGATTTACTACTATGACCGATCAAACCGCCCTCAATAAAATCCGAAAAGGGATCGAAGGCATAGCCTCCCGCAGTTATCGTGACAGTGCTTCCTCTCTTCCAAAAGATCATATGCCGATCGGATTCTTCTGCCCCTTCGTTCCGGAAGAGCTCATTCACGCTGCGGGCGCTTTTCCCTTCCGTCTCATGGGAACACCCATACAGATAACGCACGCCCAGGCCCACCTCCCTCCGTATTGCTGTCATCTGGTAAAATCTTCGCTGGAAAGCTTACTGCAAGGTGAACTCCATTTTCTGAAGGGCGTTGTATTCAGCCACACGTGCGACTCCATGCAGGGCCTTTCCGACATCTGGGCCCATCAGAGGATTCTCCCCCTGCAATTTAATCTGATGATCCCCACCCATTTGGATTCAGAACATGCTCGTCCATACTTTCGGGCAGAGATGGAGCGGTTCAAGGATTTTTTGGAATCCAACGTTGGAAAGATCTCTTCTGATAATCTCAAGGCCTCCATACAGCTCTTCAACCGTATACGAGAAAGTCTGGGAGAGATATACGCCCTGAGAAGAACATTGATTAATCACATCCCCGGTGATTACTTTGCCCGGATCATTCGTGCGGGATACTGGATGGAGCGCGTCCGGTATCTTGAGCTTCTTGAAGGGTTGGTAGAGAGCCTGCCCGACCAAGGAGAAGTGGGCGATTCGCTCACGCCCATTTATCTGACGGGGAACATGACCCATACTGACACCTATTTCTCGTTGATCGAAGATGCAGGTGCCATCGTGGTCCGCGACGATCTCTGCAGTGGGGCGCGAACGATCCGACTCATGGTTGAGGAAGATCAGGATCCTCTTGAGGCCTTGACGGAACGGTACTTCCGATCCTTCTTTTGCCCGACGAAGTACATGAGCCCTCAGGCCCATCTCGAGACCCTCATGAAGGAGGTCGCGGACTCCGGGGCCCAGGGTGTCATCTTCCTGCTGTACAAATATTGTGAGTCCTGTTTTTATGATTATCCGGACCTCAAATCCGCCCTTGAATCGCAAGGGATTCCAACCCTGCTCTTGGAGGTGGAGGATCCCTTTCAATCCAAGGAGCAGCTCAAGGTTAGAATTCAGGCCTTTGTGGAGATGTTGAGCCCTTTTTAAAAAAGTAGATAGAAGGGACCGAGGATTCGAGGATTCAAGGGTTCGAGTGAAAAGCATTCAAACATGTTTATAGAACCTTTGACCCTTGAGACACTGGAGGGAAAAAGATCGAATTAAAGTCTTTGAGTAAAGACGAGGATTTTTCCTGATGGGACAAGAATATGCGGTTTGAAAGGTGAACATCTGATGGCAAACGTGAGGTAGAGGCCGATGGAAAATCCAATCGCAACCAACCCGTATCGAAAGATAGATGCAACTGCTGCGTATCGTCGTTTGATGATGGCGTATTACTTCATGGTCAAACATGCACGATGGTTCGGGAAAAAGGTGGCATGGATCACCAGTGGGGGGCCTGTCGAACCCCTCTATGCCATGGGCGTTCTCCCCTTTTATCCGGAAAATTACGGGGCCATGTGCGGGGCCGGCAGGGTGTCCGTACCGCTCTGTGAGGCGGCTGAGCAGAGGGGATACTCCCGGGATCTCTGCTCCTATGCCTTGACGGATATCGGATCGAACCTTACCGGGAAAGGTCCCCTCGGAGTCCTCCCCAAGCCGGACTTTCTCGTATGCTGCAATAATATCTGCGGGACGGTCATTAAATGGTATGAAATCCAAGCCCGCGCCTTAAACGTGCCGCTCTTTTTCCTGGACACCCCGTTTATCCATGATGAGATTGACGAGCATACGCTCCGCTATGTTGAAAAACAGATGGAAGGATATATCGCATTTCTCGAACAGCAGGTCAAACGCCCTTTTTCAGAAAAACGCTTTTACGAGGTAGGCGCCCGGTCTCTTGAGGCCATTACGCTGTGGAAGGAAATCCTCGAACTTTCAAAAAACCATCCCGCCCCGTTTCCCGCCTTTGATGCCTTTATCCATATGGCCCCCATTGTCACCTTGCGGGGGACACGCTGGGCAGTGCGGTACTACCGAAAGCTGAAGAAAGAGCTCGAGAAGAGGGTGGAGGAAGGGATCGGGGCCTTTGCCCGTGAGGAAATCCGCCTTATCTGGGATAACATACCGGTGTGGTACGATATCCGGAACCTCTCGCAGATCCTTTCCTCCCACGGTGCTGTCTTGGTGGGGGATACCTATACGTCGGCCTGGGCACACGAGCAGTTGGATGGAGCCCCATCGTTGGCGGGCTTTGCTCGGTCCCACGCCACGACCCACCTCAATTTGGGGTTGGAGCATAAGATACAGAAGGTGATCGATTTAGTGGAAGGGTATGGTGCCCACGGCTTTGTCATGCATTCCAATCGGAGTTGCAAATCCTACTCCATCGGACAATTCGATATCAAACGGGAGGTTACAAAGGCCACCAGCAAACCCGGGCTGATCATCGAGGCGGACCATACTGATTCACGGAGCTACGCGCCCAAACAGGTAGAAAAACAGATCCAGATCTTTCTGGATATTATCAGGGGAAAAGGATAAGCCTGATTCCTGCGAATAAAGGTTGCCCGCCTTGCGAACGTCACGGGGATAGATGGGGTTAGGCTTCGGCTGCCTTGGTATGCTTCCTTATCGCTTCCACGATCTCGTCCCAGAGGCTCGGATAGGCCGTTCCGTGGCCAAGTCCTTTGATCAGCAAAAAGTGTGCCTTGGGAATCGTATCTGCGGTGTCTTTACCGTGCTCCCAGGGGATGAGGGTATCTTCAGCCCCGTGTATGACCAGTGTCGGTACCTGTACGGATGCCAAGGCCCGCTTGCGGCTTCCTGAGGCAATGATGGCGGCGAACTGACGAGCGAACCCGGCAGGATGAAACGATCGGTCAAAAGAAAGGCCGGACATCTCTCGTTGCGCCTTTTCGTCGTACTTGTCCGATCCGCCGGCAAGCAAGCGGAAGAGCTCGATCATGTGGGGGATGTAGGCCTCACGCTCCGCCGGAATCGGTCTTATCAAGGCCTCCCCAACCTCTGGTTGTGCCAGTGGCAAGCCGGGGTCGCCGGTTGTCGATTCCATTGAGATAAGACTTGTAACACGGTGTTGATGCTCGATGGCTATGGTCTGGGCGATCATGCCTCCCATGGACAGACCGCAGATGTGCGCCTTTTCAATATTCAAGGAGTCCATCAGGCCCACCGTGTCCGCTGCCATATCGGAAAGCAGATATGGCACGTCGGCCTGCTTCCCTTCCTGGCGAGCGGCCAGGACCTCGAAGATGTTCGGCACCCCGGCATCGTCCAGCTTGGTGGTGAGCCCGACGTCGCGATTGTCAAACCGGAGCACAAAATGTCCTGCCGCCACCAATTTTTCGCAAAATTCCGTGGGCCAGAGGACCATTTGGCTGCCAACTCCCATGATGAGGACAAGGGGGCGATCTTTAGCATTACCGAATTGCTCGTATTCGATATCGATTCCATTAGCTCGTGCCTTCGGCATGTGAGGCCTCCTTCCTTATAGGTAACGGATTGTTAATCGATTGCAAACTTGCCTACCTTGCTAACGTAGACTGTTATTTCACATCCGCCTCATTATCGTAACCTTGCTGTTCCCAGAATCCCTTATACGGTTTATCCGACAATTCAATCCGGGTAACCCACTTCACCCATTTATATCCCCACTTTGACTCGGCCACCGCCTGAAAGGGGAATCCCCGTGTGGCATCCAGGACCTTGCCGTTGATCTTGGCCGCCAGTATGACGTCAAGACGGGTTGCGTCTTTATAGGATAAGGAGGAAGAATAGCCGTCTGCCGCATAGAAGATGATGGTGCGCACTCCCTTTTTGGGCTTTGCCTGGGCCAGCAGATCGGCCAGGCGCACCCCTTCAAAGAGAAGATGCTCATCCCACCCTTCCACACAGTAGAGGGTGACGGCCCGCTTGACGACGGGCAATCTCAACACTTCCTGATAGGTCAGGGATTGGGGGGTGTGCACCAAACCGGTCACCTCGAGCCGGTATGACGTGATATCCACGTGCTGAGGGCCTTTGATGGAATTATCATACGCCCTGTCAAAGGGATCAAGGCGTTCCCCCTGATACTCTCGAATTTCACGCTCAGCGTGGACCAGGGGACCGAGCAACAATCCTGTGCTGACGAGTATAACGAGGGTCACCATAAGGTATTTCAAGTGGTACACCTCCTTGGTTGCATCTCAGTTCTATCTATCTCAGGGTAATGGCCTTCTCAGGACAGATTTCCTGGCAGCAAAAGCAGGTGATACACGTATCGGCGTCCACCTGGGGGAGGTCATCCTTCATGGACAAAGCCGATACCGGGCACTGATCGACGCAGGTCCCGCACCCCGTGCACAACTCAGGATCTGCCTGCGGTCGCACGAGCGTTGTATTGTAAAGAAACGTCCGCACGGCCTCGTTTTGAAGCGCCGCATCGCCGCCTAACGGCGGAATCTTGAAGTCGGGCAGTTGTTTCAACTCCCCTATGATTTCAATGGTACTGAGGTCGTAGTCCCCCAACCCCGCCGCCTTGGCCTTTTGAAGGAATCGCAGTCGATCGGGTTCAAGTCCCATCATCGTTGCCATGACGGCGTCCAAGGCCACTGCGTTGTCAGAGGCCAGGATCAGACCGATAGTTCTGAGGTCGGGGGAAGCCGGACCATTGCCCTCCATACCGACCACGGCGTCCATGATGATCAGGTCGGGCACCCGGAGGCGGAACACGTCGACGATCACGTCATGGAAGCGTTCCGGGCCGCCCGCGGCCCTGTGCAGTTTGGCCTTTTGGGCGCCGGGCAAAAGGCCGTAACTGTTTTTGATCGCTCCGGTGATGACGGTCAGCCCGTGGGTTTTAAACTTCGGCAGGCTGATGATGATATCGGCGTCCACTACAGCCCGGGAGAGGCTCACCGTGGACATAAACTCAGCATTGAAATCGACCCGCTGCGAATCGTTCCCGATGTTTTGATAATAACCCTTGGCTGCCTCCATCAAGCCCGTTTGCCGGAAACTTTCCTCGTTTGCCCCATAGCTGAGCATGCCCGGATTGTCGCCCACCACGATGGAGGCGGGTCCCATGGTTTCTACCTTTTCCACCACGGCACGAAGCACCGCAGGATGTGTGACGATGCCTTCTTGAGCCTCCGAGGCCCGAAGCACGTTGGGTTTGAGCAAGACCCTTTTCCCCTGTAGTGTGAGGGGAAAGACCTCAAAGGCGCGGTCTACCGCCTGACGGACGCTCTCATAGGTAGCAGGTTGGATCATCACCTTCGACATGGTCTATTGCGCCCTTTCATGCCTATGATAACACAATACCTGTGGTGTGGGGTGGCGCGTTCGTTGTGATAATGAGATAGGGGTGTGTGGTGTTTGATTTGTCAACAATGAGGATACCACTCCCCTTTCTCCCGGGCACCCGACCTCGAGGGCCTGCGGGGGGCGGCATCCACTGTTTGCAACTGAACGAGATGATTCTTTATTTCTTTCGTTTCTTTGTTGTTTTCTTTTTCGCTTTCTTTGGTGCTTTCTTTTTTGTTTTCTTTGTCGATATGTTAAAGAGGACGTACAAGGGGCAAAAACCTATCAGGCTCGTCAGAACAAAAATCACCGCAATGATACCGAGGATGATAGCTGCGGTGCCCGATATAGTGCCCGTCAGATAGAGTGCCAATACGATGATAGCCAGAATTACCCTGATCACTCGGTCGATTGCGCCCATATTTTGCTTCATGTGCTGTCCCTCCTCTTCATGATATAGGTATGATCTTTAAAAGCTGGTAGACAATAATAGCACACGATCCCCCTTTGTACAATAACGATCGGATAAAGGGGTTATAAGCGATCTGCGATGTTACGCGTAACGAACAGCCCTCTAACTTCTCCCTCTTTAGGTGCCAAAAAGTATTTTTATGCCCAATACCTCAACGATTGCTGCAATAATAAGGAGGGGTACAATGATACAAAGGTAAATATTCAGGCTTTTTTTAACCCTCACTATGATGGTCGTTAACCTCGCTGCATGAAAAAGCCCCCCTGCGCACCATATACCTAGCCCCCAGGCAATAAAAACGGCAGGGAGCTCGAAAAGGCCGTGGGGAATAATCTTGAATACATTGAGAGGATTCACGTGTACTATGGCCCCTACCGCAATACCATTGAAAACAGCTCCAAAGACAGGGCCCAGCCCAAATAAGAAACCCAATACAATGGTAAAGAAGGTACTCGAAGCATTGTTCAAAAAGATGGCAACGAGCAGTTCTAGGACATTTTTATCCTTAAATGGTTTAAAGTACTCCAGGGCTGTGGAAATAACGCTCTCCCCTAAGGTGGGTATTACAATGGCCAGGATATTTCCAGCAACAAAAAGTACAATGGCCGCGAAAATATATTTTCGCACCTCATTGAGATCGCTCCAGATGTGATGATAGTGTTTACCTAAGACGTCTCTGTTCATTATCTTCAGTACCCCATCATACAATACCACGTGCCTGCTTTTGTCAATCAGGGAAACCCTATCTATCCTGTAGGCGCCTTCAGCCAGTGCGTACCCGGTTTCTCCCCCGCCTTTTAGCAGCGTAGAGGGCTTGATCCGCACGGCTGAGCAGCTGTTCCAATGTGGTCTTGTCACAATCCACCGTGGCAACCCCCAGATTCGCCGTGACCGTCGCCGGCCCCTTGGCGGTATTGAGCTTCCTGTGCGCGATACTCTTTCGCAGACGCTCAGCCACCTGCCGCGCGGCAGCCAGGTCGTTTTCTGGGAGCAGGATGACAAACTCATCACCCCCATAGCGCCCCACCACGTCCACACCTCGCAATTCCTGCCGGAAGCTTTGAGCTACCTCTTGCAGCAAGTGGTCACCAACCGTGTGCCCGTAGGTATCGTTCACTCGCTTAAAGCGGTCAATATCCAGCATAATGGCGGATAAGGGACGACCATAGCGACAGGCACGCCGGAGTTCTTCTTCGGCCACCGTGGAGAAATGGCGTTGGTTGTACAGGCCCGTCAGGGAATCGGTGATCGCTAGCCGTTGCACATCTTTCAGCGCTTTTTTCAGTGCCATCTCATTTTGTTTCAGATTTCTAAACAACAGACGCTGTGGCTTCTCTAGCCCCATTTCAACGATGGCGATGTAGATGAGATAAAACGCAATGAGTTTCAAAAAATGCCCGACGAGATTACCAAGACCATATACGCTGACATAAAACGTAAAGGCCAATTCGGAAGCAATGGTCAGGACCAGCGACGCAACCAGCCACTGCAGTACATTTCGATCAAAGGCGGTGCGTTTGTAAAGCAAAAAGGCGATGGCACCCACGAGTATGAAGGAGATGAGGTACTCACTGATCTTCTTAAACGGCGTCAGCCCGGCCCCTTCTACAAAACAAGCCGGGAAGGCATTGGCGAATATCGCAGCGAGCGCCGCGGCTATCACCGCCGTGTAAATCACAAACACCGGATATATATTCAGCTTTCGGCGAAGAAACAGCGGGGAGATTACAAGGGAGAGACTTTGACAATAGCGGGCGGCGATCCACAACTGGGTCGGCAGGTTCGCGTCGTAGCCTGGGAATACGCCCATCCCTTTGTAGGCCAGGGTGTGGAGCAGATCCAAGCCGCTGATGAACAAATAGGCAGTCCCCAGAAAGAGGACATAGCGGTTGTCCAGACGCTGCCGCGAGTTCCAGGCGAGTATGAAGATGCTACAGCCGACGACAATGCTGAATATCTCCGCCAGGCTGTGAAAGAGGAGGTAGCTATACAGGCTGCTCAGGTACAGGCCGAGCAGGACCAGTCCGTAGAATACAAAGGGGACACCTTTGCGTGCCATCTCAGAGCGTCTTTTCTTCGCTTTTTTCATCTCTACGACTGCCTCGTGCAGGTCTCATCCGATCCATGCTCTACATACACCGTGTCCGTAATCGCTCGATGGGGATCAGACGGGTTCACGCTTTGATCGTCAAACTCCCATCTCTCTTCACGTGCCATGATGCATTCCCACACAAAGAGTTCGAAGATACGTAAGGATCGATCGTATACGTGCCGCCCCGTCGCGGTATTCCCCTCAAGTTCTAACGCAACATCATAAATACTGGCGAGGGGGTATGGCCACGGTTTTAACTGCTCACCCACGTGGGAACTGCCGAAGGTACGCCTTCCGGTCTCCTTGTCCGGGGCCACCGCATCGATAATTCGATTCACCTCGCGCCTGACCGCCGCCGTTCGACGATCGCCCAGCAACCGGACGACTTCCTTAAAATCAGCGGTATCCGGGACTCGATTGACCTGCTTCCCGTCAGGGGCGAATAGCATGAGCTAGGATCCCTCCATCAGAAATGCCCAACGCCTCAAACAGCAACGGGGTTATCGAATCCGCCGTGATGGTTGATGGGGTTTGGCGGCACCAGTAGCCATGATAGATAAAACAATGGTCGCTATCGGGACCAATATGAACAATCCGAAAAGGAACAGTACGTACCATTCAATATCAGACATCCGGGGTGAGCCGACTCCTATCAACAAAAACGCGGCAAACCCCAGACCGAGGATCAAGAGACTAGCGGGAACCAAGGCCCACCATTGCCGAGCGATTAAGCCGGCGAGCGCCGCCCCTGATAGAACAGCCAGTATGAGAACAGGAGGCATTGGCTCCGGGGCGCTGAAGCCGAACCCTAACCCGGCAATCAGCAGTACAAATGTGAGAAGTCCTTGAAGCAGGACAACCATGTTGACAAGAAGTGACGATAGACGTTTCTTTTGCTTGCGTGGATGTTTGCGTGCCCTTAACGGTGGTATGTCTTCTTCCGTTCGTCTTCCTTCAACAAAACTTCTGTCTAATTTTCTGGTGAACATGACGGTACCGAGCGCGACACTGATGACAGCAAAGGTCAATAACCCGATTATTATTCCATTGGCACAGAGTGCAATGAACATCTTGTACCCGCAATTTTCGAAGCAGTTAATCAGGAAAGGCCACGATGGAAACGTCAGCACAAAAAAATCGTCGCGGACGGCAAAACCAAGATACCCAACCACGATAATGTAGACTATGGAGACTATCAAGGCATATGTGATGCTTTTTCTCAACATATCGTGTCTATAGTATAGAACAGGTGTTATCTCTTGTCCTTAACCGATGCAACCCTCTCTCTCGTTACGTGTTCCAAAACTGTTGAGCGAGAATGGCATAGAGCATGGCCAACAGTATTGAGATCAGATTCCCCACGAGGAAGTAGTCGTTCGAAATCTTGTTTTTCTTGTCTTCATGGAGCCGTGTGCCGATCTTCAGGGCACCAAACGCGATGAGGATTTGCGGGAATCCATAAAGCAGTCCTATATACAAGACCGCTCGCTCGATGATGCCCTTGACTACCGATGCCTTGCGGGCGGGGTCGGTATTCGGCACGTTCAATGCCCTCTTGATGAGAGCAAAGATGAACAGGCTTACCAGCTCGCCTATGACGAAGATACCGGCAACGACAAGGTACTTCATTGGCTCCTGCTTCCTTGTGCGGTATTTGTGAGGTCCAAGATGACGGCCTTGGCCATCCTGTATTCCTCTATGAGTAGATTCCTTCTCCGCTTCCATATCTGTGACCGGTTCTTATGGTGATTTACGGCGACTTCCTCATTGTTCGTGTTCGAGAGCATAGTAGCAATGAGAGAGAAATCCCGTTGATCCCACCGGGAGGTGAGCCCGTCAACAACCATGAATAACCGCGTCAGGTTCTCCGCCAGTCTCTGGTCGGGGAGACCAAAGCAGAACCGCGGCTGTCCTCTGCGCTTATCCGTCAGGAGGGACCGTGCCTTGGTCAAGCCCGGCCCCATCATCTCATAGGCGATGTTTGGGTTGATGGGGGTTTGGATCTCGCCGTAGTGCGTAACGTAGCGTATGAGAAAATCGTTCTGGTTTTTGATTCGTGCCTCCTCCATATAGAAGATGCACTCAGCGACTCCGCGCAAAGAGCTGGCGACGCCTTGAAACTCGTCACCCAGCGTCGTTGTATAAGGGGACAGGATCTCAGGCTTCAGATCTCTATTGCAGGCCGCTAACAGGGTCTTGAGCTGCCCCCGCAGCCGTGCTGCATCCAGTTTCCGGCTTTTAATGACATCCCCCATCACTATGAAGTAGTTGGCCATTGCAGTGAACTCGCATGAAACAGGCAAAAAAGTATCGTTATTTATGATACATGGCTATGTGTTGCATAATAAGTGAAACATTTTGCATCAAGAATGTCAAGCCTTTTAATCATTTTTTGGGCTGAAGGCGAGGGCTCAACCGTGCGGATTGTCACCTCAGCTGTGATGGTTGATGGGGTTGTGTGGGTTCTGCATTGTGAAGAATGAAGATTTACCCCCTTTCTTTCCTTTCTTGATTTGCGCTTTTTTCAAACTTGTCACGAGGCGGCATGGCACGCGATCCGAGACCCCAGGAGATCGAATTCGTCGGGCACGTTGTTATACACGTCGCGCACGCAAAGCAGTCGGGGATTATGCGATCGCGTTTGAGGATGGCACTCATCACCGTCGAGGGACAGGCCTGAGCGCACGCCTCACACGCAATGCACGTATCGTAATTCACCGTTATTTTTGAGACACTTATTTTTTCTCCCAACCACCCGATGAGACCGAACGGACAAAACAGGTGGCACCATGGTCTGTATATAAACAGACTGCACAGGAGAACGGCGCCGACGAATATCCCGCCAAACCAGGCGAGTGTTGCGGGATTGTAGAGCTTGAAAGGATCGATCGGCTTAACAATATCCAATGCCCACATGAAAGCACCTACCGTCAGTGCCCCGAAGAAGATGATACGGACCGCATTGGTGATTACGAAAGGCAGCTTGATTTGCGAAAATAGCCCCGAGCGGTCCTTGGCGTCTCGGTTGAGCCGAAATATCAGGTCCTGCACGGTCCCGAATTGACAACCCCATGCACAAATGAATTTATTGGCCGACACCACCATTGCGAAAAAAATACCGAAGGCGACGGCGCGCGGCCAAAACACCACGTGCCGTGCTCCGTACAGTACCACAGCGTCCTTAACCGTACCCATCGGGCTTGGATCGGAACCAAGGGCAATGCCGAACAAGACAACGGCAATACCGTAGAGCAGTTTTCGCACACCGGGACCGATCCTCTTTCTGATCATGAGTACGAAGATGATTCCCAGGAATATAAACCACAACAAAAATTTAATGCGTATTTTGGCCCAATTCTTGGCAGTCGATTCCGCTGCCAGGGCCAAAGACTGTTCAACTCGATTCGTAATCTTTTTTTGGGTGAGCCCAAACGACACAAGCGGCCTTTCGAGATCGGCTTTGCGAGACAGACCAAAGACCTGTTGTAACACCGGATTGGGTAGTTCATTCGCCGTGCCGAAGGCGGACACGGTCATATCATTGGCGAACACGAGCGAACCCCGCTCAGGAATTTTTTCCTGGGCACCTCGCCAGAGGGCAGAGGATAGAAAGGACAACGATACCGTGATGGTTACGACAACAAGGAATTGAGCAACGACTTTTATCACCATGCGGCGATTCATGATGCAAGCCTCCGGGTCATCATCGGTGCGGCATATCCCTTGCCTGAATGGTGCAGATTACCGCATTTGCTGTGATGGTTGAGGAGGTTGTGTGCTTCCTGAACATGAAAGCATTCAACAACCTCCTCTTTCTTTTATGCGAAATTGTAATTTCTATTCTACTTTTTTTACATCAAGATACTCCGGCCCGCCTTCAACGGGATAACCGCTTATCAAATCGCCTTTTACGGTAACATTACTTATATCCGTGTAATCATCAAGATCGATCTTATCACTTTTTAATGCATACAGAGTTTGGCCATTATCATCTGCTAAAATATGGGTGCCATACATATATGGTGTAGTTTCGACGCTTTTTATGGTACCTACTGCTGTTACACGGCCTTTTTCTGAAACATCCTCTTGAGAGCCACAAGCGACAAGAGTGATAAACATTACAATGATCATTAACGCAATACAAAATCTTTTTGTCTTCATTTTTTTCTCCTTCTTACCGCATAATTGAAAAAATAGAAAGATGTTTAGCTCCAGCGATTACTGTGTCCCGATTCATTCAACTACTTCATGGTTATGAGGTTGTGTGCATTCTGAATTGTCAAGCATAACGATGCGCCCCGCTTTTTGTTAGAAAAATCTTTTACCAGGAACGCTTTTGTCCGCCTCGACCACGCCCATCGGGACGTGGACGAGCTTCATTTACTACAATCGTGCGTCCTGTGAGCTCTGACCCATTTAATCCGTCAATAGCAGCAACAGCTTCCGCTTTTATTGGCATTTCCACGAACGCAAATCCTCTTGATTCTCCTGTATATCTATCCATGATGATCTTCACATCTTCAACTTGGCCATAAGCTTCAAAGGCCTTTCTTAAATCGTCACTCGTTGTACTGGTGGACAAGCTTCCTATATAGATATTCATTTTTGTTTTCCTTTCGTTGTTAAAGCTTTTTATGTTGATTATGATTGACCATCCAATTTTTCCCTATATATACCTCCTTTCTTTATTTAATGTTATACACGAGCGGAGCGGGTTAGGGCAACCGCTCTGATGTTGATGAGGTTGTGTGCTTCTGAATTGTCATGTCTAACGATGCGGCCCCTTTTTCTACTCCAGGGGCACGCTCGCGATATCGTTTTAGGTGTTGCCGGGCCTCAGGCGCCTTCCATAGTGCAAACGAAATGATGATTGCCAAAAGGATGATGGCGATAACGCGTACTCGCTTTGAGCCGAAAACTATTGAAATTATTGTGAAAATTCCTGCGAGCACCATCAGGGAGAGGCCGGCCAGCGGGTCCATCACAGCTATCCCCAAGACCACGAGGATGGCGGAGAACTGGACTAAGGCTCGTGGTGTTTTTGGGTTCATTGAACGATCATCTCAATCTTGCTCTTTTTTATCCGACGATCAGCAACGCCACGTATGGAACGACATTGAAGAACAGAAAGAAGATTTTGAACAACCCGAGGAACGAGTAAATGACCACGTCGAACGTTTTTCGGGGAATCGGAAACCATGTGCGTTGCGTGCGGTACACTAAATCCGGGGCTACTATACACAGTGTGGTCCAGAGGACCAACAGGCCTCCGTTTATGATTGTACACCACATAAAGAATGTTGTTAAAGTCTGTATATCCATGATGTTCCTCCTTTGTCTTTCTTACTTTTCAGGCAGCACCAGCTTCTCCAGCGTGTGGTAATGTTTTTGAGACAGGACGCTTATGTCCGTTGCATTGATTGTTCCCTCTTTGACTTTCTGCAAGAGGGCAATGCTTATATTGTTATACCCCTCTATAAGGGTAAGGAGGATGTTGCCCTTTAAATGGAGCTTTATTGCGTATAAGATACCACACATCATTAAAAGGGCGATACCGGCGAATCCAAGGAAAAAGCTTATGTAGAGTTCAGGATCATTTATTGCTATACCCGACACTTCATTTTCGAGGACATAGCCGGCAAGTACAAGACATACAACACCTGCAATGCCAATTGCTAGTATTATGCTTTTTGAAATAAACTTATTAGCAGCTTTTTCCGCGAGTTTTTTTGATACTTTCCGTGCAGCTCCGCCGGTATTCATTTTCTAACTCCTTTCTAAGATGACTCATTCAATTACGTTATGGTTGAAGAGGTTGTGTGTTCTTTGCATTGTCAACAATGAAGATTTGACCCCTTTCCTAGCGTTCTCTGGATTGTTCCATGAGCTTTGCTTGAATTACAATGCCGATGATTACCAGTACAGCAAAAGCGATCGCGCTCACGTGTGGACTTAATTGTAATTGGGCAACGATTGTTCCGGCTCCAACCAGGCACGAGAGCACGATAATTGCCCAGTCCATGAGCAAAACCGCAACAAGTGCTCCGATCACCCCGCCGACGATGGGCAGGATCATGCTCGTGCCGCCGGCACCCTGTGATTGAGCAACGATCAATGTAAAATAAGCTCCGGCGAAGAATCCTGCAAGGCCGAAGGCGACGCGTTGGGCCAAGACCGCCAGCAATGCCCCGATCAGGCCGGCTGCAAGGCCTCCTGCCAGCAGTACCCACGTCGGTTGATCGGCAAGAAGCATGCCGGTAAGCTCCATCCCGACGAGGAAACCAACGATTGCAACAGAAAGCCAAAAAATCTTCCGCCCTAAGATGAGCACGATTAAACCTAAAAAGATTTTAAGGAAATGCATAAGACCTCCTCCTATGGTATTTGCGTAACGCCTCAATCAGCGATGCGGATTGTTGCGACCGCCGTGAGAGCTGATGCGGCTGTGAGCCTTTTGTATTTTCAAGAGTAACGATGCGACCCCTTTCCTCTCTATTTCTACAAATCCATATCATCAATATGAAATTTATGAAGCATCCTATGCACGATTGGCGAGAAAACGATTCCCATTACTGCAATAAATATAAGTCCGCTAAAAAGCGCATATCCTGCCGCAAAAACTTTCGCGCTTTTTGAAGTAAGCTGATTTACAGGACCCATTCCTCCAAGAATCATTGATGCATCCAAAAGAGCATCAACCCACTCAAGCCCAGCTATCCAATGATACCCGGCAATGCCGATGAACAAAGCAAATAAGACCAGAACACCGGCCGTTATAAGACTTAATGCTATTCTCCTGATGAAGACTGCAACAGGAGCCAGTTTTTCATGCTTCCGCTCAAACATGTTAAGTGCTCTTATTATGATGTCTAACTTGTTAATAGATAGAAACTTTTCTATATATTGCCCTTATAGCATAGGTCCTGATTTAGTCAACTGCTTTATGGTTGATGAGGGTGTGTGCATTCTGAATTGTCAAGGATAAAAATTTGACCCCTTTCATTCCTTTATCGATTTCCTCAGGCTTGTCGAGTTCCCTTACAATTCGGGTAATTCACGCAGCCCCAAAAGTCTCCAAATTTGCCGGTTCGAAGTTTCATCAGATCCCCACACTGGGGGCAGTTTGGAACAATAGCTTGAGATTGTGGATCGCGGCTGCCTTTTGTTGGCGTATCCGAGACGCCGCTGGTCGCGGCGCGATACGAGCACCAGTCGCATTTTTCAGGCTCAGCCTCCGGCAGGGGGCCATCAAGCAAAGCAATCACATCATGCAAAAACCTGTGGAATGTAGTGTCGTCTCTCTTCACCTCATGCCAAGTCATCTGACCCTCAACAACCTGGCGATCATTACCGGTGTACTCACACGTATCAGGTGTGTAGTACAGAAGACCCATACGCGATATAGGGAGCAACTTGAGAGCGCCTTCAGCTGGGTTTTCAAGGGCAAATGCATATGCATGAAGCTGTCGGCCGTACATGCCAACCTTATCCTCGCTGGGATTCCCTGTCTTAAAATCCATCACGGCGTGCGAACCATCATCTAATTCTGCAACAACATCAAATCGTCCGGCAATGAAGCAGGTGCTTTCCAGATCATCGAACTTTATAGGGGAAGATTGAACTCGCTTTTCCCCAAGGGTAACAACGCCCGGCGGTAGTTGTGGGCAAAAATCTTCCGTTCTTCTCCCAGAATAATGATTTTTCTGAAGGTTGGCGATGATACTGAAAACACCAGGTAAAGGAATAGAAGGTTGCGGAATACCATGCTTGACCTTTAGAACAAAACAATGTTTACAACTATCGTATAAGAAGGTTAAATCTGATGGGCTCAATTTATAGTTCATAATTTAGACCCCTGAAGTTAAGTTAGCTGATGAGGTTGTGTGCATTATGAATTGTCACGGATAAAGATTTAACCCCTCGTTTCCTCCGGATCGTTGCCTCACGTTTACTCATAGCATGCTCCTTTCAGGAATATATGGCCAATTGACCAAGCTCAGCGATGTTGATATCGCATATGCCGGAAAGGTTGATGATGCTGTGTGCATCCTAAAAGTGAAAGAATTCAACTACGTCCCACTCTTTTTGCCCTATCACGCATCGCCCCGTGTGTTAGTCGCTCAGCGTAGGCGAATAGCAATTCGTCATCCGACAGCTTCTTCAACGTTTCAATATCAGGCGCATTGATCATAAATTCAAGGAGCTTCTCTCGTGACGTATCTTTGTAGCTATTGATAATAAATTTGTAGAAATCAACCGGGTCTTCGGTACTTTTAGAAACCGACAAGAGACGGCCGAAAAACGTCTCCGGGTGCGATCTGTATGCAGCCACTTCATCATCGGACAGTTCTGCCATCATTATGTGACTCTGTCCGTTGTCATCGTTAACTACAAGGCATGCCTTTTTTTCTGACTCCACGACTATTCCGGACTGCAGAGTCACGAATATGCCGTTTCCCACTTCTAAGCGTTCGCCAATTATAAATCTACGCTCGGTATCACCAAAAGCGAACTCTGGAACCTCACCGTCAAACGTAACTGGTATTTTATACGTGGCCATGGCTTTTTGGACGTCGATCAAAGCAGCGTACTTGACACAAGTCTTATATGCTTCAGTATATGAAGGGAATTGTGCGCCATACCCGAAATCTGGAATTTTAAATCCAATCAGAAGACAAACTCGCGGCAAACGTGTTTCATTTAATAAAAGATGATATGGTTGGTTAGTCACAAAAATATGAGCCGGCGGAGCAGGCTCGCCCTGTATTGTCATACTCGATTCTCTGCCACGGATGGCAGCTAACACTTCTTCGCCAAAAGCCTTGAAATTCACATCAGCACCGACATTCATGTCAATAAATATCACTCTCGGATAGTGGGCTGCGATGCAGAGTCCATTATAAAGCTGGTTCCCAATATCAAAATGCTCCTTGCCGGGTTGCCGTGTTTTTGCCTCAACGGAATAGCTTTGGCCGTTCCGCGATGCAATGAACTCGGGGTGTGTTCTTGTTGAATCTTGCTCGTTTTCAAGGCGTAACTCAAATCCAGCAAGAATGAACCACGCTGCGACATACGTCTCGTAATACGCGGCGTAAAAACTTTCAGACTGTTTTAGTCGCCGGATCAGATACTCTTGAAGCTCAGCATTGTGCTGTAAGAGATACAAGTTATATGCCAGTCCGTAGTAAGCGGCGACGAGCCCGTTCATCGGCGTTTCCTGAATTTCTCCCTTTGGTTTTTTCATGGTTGACTGTTGAAGGGCACAGATTGAGTCATACCATTTTAAAATTTGGTGGCGGTCTTCAAGAGGTTTCGCTATTTCGGAGTTGCCCCACTCGGGACCAAGCACGCTTCGAATGTAGTCGCCGAGAAAATCGATGAATGTCTTGTGGGTCTTCGCATAGTGAAGCCGATTTCCAACGGCTGTGAGCCGATAACCCTGAAACTCGGTCGATATAATCGGCCTGCCGCGCCCTTGCTGACTTAGCCGCCGCGCCTCTTTTGCCTCATGTGACTCCATCATCGCCTTGATTTGCTCAGTTGTGGGACCAAGAGGCTTGACAGGAAGCCGACCATGACATTTTTTATACTTCAAGCCGCTTCCGCACGGACAAGGGTCGTTACGACCAATCTTTTTATTTCTGCGCTTTGTCATAGCGAGAAACAAACCATTTTTCTTTAGCGACAAACATTAAACCAGCCTCTCAGTTCAGTTTGAGCCGAACAATGCCGTATAACGTTGCTAATCAGCCGCGCGGCTTTTTGCGTCGGCTGAATTAGCCTTGTTATACGCTTTTCATTTTAAATTATCCGATAGAATGGAGTATTTATTAAGGTTCTCCATAATGTATTCAAAATGAGTTGACCCATCATCCCAAATGGCTTTCTTTAACGTCGCTTTAGCTTCTGACTTTTGTGGCGGACCTAATGCTTTTGAGTATGATTCAACAGCCTCGTAGTAATCTCCTTTGGTGCCATATTCAAACCGAATCATTGTGATGTTTTGTAAATCATCCAAATAAATGATTATCGATTTTGCTCCTCCAAAGATACCTTCCCGAAGTTTATAAGCTTTATGGTCGATCTTTATGGATAATTCGCCTTTATTCTCAAAAGGCTTTCCCAACTGCAGTTTGCCGTATTTACCGAGATTAATATATCGGAAAATTTTTCTATTATTTGACTGGGCCCAAGAAAAATTTGCCATTAAGCAAACAATGATAAAAGGCACCCAGAACTTATAGCATTTTGTCATAGAAGCGGTCCCTTGATGCGTATAACAATGTTTATATGGCACCTTATTATACCCCAAATATTGTTATATTTGCCCTCAGCGGTGCGCGCTGACGCATTCGCTGTGATGGTTGATGTGGTTGTGTTCATTCTGATTTGTCAAGAATGGAGATTTGACCCCTTTACCCCTTGACCCTCTTTATCCTTTCTCCAAATGTGGGAATCACATGTCCAACAACTTACTAAGGATCGGACCAAATATATCAATCTTCCATTTGTCTGGCATACTCTGTGATTTATAAACTCTGATTTCATTTACATAAGTTTTTAGCCATTCCTGAGTTGCTGTTTCAATAATACTTATAGCTTTATTGATATCATTTTTGTCTTTTGCAGTTATTGTCTTGCGTAATGCCAAGTTCAATTCAATTGATTTTCCGCCAATGTTTGGTCCTGCATACAATAGAAGGCTATATGCTAGTTTATCTAGTTCATTGATAAGTGATTGCAATTTTTCCTTAGGGTAAAGTCCCATTTAAGCCACCAAATATGATAGAGTGGTGGCATGACAAAGCGACATAAATGTCCTCGATGTTCTTACAGCAA
>Ga0307437_1001108_pt1 | contig 18728 bp, 12 predicted proteins | sample SalMarWE160390MG_FD_202146 | JGI IMG/M metagenome (GOLD analysis project Ga0307437, IMG submission 202146) | Salt marsh sediment microbial communities from the Plum Island Ecosystem LTER, Massachusetts, United States - WE1603-90 | ecosystem: Environmental > Aquatic > Marine > Intertidal zone >...
TTCTAAGGTCACTCGTAACTCCAGTGTATAGGACTCGTTGGCTTTTGTTGGTCATGATGTATATGTAGGATTGCCTGTTCATGGTCACTAATGAGATTGCCACGTCCACCAAAGGCGGACTCGCAATGACGGAATATGGGCTCTGTCTGTTGGAAACACAACCCTGGATTCTCGTTGGCTACCGTCAAGACCCGTCATTGCGAGGAGTTCGGCAGCCGCCGGACGACGCGGCGATCTAGTTCCGTCCGTCATCGCGAGGAACGAAGTGACGTGGCGATCTCAATATCCACTATTACCACAGTTCCTCACTCAGGTCCCGCCACTCAGGATTCATGGCGTTAATGAGGTCAATTTTCTTCTGGCGTGACCCCTTCTTGATCTGCTTTTCACGGGCAATGGCGTCACGGATGTCATCGAATACCTCGAAGTAAACGAGTTCTTTGACGTTGTACTTTCTTGTGAATTCGGGCACAGAGCCCTCCTTGTGTTGTTAAACCCGTTTTCTAAGGTCACTCGTAACTCCAGTGTATAGGACTCGTTGGCTTTTGTTGGTCATGATGTATATGTAGGATTGCCTGTTCATGGTCACTAATGAGATTGCCACGTCCACCAAAGGCGGACTCGCAATAACGGAATATGGGCTCTGTCTGTTGGAAACACAACCCTGGATTCTCGTTGGCTACCGTCAAGACCCGTCATCGCGAGGAGTCCAGCAGCCGCCGGATGACGTGGCGATCTCAATATCCACTATTACCACAGTTCCTCACTCAGGTCCCGCCACTCAGGATTCATGGCGTTAATGAGGTCAATCTTCTTCTGGCGTGACCCCTTCTTAATCTGCTTTTCGCGGGCAATGGCGTCACGGATGTCATCGAATGTATCGAAGTAAACGAGTGTTTTGACGTTGTATTTTCTTGTGAATCCGGGCACGGAGCCCTCCTTGTGTTGGTAAACCCGTTTCCTAAGATCACTCGTGACTCCAGTATACAGAACACAGTGGGTTTTGTTTGTCATGATGTATATGTACGATTGCCTGTTCATGGTCACTAATGAGATTGCCACGTCCACCAAAGGCGGACTCGCAATGACGAAATATGGGCTCTGTCTGTTGAGAACACAACATCGGATTCGCAATGGTCGCTGTGTCGACCCGTCATCGCGAGGAGTCCGGTACTCGCCAAACGAAGTGACGAATTTCTACCCGTCATCGCGAGGAACGACAGCGACGTGGCGATCTCGATATTTCAATAACCCCACCCCAAGCGGTAGGCCACCCTGTCGTTCAGTCCCCACAGGTAGGCTTACATTGTTAATATCGACAATTTCAAACGATTTGTTAAGTGAAATTTACAGTCAGACCTCTTTCTCAGTTCTACTCCAACATGATATTTATAAATGAAAATAACAATCTGTATCGGTAAGAAGAATAATGTTTATATAAAGTAGAGAGCTAGAGTTCTAACATCTTATTGAATTCCACGTGCTGAAGCTCTTGGTGAGATCCACTTAACACTTCCGTACCCCTTTCCTGCACCGTCCACTAAAAGTTCGTCAAAAATCAAGGTATCCCGTACATCAAGGATAAACACACGTGATGTCTCCAAAAAATAGTAATCGCGAAACAGATTGAATCCCGATCTGCTTGGCCATTCTATGAAAAGGTGGTTCGAAAAGCCATATTGACTTAAACGTGCACGTAAATATGTCTTGAAGTCCTCTGTGTCCTTTCCAAAGTCTAGTACGACGAGATGATTCTGGCTAAGCGCTCGATTCATGCATTCTGTCCATATGTATAAAAACTCTGGCCGACTTGGTCCAAATAGCCCTTCGCATCCATCGCGCTGTTTAATAAGTTCTACCAAGCTGCCTAATCCTCCTACTTTCTTAAGTGAAACACGGAATCCATCTTCTTCTAATTGTCGCTTCAAATCTAGAACAGAGTTATGTGTTGTGTCTATCGCAGCTACATACTGAACGTTCATCAGTTTCCTATCGTAGTAAATATCCCGAATTGGACCCTCCGAAAACAGTATATAGACAAACTCTACAGCTCGTTCAAAGTCAAAGTCGATGTGTTGTCGCACTGTCATTGAGATTTGGTACTCACTTAAATCCGAAAATATGTCAGCAGGTGTAAAATCACGGCAGAGAATAGGCTGATAGCCTGGTAGGTTATACAAGTAGATTCCTCCAAAGGTGGGGTAGAAAACCGTGGAATCAATCACCATGGAAGTGTCTCTAATAGAGACAGGTAGTTTGACAAAGGGAGCCGTAGGATTACCAATCGCGAATGCATACTCGGTAATAGAGTCACCCCTAAAAGCTTGGAAGACAACCCTATATCTCGGTTCATAAACTAAAGATGGGTCCAGCTCAGGCTGTTGCATAAAGAGGCATTTCTCAACATGTCTACTATCATAATTGCAAAGAAGGGTGTCGTTACCGGTAACAAATTTCAAAAGCATTGCCACTGTTTCTGAGTCAAATGGCAGCGCCAGCAGTGTATCAAAAAACAAGTTTTTTTCAACTATGTGAATGTTCTCTCTTACTCCACCTTTCAGATTGATGTCAGCCGTAGCCGATTTCAGTTCGTATTTTATGCCAAATACGGGAAACCGGATTGACCGCAGTGACAAGCTGTGATCTGTTGTTGAATTGTTGGCTATCTTGCATTCGAACACAACCTCAGGTACCGCTTGGTCACCGTACCGGACAATACTGAACCGTCTGAGTTCTATGTCGAAATCTGCCAAACTGTGTTTGTAGTTGAGGTACAGCAACACTGCGGCGAGCACTCCCCCCGCTGCACCCGCTGCACCCAAAGCCATAAGGACGATCTTGAGCCATTCCTTCCAGGGCTTCTCTCCGTGCTTTGCCCTTTTGTGCTTGGGTCTAGGATACAATTGTCCCCTACCTCAATTGACTGCAATATGCCATATTATTCTACCGACAGTTTGTTCCTGCCCCGTGCCAATTCATATTATCCCAAAACAATCCACCGACGCACAACGTCGTGACCGTGTGAACGTCGAGGCCTTGCTCTCGATTGCTAATGCGTCTCTTTATAAGCCCTCAGCACACCGATTACGTAGTCGATGTCGGCTTCAGTATGAGAGGCGCTGACCTGGAATCTGATTTCTTCATCGCCTTTGGGGACTACCGGGAAATTCAAGCCCGTGGCCAGCACGCCGTTTTGCGTTAGAAAGTTCACAAGATCGGTTGTCTTTTGCGTGTCTCTGACCATCAGCGGCACCACCGGATGGGGGCCTTCAATAGTTTCATAACCGGCGTCTTTCAGACCGGTTTCGAACCTCTGGGTCATCTTGCCGAGATGGTCCAGTATTTTGAGGCCTTCCGGGCTGTCGAGAATGCTAATGGCCTTCATGGCAGCGCGTGATTCCGAAACGGTTATCGGGTTGGAGTAGACATACATCGGAGCTGTTTCACGCAGATACTCAATTATGGTTGCTGTCGACGCCACAAAGCCACCATTCACACCGAAGGCCTTACCCAGGGTGCCGATAAGTATGTCGACCTTTGTATTCAGATACTGTTCAGTTCCTCTTCCCGTCTTTCCTAAAGCACCAATACCATGAGAATCATCCACAATAGAAATCACGCCTTCTTCAAACTCGCTGTTATATTTCTCACAGATTTCAACCAACTTATCCAGAGGGGCGTTATCGCCTCTCATGCTGAAAATACCGTCGGTAACAACCAAGGCTCTCTTTCCTTTGCCAACGCTCTCTTTGAGCTTGGCCTCACAATCCGCCATGTCGTTGTGTTTGTAAATGAACTTACCCGCTGGTCTGGAAAGTCTCATTGACTGGATGATGCAGTTATGGTTCAATTCATCGCTGACGAAGACCGTCTCGCTTGTCGTCAATGGTACGATAACACCCATGCTCGTTACATACGCCGAGCTGAAAAGCATGGCTGCTTCCCGATCAAGGAATTTCGCTATCTTTTCTTCCAGTTCAATATGCGGTCGGTAAGTGCCGCTGATAAACCGGACGGAACCTGGTCCGACGCCGAATTGTTGCGCAGCTTCTTCTTCCGCTTTGATGACGTCTTTACGAAGGGACATCCCAAGATATGAATTGGCATTCATCTTGATGAACTCTTTGTCCCCTTCACCTTCAATGTAGTAACGAGGTCCGTTCTTACCTTCCGCCGGCTTTACGCCGGTAATGACCATCTCTTTACCTTTGGCGGTGCCTTTTGCCTTGAGTTCATTTAAGGCGCGGTCTAAAGCATTGTTTAAGTTTTTTACTGACATTACGGCTCCTACAGATTTATCCGTTACACAACTCTTTGTTCATTTTCGTGGATTTAATACTCTTATTTAAGCTTCTTCGAAAGAACTTCGATCATATCTTTTGTCATCTCTTCAAGGGTGTAGTCAGGCTCCCACCCCCATTCTTCTTTGGCCGCGGAATCATCCATATTGTTGGGCCAGGAATCGGCAATGGCCTGTTTTACAGGGTCGACTTTGTAATCCATGGTGAATTCCGGTATTATCTTCTTGATTTCAGCGGCGATAATTTCCGGATCGAAACTCATAGCAGTAACATTAAAAGCATTCCTGTGTTTTAACTTACTCTGATCAGCTTCCATAAGATCAATGGCAGCTTTGATGGCGTCCGGCATATACATCATGTCCAGGAAAGTCCCGGCCCCAAGATTGCAGGTATATTTCTTATTCTTGATCGCCTCATAGTATATCTCTACAGCGTAGTCCGTGGTTCCACCACCCGGCAACGTTTCATTGGAAATGATTCCGGGATAACGAACACCACGCGTGTCGACACCGAATCTTTTATAATAGTAGTCGCAAAGCAATTCCCCAGCGACTTTGGTTACACCGTACATGGTGTTGGGACGCTGAATCGTATCCTGAGGGGTGTCATCCAAAGGAGTCGAGGGACCAAAAGCGCCAATGGAACTTGGAGTAAACACTGCACATTTATTTTCCTGAGCTACTTCCAAGACATTATACAGCCCATTGATATTCACATCCCAGGCAAGCTGCGGTTTGGCTTCCGCCACCGCTGAAAGTATGGCGGCCAGATGATAGATGGTATCTACGTCATATTTCTTGACGACGCTTCTTAACGCATCCATGTCCGTGCAGTCAACAACTTCAAACGGTCCGGAATTCAGCAATTTTTCACTGGGCTTGGTCTTGCGTCCTCCAGCTACCACGTTGTCATTACCATATCTTTTGCGCAATTCCATTGTCAGTTCTGACCCGATCTGCCCGACTGACCCTGTTACTAAGATTTTTCTCATCTCGTATTACCTCAACAACGTAACATGTGTGTTCGACTACAGATATTGCTCCGCCTGAAAACAAAACTGCTCAAAGCGGGACTGATAATTCTAAGCAGGATATGAGCGATTGTCAAATGGAAACGTTGCGTTTCACCGGCAATTTCAACCTTTGTAGGGAAGGTCTGGAACAGACCTGCCATCTGCCACATCTGGTTTCCTGCTTTCGCCGGTCAGACCCGGCCTTGACGGGAAGGAATAACCCTACTGGTTCAGTCATGCTGAGCGGAGTCGGAGCACCAAGTAGGGCAAAACCCATAGTGGTTTTGCCTATCTCAATTTGGCAGAACCGCTTTGGGTTCTGCCCTACGTTTGCTACCGTGTATATGACTATTATTCAGTTGCTAACCGATAGCTCCTAATAGCAGTAATGCGTTGCTTGATTCTGAATGTGTGCTCGGTTATTCCATCTAGAAACCTTTCAATCTCGTCAAGGTCATGTTGCGAGAAGTCAGGATGTTTAAACCGCAGCAATCCATCGATTATACGGAGCAGGTCGCTAAATCCATACTTCGAATCCCCCTGGAGCTTCTCCTTTGCTACTCTCAGAGCACCAGAAAAAAATCCTTGTTTGAAAAGGACAAGGCATATGAAATAACCTATCGGAGCATATTCCGTATCCTTGGAAAGCCGGTAAAGCAATACCTTGGCTAACTTTGTCTTTTCTTCTTCGGATTTTGAGAGCTCGAATATCCGCATCATCGCATGGAAATTATCAGACTCAATCATCACTTCATTTGGTTTAGTAAAAATATCTTGTTGCTGGTGCCAGTCCGTCTTTCGCGAATCCGGTGGAATGCCAGTGTAAGTCTTACCTTCCAAAACAGTGTGGATACTCCCTAGACCACCAACTCGTCTTCCACACGCCTTGTAACGGTTTACCTCGTCCTTAAGAACTGACACCACTTCTTTTTCGATTGGGTCTATTAGGGAATGTACATTTTCTTCCGGAACCGTTGGTTCCTCCTTCTTGCGAAGTTTCTCATCACTTACAAAAAGAATGTTCTTTACTTTGTGTTTATTACCATATTGGTCAACAAGAAAAACCGTTGCTTTGAGATCTGCACCTTCTTTCTTTATCGGAGGTTGAATCCAGTAGTGGACGTCAGCTATCGAAGTCGCCCCTGGAAGGACGGGATATTCACCGTAAACATTATTTTGTGGATGTCTCACGTGGACATTTCCAAGTGTGTTGGTCGGCTTGATAATCGTAGAAAGGATATGTACCGGTTTGTCAGTTACATTGGTGACATACAGGCTGGTCACAACTTGCATCGCTGGTTTATCATTTGTCTTTCCCATATGCCACCATCTCTTGAAAGAACTCGGGACAACCCGTAGCGTCTGACTGGGAACCGTTGGCCTAGCCTTTTCCGCTAGCCATCCGACAATCCTCTTTACCCATGAGCGTCCGGTTTTTGTAAAGGCGGCAAGGCCAGTAACGATGATGACGAGACTGGAAAGAGCGGCTATGGGATGCTGTTGGAATTCTAACCATGCCTTTGCACACAGATCCTGGAGGATTCCTTCTGATTGTAGTTGCTCTTTCACCAAGACTATTCCAGCCTAAATTAGGCCTAACTATTGATTATTCTCTTTCAATATAAGACCCCTACGTGACCGGTCAAGTTGATAGGAATGCTGTCGTGACTTGAAGCTTGTCAAGTGAATATCTTCCGTTTCCTTAGCGCCATCAAAACCGGCAGCCCTATCAGGTAGCAGGCGATCAGTTCGCCGACGCCGATCATCTGGACGGAGAACCAGTAGTTGAAACCAAGCAGCGGAGCGAGGTAGAGCGACACGCCAAATGCGTTCAGCACTACAGGTGGCAGGGGAGCAATGAAAATGTTAAGGTTGCTGCCCTGAGACCAGAGGCGGTAGAATAACAAGGTCAGCACCAGGGCTGCGATCAGTAGGATGGAGCCGACTATAAGAAACCAGGTCTCAGCCGCAGATATGAGAAAGTAAACCGCGCTTACCCAAACAAGAACGACCGGCAAACCGGCAAGAAGAATGGTGGCAACATTTCTGGACATATGGGCGGCTAAGCGCGTCAGCATGGCCGCGGCAAGTGTGATTATGGGTCCAAAGACAATATCAAGCCAGCCCATGCCGCCGAAGATGTTGGCCAGCAGGCAGCCGATATAAAGCCCGGGTATGGCTGCCCTTGTTAAAAAGGGAAGCACGGTTAATGCTTCTGCAATTCTGACCTGGTACACGCCGAAAGAGATCGGCAAGAAAACGAGGCTGAGAATCGTATACAGGGATGCAATCAACCCTGCGGCGGACAACTCCCTTGCGGTTAGTTTCTGCACATGGGTAATGAATAATTCCGGTTAGACCTCGTCAACGTTTATTTGCAGCGCCAAACCTTGTCGCAGCAGGTGCATTGGCCTCTGGGTGAATTTATCGTCTGTCAGCCGCAAGTACTCAATGTTGCGAATCGGTTCTTCGATTACGAGTTTTGTTTCCGTCGCAACGATGAGAGATGGTTCAGAGAGCCTTAGCCTGACAGCGAGGGGGATGCAGATACGGCGGCCTGAGCCGCTATTGACCAGCGTGAGGGCGATCTTTCGACGCTCGTGAATTGCTTTCAGGAACCGGGCGATAATACCTGACTCTCGGCTCTTTTCGATTGAATCATGCTTCTTTTCAAATAGGAAAAGGTTGCCCTGACCAGCCTCCAGCTGCTTGTGGAACCTTGCCTGTATGTTCTGCTCTATGACTCGAAACCTGCACCTGAAAAAGGGATGCCTGGACAACGGATTATCACGCAGGGAGTAGCATATAAGCTCGATGTCTTCCATGTTGAGTCCGGCAAACGGGAAGCCAACGTCACGGGCAAGACGGTACCCGTTATCGTAGTAGAGCGGGAAGTTCAATTTTAACAAGGAGTTTATGTCACGATAAATAGTCCGCTGTGAGACGTCGCATTCGCTTGCCATCTCACGGACCAGCGCTGTCCCTCTATTCCTGATCATGTTGACCAGGTATATCAGTCGCTCAGCTTTTGTCATAAACGCTTCCCCTTTGAAAAGTGTCCGTACTCCTCAGGTATATGCCCTCAACCATTCTCTCGCTCTGGACTAAGGCTGTACCCGTAACATCCGTTCATCTTTCACAAGGCAAAAGTTAACGGGTACCCCTGTCAGATGGTGTCAGTCTATCTTTCAATACGTTGGTAATGGGCTTGGTAACATGGCAAGTCCACAGTTACTTCGCTCCGTCCGTAATGACGTCGTAGTGTATGCTATGACCCAGCTGAGCAGGCCCGGATGGCTCCAAGGCTGCTGAATTCGCTGCGTATTCGCATCACTTTGGCCTACTCGGAATATGGCCGAGTGAAGCGAGCAAGAAAGTTGAAATCAACTCAAAAGGACGCTTGAGAACGGTGGGATTACAAGGATCCTGGCCCAGTCGAGGAGGTCAAGACTCTTGCGAGGGTGTGCCATAAGTGGCAAGGGTGCCCTGCAGCTTGCCGTTGGGTTCTGGACGAGGGTACCGCCTGAGCACGCGACGTGAGGCAGATGCGGACATCTGTTGCCTGCCAAGCGATTTGCCCCTTGTCCGCGAAACAGTCGATGCCCGCTATTCCGGCATCTCTTCGGTTGCCTCCTCACCCAGCTTCTTCAGCGAGAGGTGCTCCTTTTTCAGGAAATAGAAACCCATCAGGGTGACTACGATGTACTGAGCGGCATGAAGAACCAGCGCACAGGACAAGGCATCCTCCTTGGAAATGCCGTAGGACATCAGCGACCAGACGGCGCCGGCATGATAGACGCCGACGAATCCGGGCGACGATGGAACCAGAATGGATATGGAAACCACCACGAGAAGGACATACGACGCATCCAGTGGAAGCCTGAACCCAAAAGCCCAGAACACGAATATGTTGGAGAGTCCCATAAACAGCCAGATCAGAAGGGTGTGGACCGCCACCAAGGCGACACTTTTTGGATTCCCCAAAAACTCCAGTCCGCGCGAGAATTTCAAGATAACGCTTCTGATAAACTCTCGTACCCTGTCGGGCGCAAAAAACAGATACCTGGCCAGCAGGTGCCCCACCTGATTGGGCTTGAGTGCTAGAACCAACACCACCAGGATTCCCACAAGAGCAATGCCGATCGTAATGTTCAGCCCGTATTTCATCGACTCGTCGAGCGACAGGTGCGACACATACAGCACCGCTCCGAATATCAACAGGAGGGCAACGAGGTCGAAGACCATCCGCTCCACGAAGATCGTCGCCAGCGACGCTGACTTGGTCACTTCTCTGTCCTGCGAAGAGAGCGAGTAGGCGCGGACAAACTCCCCCAGCCGCAGCGGAAGGACGTTGTTAGCCATAAAGCCAATGCAGGTTGCAGCCAGGAGCTTGGAGAACCGCACTTTCTTTATCGGCGCAATCATGTATCGCCATCGAAAAGCCCGCTGGTACATCGTCAGGAAAATAAACAGAATGTTCGGTATGAGCCACAGGTAGTTCGCACCCCGCAGGGCAGCTACCAACTCCGTGAAATTGATATTGCGAAACAGAAGCCATAACAGCACCACGGAAATGCCCAGCCCAATGAGCAAATAGACAACCTTCTTCTGGTTAATAGTCACTTGTGACCACCAACAATAGATTCCAGCAAGGCTTCAAACTTCTTGGCTGCCTTGTCCCAGTTGAACCCGTCAGCCCATTGCAGCCCACCTTTTTCAAGCTTTGCCCGAAGGTTGTCATCAGTGAGTATCGTGATAATCTTCCGCGCCAGCTTGGCGATATCACCATAGGTATACAGAAAGCCGGTCTGCCCATCCTGAACGGAATCTTTCAAGCCGGGCACATTGGCCGCGATGACGGGCGTGCCCACCGCATTGGCCTCGATGTTGGTCAGTCCCCACCCTTCTTTCAAGGAGGGCAGCACGGCAACATGAGCGCGGCGCATCCGTTCCACTTTGTTCTCGAGTGATACAAAGCCCGGGAATTCAACATCCGCCGACAAACCTAACGATCGGCTCAAGGATTTCAGCTTGTCGAGGTAGTCACCGTTGCCCACCACCATGAGCCTGGCGTTGGGCACCTGCTTTTTGACAAGAGCCAAAGCTCCGATGAGATGTTGGATTGATTTGTACTTCTTGATCCGCCCCAGGTACAGAACGGTCGGTCGTTCGTACTTGGGGACGTTGGCGTCACGGGAGTACACCTGGCGATTAATGCCGCAGTGAATCACTGAGATGTTCTCACGCGGCACGCCCCGGGCGGCAATGTCGTCGGCGGTCGATTCGGAGATAACGTTAAACGGCCTCCCTCGGTAGATGGGCACCAGCGGTCTCTCAGCCAGATAGATATAGGTACCGAGGACAAAGTTAATCTCCTGAAAGACGGTGGTAGCAAACAAATGCGGGACGACCACCAGCGTTTTTAGTTTTAGATACAGGGGCGTATAGAAGGGAATCTTGTTAATATCCTCCACCAGAATATCGAACCGGTTTTTCTTTACCAGCCGGCGAAGGTGAAAGGGAGCGATCAAGTTGAAATTGTAGCGATTCCCGCGCCTGATGATTCGTATCCCCTCTATCGTCTCCTCCGGCAGGCAGTTCTGGTAGCCGGAACAAAACAGGGTGACCTTGTGGCCGTATCGGACGAGCCGACGCAGCAGCTCCTCCAGATGCACTTCGGCGCCGCCCGCAAAGGGGTTGCTGAGATCATTCCAGTTCAGCGCCAGGATTCTCATGACTCATTAGCCTCCACCGTGTCAGGCACAGTCATCCGTTTCTCCAGTTCCTCAAGCATTATCTTGACCTGGTTGTCACGTGGATTGGACTGCAGCCAGCGTAGCAAGAGAAGCCTCATCGGTGTGGCCTGCTTGGTTTCAAGGTACAACCGCACCAATTCCTCAAAGGCTGATCTGTTGGAAGGATCTTCCACCAGCACGTCCTTAAAGAGACGCTCCGCCTCGCTATACTGCTTGAGTTTCCGTTCGGAACGTCCGAGGAGCAGCTTCAGCCTGAACTTGTCGCTGTGAGTGGTTCGTTCGATCAGAGCGCGCAGCTCGTCGACCTTTCCCCGGCGGCTGTATAGATTGGCGAGGTACTCGACGGCGCGCGAGGAATAGGGTATTTGCTCCACCGCCCGCTCAACCAGATGCTCCGCTCTCTCATAGTCGCCGGCTTTTCTCAGGGTATCAGCAACCATTAGAAATCCGTTAGCCCAGTTTCTGGTTAAACGAAAGGTTGTGGCGTCCTTGTAAATCGACGGATCATTCACGCCCCGGCTTTGGAACTTGTCTGGGTTGGTGAAAAAGTCGATAGAAGACTCGATGTCCACTCGCCTCGGCTGGCCGGGGTCGCCAACCCTCCAGACCATGCCGCTCAGGACCAAAAGGGAGTCCATTGGTTTGCCATGGTACTTCTGGGCACTCAGCCCGACCGAGACAGAGAAGTTTATCGGAATCTTCCTGCCGTCGTTGGCTATCAGGGCATCGATGACCTGATCCTGAAGTCGGAAAATAGTGCCCTCGGCGGTGCGGTACGGCGTCAGCCGATCAATCTCTTCATTGCTTAAGCCCAGATCAAGGCCCATGCTGCTTTTAAGTTGCTTGATATACCACTTGCTGTTGGACAGGGAAAGGTTAACAATTTTCACATCCTTACGCACGCCGTACGCTTCCTGCACACACCATAGCGGAAAGGTGTCGTTGTCACCATAGGTAAATAAGACGGCATCCGGGTCGGCCGAGGTCAGAAGGTTCCAGCCGTAGTCGTAAGGGAAATAGCTCCGGGAGCGATCGCACAGGTGGTAGTTTCTTGCCAGAGCGAAGGTCGGCAGCAGGAATAAAATCAGTGATGAGGTCACGATGATCTTCTTCGGGACGGCGCTGAATTTTGCCACCCCCTCTCGAATGTATTGAACAGCTATCGCAGCGCCGATCCCAATCGCCAGTCCGAAAAAGATGAAGGCCGGCGTGAAGAAGTAATCGCGGTCGCGAACCTCCATATGATCCGCTCCCGAAAGGGGGTGCTGTCTGGTGCCGTCTGCAAAGTTCATGTATAGAATCAATCCCACAGAGCAAATCAGCAGCAACACTAAAAATGACAAACCAACATCCGGACGGCGCCGGACTACTTCCCAAATGCCAAAGAGTCCCAGTAGAAAAAGCACTACGAACTTCGGACCGATCAGACCATACTGTTCATTGAAGAAGCGCCAGAACCCCATGCGCTGATAGTCGCCAAACTGATTCTCCCATTCGGAGCGCCGTTTGAACATGCGCTCGATCATCGACTGCGATCCATACTGCTTGCGCTCCAGGAAGTTGATTGTCGCAGCAAGGCTTGACGATGGATTGTTTTCATTGATGGCCGGTTGTTGCGCCGATCTGATCGGGACGAAAAGGTGGGCCGAATACCCCGCTACGGCGCAGAAGAGGATCATCAGGGCTGTCTTCCAGCCGGGCGCTTTGAAAAGCGGGACCAGCGCCAGGATAGCGGCTGCCGAGATAAGTATCCCGTAAAAGAAGGGTATTACCCCGATTACAACGAGTGAAGCACCTGCAATGGCTATTAGTACCGGCCAGTTAACAGAACGCCTCAACCGAAACAGGAGAATGGCCGCGGCAATACCGGTGGCTGCCAAAAACGTCGTATACCCTTTGGGTACATACAGGACCGCCGTCAATACGGCCGCCGCCAGGATAAAGGAAGAATAGATCAGGTGATGGCTCTTCCGCTGTTTTTTCTTTCCGCCGGAGAAATACTTATAGAGGGAGTAAAGCGCAAACAGAATGAGAGCGCCAAAGGCCGCCTTCCCCACTGTTCCGAATACCTGAACAGCGCTTTCACCCAGCACCTGGCGGGAGCCGTTTCCCCACAGCGAGTTGACCACTGTTACCAACAAAGGAGCCGAGGCTAGTATAAATCCACCTCCCACGAGAATAAGCCTGCCGGGGATGCGTTCAAACGAAAAGATGTAGAACAGGTAAAATAGTAACGCGATTACAATCGGGAAGTAGTACGGAACCTCGCCGGGCCGGGAGGACAAAGCAAAAACGAGGTAGAGCTCAAAAACCAAGAAGATAGTCATTGCAAACCAGGCTTTGGACCCCGCCTTTTTCTTTATGATAAAAAAGAGTGCGGCGATCGGTACCAGGACGAAGGCGGTCATATGCACGCCGATACCGAGAAAGCCCAGATAAACAACCAACAGCATGATCCGCTGGGCCGCTGAGGAGCCCTGTTTTTCGGCATAGACCAGTGTCAGCCACAGCATAGCGACCATAAGCATCATGGCCAGGCCGTATACCTCAGTCTCAACGGAGTTGTTCCAATTGGTGAGGCCGAAGGCTAAAAAGAGAGCCCCCGAGGCGCCGCCGGTATAAATCAATCCTCGTGTCAGCATGGAACGGTCCGTGCCGAACCAGGTTCGCAGGATTCGAGCTGCCGCCAGGTAGCCAAACAGCGCCGTGAACGACGAGGAAAAGACGGATAGATAGTTGACTCTCACGGCAATGTCGGATGAGAGCGGAAGAACGCTGAAGATACGTCCGACAAGGATATAAAGAGGCGAGCCGGGAGGATGAGGGATCCCCAGGATATAGCTGGCCGCAATAAACTCGCCGCAGTCCCAAAATGAGAGAGTAGGGGCTTTGGTCAGTGCGTAAACCACAAAGGCGGTCAGGCAAACTCCAAAGGCAACCAGAGCATGAGGAATATCGATTTTATAGTCGAAGCTGTTTTTCATTCTCCAAAGACCAGGCCGTCTTAGCCTTGTAGGTTAAAAGCACAGAGCTTTTGACCTACTCAGCCAACTAAGGTGCGGGAATATAGTGGATTCTGATGCCAACTCCAATCTCTTTTGACAATGCTCCATTCCAGTGAACGGTAGATGTCCTCGTTCGCTGTCAAAAAATATTTAAAATAACGTAACGCTGCGACGAGAAGAGGTCGTGCCAAGTGTATCAGATGCGCAGGGCACCTGATCTGTATTACCGCCAGAGCCTCATCGTCCTTACTCCAGTCGCAGCACCCCGAAGGTCTTTGGGTCGTAGTCGATGGGTGCTTGCCAGTCGCCGGCGCTGTTAAAGCGCTTTTGCTTGCGTCTGAAATTCACACCCCACCTTTGCCCGCTCTCGGATTTTGCTCCAATCTCGGCCAGAGGGATGCGCACTTCGATTTCCCAGAAGCCATCGCCTTTGGTGGTTTTCACGTCATATGAGCCGTTGAAGTCCCTGTCGCCGTCGTAGTATCCATTAGCATTCCACGAGATCTTCTGATCAAAGACCACTCCCAACGGGTTGACGTAGATCTGGTAGACGGTGTCTTCCTGTATGTCAGGCTGGAAGAAATACCCAACGCAATCCTCGCCGTAAACAGCGTCATCCCGTTCCGTCACTGATGCGTGCAAGGAGTCCATTCTTGATTCCTTGCAGTGCGCCGCCAGATAAAGGTTTTCTCGGTCGTATACAAAATAGAAATATGCGGAGTCAATGGCCACCGGAGAGCCGTCGGGGCTGAAAAAGCGTGTCTCAGGTTTGCTCCACATCGTCTCAGTCAGTTCTCCGTCAATGACCGGCGGTGAGGCGGTCTGTCGACACAGCACCTGCCGAGCGATGAGCAGGTCTTCTTCGACAGAATGGGTTCTGTCTTCCTTGTATGGAAAACCAACCGACAGCGTCGGCACAGGGTAAAGGTTTCCTTCACACGAGACCCGGAAACTTATCTGTTCAGTCTGCTCCGGCTGAACGGTGACCGGCCGGCTTGACGGCTGAACGGACCAACCCTCGGGGGCATGCCACCGGATGGTGTCCTCAAGGATAAAATCCCCGCTGAGGTTGTGCACTTCTACGGTTACGTTGGCGCCTGCCACGGTCAGGTCTTCGGAGACGGGCACGGAACTTCCGAAAGTGATGCCTGACCGGTCGATCTCTTCAACCATGTGCAGATCGGCCGCAGTGGCGTCATCCCACGGCACAACGCTTCCCATCTTGATGGGTGCAATTGATACCTGCTTGTCGTCGACGGTCACCCAGGCGAAGTGATAACCCAGCTCACTCGGGCCCGGGCGCATTCCGCCGCCGGAGCTGCCGATACCGGTATAGATGATGCCATCGTACTCACCCGTGAAATAGCGATGAAAGTGCCCGGTGAAAACGGCATCCACGCCGTAATTGCGAAACAGTGAATGAAGCGTGTCCGGCTTGCCCAGGGCTGTGGTGTTGTACCAGAAAGGCTTGTGTATGAACACAAACGTGAAGGCGGCCTCGGCGTGCTGCGTCAGATCGCTGATAAGCCAGTCGACCTGCTCCTCTGGGAGCTCTTCGCTAGAATCCCAGCGGCTGTTGTCAAGGATAGCGAAATGCAGGTTTCGGTAATCAAATGAATACACCGGCTCGCCAACATAGCGTCGGTACAGTCCCACAAGAGCATCGGTTGTAATATCACGGTTGCCCGGGATGAAATAGATGGGCATGGAAAGGGGTTCGATCAACGATAGGAGTTCTTCCCATTCGGCGATCAGGACGCTGGTGTCTTCGGTGTAGCCTTCGATCATGTCTCCTACAGTGATCACAAACTCCGGCTTGAGCCGTTCGATCTCAGCGACAATCTGGCCGTAAACCCCGGGCACGTGCTCGCCGGTGCGGTCGCCAAGAACCGCGAAGCGTACCGGGCATTCCACCGGCGACGGCGCCTCGTCGGCCTGACCGAGTACAGCAAAGGACAGCGTCAGCAGGAAAGCCAACGCAAAACGTGTTAGTGTTTCGGTCTTCTGCATAAACTCCTCACCTTTACATAATGGTTGTGGGTGGCAAATGTCGGATACACTGGCCTTACTCCCCAGTCTCTCCCGGCTCCTCCACAGTCTTCTCCGGCGGCAGTGCATTTTTTACATAATTGTCCAGCCACTCTGTCATTTCCCAGAGCACGTGCATCACCGACTCACGCGCTCGATAGCCGTGGCTTTCGTGCGGCAGCATCACCAACCGGGCCGTGGCCCCCTTTCCCTTCAGGGCTCCGTAGAACCGTTCACTCTGAAGGGGATAGGTGCCGCTGTTGTTGTCGGCCTCACCGTGAATGAGAAGGATCGGTTCGTTCACTTTTTCAGCGTGCATGAACGGAGACATGGCAAAATAGATCTCGGGTACCTCCCACAGTGTGCGCTCCTCTGACTGAAAACCGAACGGTGTCAAGGTGCGATTGTAGGCGCCGCTGCGAGCGATACCCGCTCGGTACAGGTCGGAATGCGCCAAAAGGTTGGCTGCCATGAACGCTCCGTAGGAATGGCCGCCGATGGCTATCCGATCGCGATCGGCCACACCGCGCTTCACCACCTCATCGATGGCAGCCTGGGCGCTGGCCACCAGTTGCTCGACATAGGTATCGTTCGGTTCTTCGTCTCCCTCGCCAACAATCGGCATGGTTGGATCATCGAGAACGGCGTATCCGTGTACAAGCCATAAAAGCGGCGAGTACCACCCCACTCGTATGAAACGATATGGAGAGTCGGTGACCTGACCAGCGGCATCGGCGCTCTTGTACTCCTGCGGATAAGCCCACATAAGCATTGGTAGCGGACCGTCGTCGAGAGAGTACCCCGCCGGAAGATAAAGGGTGGCCGTCATCTGTACGCCGTCGGATCTTTCGTACCGAATCAATTCCTTCTGGACATCTTTCAACTGCGGCGTCGGATGCGGGAAGAAAGTGATCTGTTTGACGTCATCCTTGTTCAGATCACGTAGAAAATAGTTGGGCGGTTCGTTTACCGACTCGCGGTGCGTTAACAGCTTTCGCTTCTTGACGTCGAGGAAGCGCACCGGACGTTCAAAGTACGGCTCTTGAGATCGAAACAGCCGCTTTGTCTCCAGCGTTTTCAGATCGAATTCATCCAGGAATGGCCGGTCACCCTCCGGTGAAGCTCCGTCGCCAGAAAGAAAAAGGGTCTTGCCCTTGTCGGCCGTAAGTAGCACGCTGGCACCCTTGTCGGTGCGGTGCATCAGTGGTTGGCCGGGGTCGTGGTATCTGTCTTCCCAGGAGAAGTCTATAAGGAGACGCGATTCGCTTCCAGGAGTCCCTGGCTTGACGTGCCAGGCTTGAATCTGTCGGGTCTTCCACCACCACTGGGTAACAATGGCAAGGTTGTCATTTCCCCACCGGATTTCGTCATAGCGGAGCTTGAGTGTGATTAGTGGCATCGGGTCACCGTCAAACGGCGCCGCCAGCATATAGACCTGGTCGCGTTCTTCTGCTTCAGCGCCGGCGTCACCGCCGTCCAGCGCTTCCGTCCAGTGCAGGGTGGCTTCGGCATCCGCCCGCCAGCCCACGGCGCGCCGACCGGTACGAACCGAGCCAAAGGCAATAGGGACTCCGTCTGCAAGCGGCAGATCCGCGATCTCGTACACCACGTGGCCGTCAAGGTCCCACACCTCTATCCGTTTTGGAAAGCGATAGACCGGCACCGTGTATGAAAACGGGCGGTGGATTGTCTCTACGAGTATGTATTTTCCGTCTGGAGACGGCTCCGCACTTCTGATGATGCCGCGTGCGCCGATAGGTGTAATCTTGCCATCGAGGGTGGCTCTGTATATCTGTGCGAAGGCATAGTGTTCAAACAGATCCTCATCATGTCTGTTCTTCAGCAAGTCCTGATACGTGCGGGCAGGCGCCTTGCCGCCGATGTTCTCCTGTATTATCGGGCCGGACGGCACGGTCGGTTCCTCGGGCGAAGTACCACGATTGGCGGGAATCGTCTTGGCCATGATTGTTTTGCTGTCCGAAAGCCAGTGGTAGGGACTGCCGTAGGCGGCGTTGAGAGGATGTGGTAATACCGGCGCGGCCTGACCGCTTTTCACCTCGGCTGCCCAGAGTTCCAGGCGGGCGCTGTGCGAAATCGAGAACGCTATCCACTTTCCATCAGGTGACCAGTTAACGTTGGTGATTTTAGGGTTCTCCGGTAAGCCAGAAATCTCATGCTCGGTCCCGTCCGAAATCTTTTTGAACATCATCTCGTTGAAGTACCACTCCCGGCTGGGTCCGTTGGTGCGGGGGTTGATGCGCAGACCGGCCAGGCGCAGCTCGGGTTGGGAGAGATCTTCGATGGACGTCAGCGCCGGGTACTTCAGAAGCAGCATCCATTTCTGATCGGGACTGACGGAAACCACCGGCGAGCGGGGCGCGTCCACGAGATCGGCAATAGCTTTTGGCGGCATTTGATAATGCAGCTTCGATAGGGTTGGTTCCTGCGCCGCCGCTGATGTGAAAAACAGCAGTAAAAGCCCAAAGGCGAAAATCTGGATAGCCTTGTTGTTGGAGTCAAGGTGACAGTGTAAGTTTGACATCGCGGCAATCTCCTTCCTACGGGTTGTTGCACAAGGGGAACGGTGTTCCTCTTTCGGACGCATTTATCGTTTTGAATGGAAAGG
>Ga0307437_1001111_pt1 | contig 18716 bp, 18 predicted proteins | sample SalMarWE160390MG_FD_202146 | JGI IMG/M metagenome (GOLD analysis project Ga0307437, IMG submission 202146) | Salt marsh sediment microbial communities from the Plum Island Ecosystem LTER, Massachusetts, United States - WE1603-90 | ecosystem: Environmental > Aquatic > Marine > Intertidal zone >...
CGCATCGGGGGCGATGCCCGGCATTGGATTGGTTATTATTGGGCGGGAAGTTTTGCGAATTATGCCATAGCATACCCTTTTGCAATTATTGTCGTCGTCAAATTATACAAAAAAATATTCGGGCGGGAAAATACTGATTACAAGCTCTTAAGCTCTTTGGTCATCTGGATACTGGTTGTGCTTATCGGCATGTCCGTACCAAGCACGAAAAAAATACGATATGTCCTACCGATAATTCCAGCAGTCGCATTGGTTGTTTCTTATATGTTTATCGACCCTATGCAAAAGGGCATTTTGTCAGGCATTAAAAAAACATTCCTTAAATTTTGCTCATGGTTTCCACTGGGAACTGTTATTGTTATTCTTGCGGTCTGGGCTGTTAGCGAACGATTTGTATTTCTTTCCGGGGCAAACTATTTAACAGTAATTATTCTATCGACTGTGCTGGCGGCGGTAACGTGGGTATTGAACACCAGATTCAAAGAGAGCGTTATGCGGGATTTGGCGTTTATGGCTGTTGGAACTGTAACATTCATTGTTATCGTTGTTGGCATTGAGGAGCCGATCAATTATAACCGCAACCGCACTAAACCCTTTGTGGCAAAGGTGGAGGCACTGCGATCTCAGCAGTCAGGCGAGGTCGTTTTTTACAATATAAACGCCGATGGCGAAGCGATAAAATTTATGGCGAATCTTGATAAGCCGCTCGAACCTCGCTTTATCCGCGATGCAGAGGATATTTTAGATTTCCAAATTCCTGCCTATTTTATTACTATGAAAGATGATTTCGATGCGTTGCCAACAAATGTAATGCAGCAAATCAAGCTTCTTTACAGCGGCAAAATCGGACATGATGATTGTATAATATTTATCTGCGGATCATCACAACTGTGAAATCGAACTTAAATAAAATCTCACAGGGCAATTGCCTGACGCGGTTTCGGAATATTCCCAATCCTAAGTTAGATATATATATATATATATGCGTGGCAGCAACAGACCCATTTTAGACATGTCTTAAGCTTATTTTAAGGTGCGATTTGTTAATATAGAAAATCTATATACGGCGTTGTTGCTCGTAAAATATTCATAATTATATCTGGATTTGGAAAAAATTGGGGGATGAAAGACATTAATAAAAACCAAATAAAAGAGCAATATGAGAAACCTATGGGTGCTTTTAAGAAGAATAACTTCAATTCAGGGCACGCAGCTAATTCCGGTAGTAAGCATAGAACAACCATCCAACATGTCGCACCTTACATGCGTTCTGTGAAAGAACGATGTGAAGGAAGGTACATTAAAAGGGCTTTGTCAGGTGTGCCTCGTGGCACATCTGTATTGAACTGGCCCTGTGGATGCAGCCGACTTTTACCCCTTCTAAAAAAGTTAGGTTATAACGTCACATCGGCAGATTCTTCATCTGATGCGGTTAGCCGGATCCGTCTGTATTGCGGTTTGCTTGGTGAAAATTGCATTGGTGATAAAGATGACTTCAAGGTCGTAGATATTTTCCAGACCGGTTTTGTTGCTGACTGTTTTGGAGCAGCGATTGTAAATCAACTTTTTCGATGTTTACCTGATAAACAGATACGTCAACTGATATTGAAAGAGCTTAGGAGGATATGTACCGGACCAATTATTGTTTCATTTTTCTGCAACACAATGATTCATGAACTCACACGGCGTGAAGGGAAAGAATCTCATAGAGATGGAGTAAAGAATCACTTTAGTCTGAGTCGCAAAGCATTGACAGAAGAAGTCCGTAAGTGTGGTTTGACTGTTGAGAAATGGGTGCCAAGATATAGTCTCCTCTCGAAACTTGCATGTGCAGTATTAGTTCGAGATAAAAGCTACGAAAGATCCTTCACAAACAAACTGAAGTAATAAGTGAATCTGAAATAATTGGATATGCTTTTCAGATTCCACATAATACAAGTGGAAAATCCCAGCATTGTGACTGAGAGGATCAAGTAGAAAATAGCCAGATAAGTAAAGGAGATCTGTTATGAAATTGAACTCAGGCTGGTTATATACAATCCTTCTTGCTGCCGTATTATACAAGATGTTAGTGACCGCAGTTTTTTCCAGTCGTTCCATCACACAAGAGAGGAAAGTCACTATGCCGCCATCGGAATTACCAGTTGTCATAAGAAATGCTATTGAGCAGGTATTTCCGGAAGGCCAGATCATAGCAATTCAAAAAGAGGTTGAAGGTGAAGATCCGGGCCGGTACGATGTGGAAATGCGTTCCGATGGGAAGGAATACGAGATTGAAATCTCTCCGGAGGGAAAGGTCATTGAGATCGAAGAAAAAACACCCGCAGCAAAAATAGCAGAGGCCAAACAAGGCAGGAAGTGGACGATTACGAGGACGGCAAGATAGTCAGACACTCGGGTGCGTGGCGAGCCGACCAGAGGGATTCCAAAGCGGGCATTATTATGCCGGGTACGGTTCTTCTGGGAGCCAGGCACTATCAGGAGATTGCACCAAACGCCATGGACCGGGCCGAGATAATCAGTGATAATGTGATAATGAAGACACCGGCGGGTACGTTTAGGAACTGTATAAAAGTAGAAGAGACTTCCGGAATAGATCCGGACGATAAGTGCTATAAAACGTATGCACCAGGAGTAGGTCTAATTCAGGATGAAGATTTGCTGCTAACCGGATATAGCAAGGCAATACAATGAGCAATTTCATTCAAGGATTTGCCATGGACGATACGCTAAGATACATGCAGCCAGAGATATGACTTTGGACAAGTACTTTTATTGCCGCTTTGATATGTTCCGGCAGTTTAGACCAAGCGTTTATGATTTGCTGTAATTCGGGGCAAATTTTGGATTTATGCACCCGATTCTGCACCCTCTTGGAATTGGTGTTTTCGCTAACTTCTTTGTTGTTCGTTCCTTGTGAAATTAAGTTCGAATCCAACCCGGCCCATTAATTCCTTGTTCTCTACGGTTGTATCCTATTATTCATCCAATTCCGCATCACAATCGGATTCTAATATTCCAAATTCACTTTTCAACGTCATGCTCTCCGGAAAGCGTTTGACTCGGCTGCTCAATTGTGCTATATTATCTTGTCATAAAATCTTAAATACTCATTTTTCGCTATGTGGTCTTTTTGGTGCTTCCTGGGGGAAAAATAAGGTCATCCAATCAGGTCTCATAGAGAACAGGAGGATAATTGTGCCAACTTTGAAAAGCAAAGACCAAAACAAGCATTGTTCCAAAACAGGAAAAATCGTTCCGCAAACTCGAAAACGCTGGTGGCTTTTGTGGCTGGGCTCGTTTACCGGCTTAGCTGCGCTCATTTGGTTCCTCGTGCGCGTAATTCCAAAACCTTCCCGTGCGACATATCCATGCCAGCGTGTGGCGTTTCCACTGGCATCAGGCTTTATTGTCTGGCTGCTGGGGATAATTGGCTCAATCACAGCCTATCGAAAGGCAAAAAAAGCGTTTACGCGAGCACGCCATGTCCTTGCCGGGACCTGCATCATTATCAGTATCGGTTTTATCTTCATGGCTATGAGCAGCACCGAGCCAGAAATAGCATACAGCCAGGAATCCTTCACTGCCAACAGTCCACTCGGCGACGGCAAAGGTATCTATCCGGGAAGAGTCGCCTGGATTCATGATCCCAACGCTACTGACTGGAACGGGGATGGGCCGCCATACTGGTACGATGACACCTGCACCGATCAAACGGTTGTAACCGAAATGCTGTCGAAGGCACTTCAGGCTTTAACGGGTGAAAGCAGCGACGCCAACTCCTGGGACGCCATATTCAGAAACTTCAATCAGCAAAGAGGCAAAGGTGACATTGGCTACACGCCGGGCGAAAAAATCGCAATAAAAGTCAATTTCGTATTAATGTATGGCGTCAACAATGGAGTGAAACCCTCCGGCTTCTGGGGCAACCGCCATAACCAAATAGACAATTCTCCACAGCTTACCATAGCACTTCTAAAGCGACTAATCGACGTCGCAGGAGTCAGCCCCAACGATATAAGCATAGGCGACCCTTCGCAGGGTATGCCGAATTACTGGTATGATATGGTCTCCGCGGAATGCCCGGACGTCGTCTATTTGACAAAGCCGGATTATCCTCTTTACGGCAGGACGACCGTGACATTCGATCCTAATGCACCTTTCTACTGGAGTGATCCGGATCCTGCCCACTGGACCAATGTCACGCAACAGGATTATATTCCGACACATTTCGCCCAGGCAGATTATTTTATTAACTTTCCTATACTTAAAGGTCATGAACACGCCGGAATCACACTCGGCGCTAAAAACCACTACGGCTCTTTAAGAATACCAAACGCCCATGGTTACTACGATATGCATTGGTCGAGAGTGTTGCCGAGCGAGTCACCCGGGATGGGAAGGTACAGGGCAACCGTTGACCTGTTAGGACATCCGAATCTTGGCGGCAAAACACTCCTAACCTTAATTGACGGGCTTTACGCAGGCCAAAGCTGGGATTCCTTCCCGGTCAAATGGCAGATGGAGCCGTTCAACGATGACTGGCCGTCCAGTATATTCCTCTCGCAGGACAAAATCGCGATCGACTCGGTGGCCTTCGACTTTTTGTACAACGAGTGGCTCACTCATCCACACATGTCCGGAGCGCATGATTATCTGCATGAGGCAGCACTTATCCCCGAACCACCGTCCGGCGTTATTTACGACCCTAACAACGATGGAGGACTAATTGAGAGCTTAGGTGTTCACGAGCACTGGAACAATCCTCTCGACAAACAATACAGCCGAAATCTCGATCCGAACGGAATCGGCATCGAACTGGTAACTGAGCCGTACGAAGACCTGCCGGAGATTTCTTTAGAGGTGCAATAGCGAACTATAAGGACCCTGTTCAAAATTTGATTGCTAACTGTAACTGTGGATATCCGCTTGAGCCTAATTCAAGCTCCGGCCCATTAATTCCCAGAGGATGGCGGAGGATGAGGCTTGCCTGTAAAAAAAACTTACTTTCACATCGAATGATACCTTGAGAGCACACTTCCAAACGATTCTTTTGTGATTTGACCTGCAATTGCGATAAATGCCGTTTATCGCAGTTAATGTGTCTTTTCGAGACAATTTGTTCTGCCGGGACTATGGTGAAAAAGCTGTCGATATAAAAAAAGAGATAAATTAATAAAAAGCGTTGCGCCCGGCGAACCAGGTGGAACTTAATTACAAAGAATAACCTGGGCAGGTATTTTGAATCACACACTATTATTTCAGCCCCTGCTTTCCTCTACCTCCTCCTCCTGGAGCAGGGGCTTTTTTTTCAAATTTTTTTCATAATTTATTATGGTAATTATAAAAGTTTTTGCACCAAATAACAGTTGTTACAATGGTGCAGATGAACACTGAAACCTTTGAAAAACTCATTAAAACCGAGAATTCGGCAAGACTGTACTTTAGAAAAAAGTGCTACAAAAAAACGCGAATTTTTTGCACGCGTTGTCATAGCACTAAAATCTACAGAATCGCAGGCAAAAAGTATCGTTGTAAGCAATGTAAATATACGTTCCATGATTTTACAAACAGATGGATAAACAAACTTAGATGCTCTTTGAAAACATGGCTGTGGCTGATAAAACTCTTCGAGTTGGAAGTATGCGCCCTTCGGGCGGCTGTTCAGTGTAAAATAAGTTACCCCACTGCTCTGAAAGCATATGACCTTATTAGATACTCTATCCTTGCTTCGGCTCATGATGCCCAGGAGCTTCTTGGCGGTGAGATAGAAATTGATGAATCCTATTTTGGCGGCAGACGCAAGGGCAAGCGTGGACGTGGTGCTGCCTCTAAGGTGCCTGTATTTGGCATTTACGAGCGAAATGGGATAGTTAAGGTAGAAGTTGTAAAAGACGTAACGGCAAGGTCTCTGCTGGATATGACTATCAAAACTGTTCGTCGAGGTTCGGTTATTTACACTGATAGATTCAAAAGCTACGACACTTTGATGTTCTGCGGTTACAGACATCTTCGGGTCGATCATGGAAAGAAGTTTGTCACAGGAAGAGTGTACATAAATGGCCTTGAAGGTTTTTGGAGTTACGCCAAACAAAGACTGATAAAATTTCACGGCGTATCGAAGGAAAAGTTTCCTTTGTACTTGAAAGAGATGGAATTTAGATATAATAATCGTGACCATGATATGTTTGAATTATTAGCTCAAAATATCGTTAGTTTTGTGCCATTTCTTTTATAATTACCTTTATTATTTCAGAGATCGGCTAAAAACATCAATTTCATCACTGACTTACATCCAATTTGAAGTGTAAAATGACGGTTCCACTGAGCAAGTGACATTTAGTGCAGATATATCTATCGGTTTAATATATGAAATAAGGGATGAAGCTTGAAAAAAGCAAGCTTATACAATACATGTTTTTTCTTTTAGCAACGGTTTTCTCAACTTATTAGCCGGTGCCGATTTCGTGACTGTAACCGTTTTGCCAAAGTAGCAACGCTCTGAAGTTCGTGAACATCCAGCGGCGGGCATGATCTTTTTAATCGTTCCGGTTTTACAATTTTGTTTATTGACACTCTGCCGATATGCCTTTGTTTGTTGATTCCAAAAAAATATTGCCCGGCGTCGGTTAACAGTTCAACAGGCCGATGACCCGGAGATTCATTGATTGGCTGATGCTCTGTGATTTCATAAAGAAGCTTCTCAATATGTGTTTTTGCTTTTTCCCACTGCTCCGAGGGCCGTTGCTGGGTATTCTGTTGTCGATTATGATATATAAGTAAATTAGTGTTCTTTGTCTTTCTTTTTCTTTTTAAGAGTAACGGCAGCAGAATCAGAACCATCAGAGCTGTTATTAACAATCCCCATCCCGCAACTATGACATGATTGAATAGAAATGAGTAAATTTGTGCAAACGCGCTCGCAAATATATCCAAGGCCATCTTTTTCCCCTTCCAATTATTGGGATTATTGTAAATCCGTTCAGTATCAGTTACCTATAAGACCTTAGTGAATGTAATTGGAGTTCAGAAAGTTTTAGCAGTTGTAATGATTTCGCAAGACAAACAAACTCCCTTTTACAGTTCTTACCAACAGGATGTACTTGTCGGCTCAAACCATTTGGCATTTATCCTCAGTGCCTTTATGCTTTCAAACAAATTCTTTCTGTGGTGGAAAGCTTGATATGGAACTAAATGAAGCCTTCTCACCACTCCTCCAAATACTTCGAGTATAAAATACTACGGTTTATAATATATGTCAAAAGAAAAAGTCCTATAATAGTGATAATTACAGATAAAATAAATCTAAATGCATGGAATGTAAATATGGGATATATGCATATTATGGGTAATATATTGAAGGCTATGAAAAGATTGTCACAAATGCTTTAAATCATCTTTATATTTAAATATATCTACTCGTATATAAATATGTTATTGCTTTATGAAAAGGCAGAATCGACACTCATTATCGCCTTAAGAATTAAAGTTAGTATTGTAAAACCTTCCGCAAATTCTGAAATTCAAACGTATAAAGCGACGATTTAATCCCCTTTTATTTGTCGAATATATACCATTTCTCGACAAACTGTAAATACAGGCCTTTTTTTGTTCGATAATGTTAATGTCGTTGTAAAAAGCAGTTTTATCGACTGTACACGGAGATTGTAAAAAATGCTAATCAGGTATGTTGTTTCTTCGATGATTTTTTGGGGGCGTGAACATCCGCTGTCCCTTGAGCAGGAGTGCCTGTTTTTAAAATCTCTTGGTTTTGGTATAGAACTGTGGCCGAACATAAAAGGCCAGAATGAGTGCAGATACGAACGACGTAATTGGCACAGGCTGGCCGAAGCGACACAGGATATGCTGGTAGTGATGCGCTCACGCGATGACAGCCCGACACTGGAACAATGGAATGAACAGATCGAATGCGCCAAACTGCTTAAAGCGAACATAGTAACCGATTTACAAAGTATTGGTATCCTGGATGAGCCGGAGCTTAACGGCTGTGGTTTTACCGCTGAAATAGCTCGAATAGCTGAAGATAATGATGTTAAGATATGCCTCGAAACCGGCCGTCTGCCGCTGCTTAAAAAAGCCGGCAAAAAATATAAGTCCCTTTTTTACTGCCTCGATACGGGTTTTGCCAATCTCGACGGCGAATATTCCTTCAGGCAATATGTCGATGATTTGGCTCCAAGAGTGACCCATCTTCACCTGACTGATAACTACGGACAGATAGACGACCATGTTCCTCCCGGCTTAAACGGCGGTATGCCCCGGGAAAACTGGGATTATTTGCTTGATGTTCTTCATAAAAAGGACAATGAAATAGTAGGTTCACTCGAAATGTGTCCGTGTATGCCGTCTGTTATGATACGACAGGCTACAGAGTTCTTATTTGATGAGCTGAAATGGCCGGATCGCCCCAAAAAACAGCCCGGCTATGCCCATGGCTATTTATAGATCAACTAAATCAGGGTAAAATCCACACACAGCCATTCCTTCGAGCTTAGGAAATTGATATTATCTTCTTGTTCTGCATTACTTATGAGATAATCTGTAACTGCACCGGGAGCAGGAAAAAGCCGCCACTTTTTTTTGCCCGTAAAAACGGCAAAACCCGATAACTTCTCCACTTTATTTAATATATGACCATATGGCATGGGGAAGTAAAAAAAAGCTTTGACAATCTTGTATAAAAACTATATAATACTCTTAATATTTATAGCTCACCAATACTCTATGGGAGGTAAAGTTGATGAAAATCTGTGTATATATCTTGTCAATAGCTGTTTTGATTGCAGGCGGTTGCCTTGCAGGAAAAAGCTCCTTTAGGTCCAGCTATGACTTCAATAGTGTGGAGAAGGTTGCGATTGTAGCGATCGAAGGTGCGGTAGAAAGCGAAACCGCCAGGGATCAAATCGCAGATTTTTTCGCCATGGAATTATTAGATAACGGCTTTGCACCTATAGGCAGGGCACAGGTCAGGTCGAAACTTGCAGATCAGCAGCTCGACACAACAGGCCTGACAACTCTCGAAGCAGCCACCGAGGTCGGACTGATATTGAAAGTTCCCGTGGTTTTTATTGTTAATATACCACGTTTCGACGAAGAAATAACGATGACTGCAAAAATGATTGACGTTGAGGACGGCAGTATTATATGGATGGGCAAAGGGACGGGCAAGACCGGGCAAGCCGCATCGAATACTGTCCTTGGAGTACTAACCGGACGCGGGACAAGCGGCGGCTACGAAGATAATTTATATGGCGGTCCGATGGCGGAATTGTTCGGCGGTGAAGCCGAGCCGGCCTTAACACCTGCTGAGGAGCAGAAAATTCAGCGCATAGTAAGAAGCATCTGTTCCAGTTTGCCAATAAGAACGACCCTTAATTGGTAAAAATTACTAACTGTGCTTTAATTTAGCAGAAACAAACAAATCGTACAAAAGGCTAAGGGTAAAATCCTTAGCCTTTTTTCTTTCGCTTCATTCGTCGTACCACCTCTTAAAACTTTCTAAAAAATTTCATCCGAAATAAGCAGATAAGTAATAAAAGGAATTTGTGAAAATTGTTTTGATTTATTGCAGTTTAGAGAAATTTCTGGTAAGATTCTGACAATTAATTGAGAAGAAGATATTCGGATTAAGTCAAAGCGTAAATTCGGAACAAGCAAATAGTTTTTTGAAATGAAAAAACGTCTGCTTTATGCAACAGATTTATGGAACATAAAGCAATAGGGCATCTGATATACGGGAAATGTGGCGTGTATTATGAATAAAAGCTATTGTAACCATATTCTCCGTTTTCTCTTGATTCCTGTCATTTTTATCGCAGGGTGTAATGCACCTAAAAACAATCTTCTAAAGTTCAATGCTTCTTTCAAAACAGATTATTTGAATTGCGGTAATTTCGAGAGCTCCGAAAAATTTGCACAGTCAAAGACCAGTAAAAGCAAAAATCCCAAGGGAGAGGATTTATTGTGGTCCATGCAGCTCGGCTGCATCGAGAGGATTAAACAGAACTACCGGCAAAGCAACGAATATTTCGACAAGTCGGAAGAGATGCTGAACTTCTTCGATTATCAAAATGAAACAACCGATTCGGTCGCTGCAATAGCCGTTAACGAGAATATTATCCCCTACGTGGGTCAGGAATACGACGGCATAATGGTCAATACTTACAAGGCCCTCAACTTTATGGCCCTCGGTGAAAACGACCTGGCAAGAGTCGAATTCAACAGGGCCCTCGACAGGCAAAGACGGGCAAAAGAGAAATTCGCCGAAGAAATAAAAAAGCTTCAGGACGAGATGGATAAGGCCGAGGAAAAAAAGGATTCGCACGTCAAAGAAAACGTCGAAAATCCCGAAGTCAGACAGTTAATAGCCGACAGGTATCCCGGCTTATATAACTTCGAGGCATATCCTGACTTTGTCAATCCGTTCACGACTTATATGGCGGGGATATTTTTTAATCTTGTCGGCGACTATTCGAAAGGCTCTTCTCTTCTCAAGGAATCGTACGGGATGGTTAGTGACAACGATTTCATTGCGGAAGATTTGGCTTTGGCCGAACAGGTCCTCGACGGGAAAAAAGAGCTGAAAGATACAGTGTGGGTGATATTTGAAAACGGCATGGGGCCGATTAAGGAAGAATTCAGAATCGACCTACCCCTGTTTGTCGAAACCGAAAAGGTCAAATATGTCGGTATCGCCCTGCCCAAACTCAGTTTCAGGGAGCAGGCCTATCCCTATCTGTCCGTTACGGCCGACGGCAATAATTATCAAACCCGGTTTGTTGCGCACATGGACCGGGTCGTCCAAACGGAGTTTAACAAGGACTTCAAAGGTATTCTGACCAGGGCTATCATTTCAACCACGGCAAAAACGGTTGCCCAGTATGCCCTGGACAAGAAAGACGGTTCCTCTTCGAAGCTTGCTTCTCTTCTCGTCGCCGCCTATTCATTTGCCACAACCGCCGCCGACGTCAGGATTTGGACCACCCTGCCGAAGGATTTTCAGGTCGCCAGATTTTCCATGCCCGCGAACGGGATAATTACCATCGAACCTCCGGGGGCGGAATCTTTCGAAATAAAAATACCTCCTTGTAGAAATTCACTGGTCTATGTTAAAATACCGTTCCGGTCGGCGAAGCCGGTTTATGACCTGATAACATATTAAACTGTTGAAAAAATGTTGATGGAGAAATGATATGAAAAATTTAGGAATTTTATTAATCACAGTAACGGTTCTGGCGTGCGGCTGCTCCAAAACTCAGGATTCGAGAATCCATATGAGAGAAGGAGTCGGAAGCGATACACTCGGGAGCAATATAGTCACCAGGCCGGTCACCCATGCCTTCAGCGCCCTGATAGGTGAAGGTCTCGAAGTCACCGAGGCCGTTACGAGGAAAAACGATGCCGGTATGCTCGAACTTTATGTCACCGGGTTCAACAAGTCATACGACACCAAACGCTTCAGATACAAAGTCGAATGGCTGGATGCGGACGGGCTTCCGGTCGAAACAAAAACCAGTACGTGGCTGCAGATGTCGGCGACAGGAAAAGCAGCATTCAGCTTTAAGGTTGTTGCGCCGAGAACGAACGCCGTGGATTTCAGAATGGATACAAGAAAGTGGGAGTAGAATATGAAAGCAAAAATAGTAACTATCATAATGTTAGCAGGCCTTGCAGTAGCGGGCTGTGCCCCGGAAACAACCAACATTGACATCATGAACGATGAGGGAAAAGCCGTCATGGCCCTTGATTACAGGGACTTCGACCAGGCCGCAAGCAAGCTGATCCAGTCCATGGTCGGTTCGGGCGCCCTTAAAAAAGAAGGAGGCGGCAGATATGTGGTCGCCACCGGCCGAATCGTAAATGATACGATGCAGAGAATCGACACCGACCAGCTCATGGTCAAAGTCGAGACGGAGATGCTCAACAGCGGACAAGCGGTTATGACCTCGGCAATCGGTTCCGGTGCCGACGAGCTCCTCCATGAAACAAGAGAGCTCAGGGATTCCGATGAATTCAATCAGGAAACGACAACTCAAAAGAAAACTCTCATCGCACCGGAACTTACCATATCCGGCAAGATATTTCAGAGAAATATCCGCTACGACCGAAATCGCCAGCAGGTCGAATACTATTTCCAACTGAAATTGAGCGATGTAAAAAGCGGACTAAGATTTTGGCAGGATGAAGTGCTCGTCGGCAAAAGAGGCAGCGATAAATCCGTTGCCTGGTAAAAAAATTAACAGTTATGCCTTTCAGAGAGTGCAAAGATGAAAAAGATAATGTACATATTCATGTTGTGCCTGTTGACCGCGGCAGTTGCGACCGCCGCAGACGCCCCGGCAGCAAAGCAGGAACCCGCCTCTGATACCGGCAACAAACCCGGCGCATCGGGAGGCCTTTTGAAAACCGGGACGGACAATGTAATTATCCGCGAAGTCACCGGTCAGGGCCGTGACAGAGACGAGGCCATAAAGGACGCCTTGTACAGGGCCGTCGAACAGGTAAGAGGTGTTAAAGTCGGTACCGGCACGTATGAATTCGGTTACAGCGGCGCAGGCGCCGGAATCAGCACGGAGCAGCCGGGCCAAAGAAGGATAGAATTCGATTCGGTAAATGTTGCTACGGAAGGTACGTTTTATACGACCGAAATCGCCGGACTCGTAAAAAGCTATGATGTGCTCGAGGAAAAGCAAATCGACCAGAATACATACCAGGTCAAACTCCGGGCTTCTGTTTACGACTACGCGGCACGCGGGCAGACACAAAGAGTAAAAGTCGCCTTAATGCCCGTTAAAACAATGCAGAATAGTTACAGCTTCCTGAAACTCACTATGCCCGGCGACGTCTTTTCCTCGCTGTTCTCACAGCGGCTTACGATGGGGCTGACTCAGACCAATAAATTTGCTGTTCTCGACCGTGAAAGCATCAGGGATTTTGTCGGCGAAAAGAAAATGCTCCTTTCCTTCGACGCACCACTTGGAGAACAGGCAAAGCTTGCCGAAACTCTCGGCGCCGACTATTTGCTTGTAGGGACCATAACCCAGGCTGTTATCGAGAGGATCGACAAACACCTCAAGGCCGCCAATTATACAACGACCGAATTCAAGGCAAGATTCAATTTAAATTATCGCCTTGTTGACAGCTCGACAAAGCAGGTTGTCCTGGCTTCGAATGTGCAAAAATACCTCGAAAACGAAGAAGTCAGAAAGCTTGCCGACGAGCAAAGCCCGGCGGAATGGGACTCGGCGCAGGTACGCGATGCTTTTATTTCTCTTGTAGTCAACGATGTGATAGAAGCAATCATCGACCGGGTGTATCCTGTTAAAATCGCCGAGATACAACAGGGTGACAACCAGACGATCATCCTTAATCAGGGCGGTGAAAGGATGGCAAAAGGCATGTTGCTGGATGTGTTCATGCAGGGTAAGGAAATCTTCGACACCGATACGAAAGAATCGCTGGGAACAATAGAAAACCGTGTAGCCACCATAGAAGTATTGAAGGTCGCCCAAACAATGTCATACGCCAGGGTAGTTTCAGGCGATTCGTCGCAGATTTCCAGGGGCCTTGTCTGTCGCGTTAAAAAGGCGAAAAAGGCTGAAGAGGTCGGAGTAAAACCGGATGTTATTCGAACCGAAGAAGGCGGCGTCAAGCTGCCGTTCGATAAATAAGTAGAATACAAAATAAAACCTCTTTCAACTGCGATCGGCTGCGCCCAAGATGACGCTAATATAGTCACCCCGAGCACGGCCGAGGGGTCTATTTAAAAAAACACCGCGAAGCGGTTCCATTGAAAGACTATTGCTCGTACCAGTCTTCACTAAAGTCGTTCCAGCTTGGATTTTGTGAATCTATAAGTTGTACTTTCTTTTCCCTTCGCCATGTTTTAATCTGCTTTTCACGACGAATAGCCGAAAGTGAATCGCCCAAAATCTCGAAGTATAGATGCCGGTCGATATTGTATTTATCCGTAAATCCGGGAACTTCGTGATTCTTATGCTGATATATTCTTCGTTTGATATTATTTATTATACCTACATAGAGAGTTCCTGTTTGGCTTGCCATAATGTAAACATAGAAGGTTTTCATAATTGTATTTTAATAGTGTCATAGAAGATTTGTAAAAAAGGAATTTAGAAGATTTCTCGGCTCCGCTGCGCTTCGCTCGAAATGACGGTGTGGATAAATTACGCTCGAAATGACGTAGGGCGGGAGTCAAATGCGCTTCGCTTCGCCTTGGGCGTGTCATAGGCGGAAATGACGGAGTGTGGTTTTGCTTTACTCCGATCGAAATGACAAAGACGCGAATTGTTATAACAATTGGTATTAGCTGTCCCTTACCGCCTTTTGAAATGCTTCGATATTCTCCGTCGAAACGCCGAACGGCATTCCTCCGCCGCACGAGAGGATGATACGGCTTTTGTCGTTCACCGATGCAATCGCCGATTCAACACTATCGTACACATCTTCAGCAGTACCTTCGGCAAGAACGTCACGCGGTGGGATATTACCAAGCAAAGTGACGGTGTTGTCCGTGAGATCTTTCATTTGCGGCAGACTATGCTCGAAGCCGAAGTTGAACAGATTTACACCTATTTGATTAAGATACGGCGCACACACAAGACCGGCCGCATCGTTATGGAACAGCTTTACGGCGACGTCGAACGACTGGTAAATTTTTTTGAGATAGGGTAAAGCGCTTTGCTCGAAATCCTGCTTTCCGAGAAAACCGACAATATCATCGAGTAGAAAAATTCCGTCGATGGAAGGGAATGCCTCGATTTGATATTCGAGCCAGTCTATCATGAAATCCGTTATAGTACCGAGCAGGCGTTGCGTTTGTTCCGGATTAGTGCGGATAGCCATGAGGAATTCCGTGTTGCCCATCAGAAAGGAAGCAATATTCAAAGGCCCGCGTGAGATTGCGAATTTGATACTGTGACCTTCTCGTTCAATTTGGCTTTGATAATGTCTGAGCCGGTTTATAACAAACGGCAACAAACCGTCTTTTCTCGGGTCAGGCTTTCCTATCGAGCCGTCTTTTTCAATATCGGTAATGATTTTTTCCGGGAAGGGCAGTTCATCCTCATGCCAGGAACATTTCACTCCGAAAGCGGACGGCTCGGTACACATCCCGAACTCGGCCCAGAATCCGGGTATAAATATGATATCGGGAAACTGTCGAACCGCTTTTAAGTTGGCCTCGAACCATATCTGTTCGCTGGAGAAATAGTCGAGAGCGGATATGCCCGCCCATCCCGGAAACCAGGGGCTGTCGATAATAAAACCTACCGGTAAAGGCTTAACCGCCTCGCCGTTGATTACTGCTAATAATTTTTCCCATTGTTTATTTGTCATGATACCTTAGGCTTTGAACGAACAAAATGTACAACAACACAAAGAACTATAAATCCGACGAGCAATCCGATTCCGAACCACTGCAGCTTCGACCAGAGGCTCCAGATGCTGCCGAAAGATGCGGCGCCGGCCGCCAGTGCCATAAGAATATTCCAGAGGATACGTTTGACACCGATAGGCATATTTTCGCCGAGAAAGCTCTTCTGATTCATTAACAAAAAGAATGCAAAGTACGCGATTGGCAGTAATACCATCGCAAACACCGAGGTCGGCACTGCCAGGTACGGTGCGGCGTCTTTCCAGAAAAACGGCCCGAGCGCCCCTACGCATACCATAAGGCTTCCGATTCTCTGCGGCCAGCCACGCGGCGGCTTGCCGAGCAGCTCGGCGAAGCAAAGCCCGTTGATTGTCATCAGCATCGTCGCCGCACTCATTGCCATCCCGATAACACCCAGACCAAAAAGATATTGAGCAATGACCGGACCGGTAAGCGGCGTCAGCGTATCGGCCAAGTTAAAGGCGTCGCGCTTGACTAGCATAGCCGCCATCCTCTTGTCGGCCCAGGGTAAGGCCTCGGATTTCTGCGTTAACTGTTCAGGCGTTAATTTGTCGAATTCCTCCTGGCCAATCTGAAATTTTAATCTGTCCTTAAGCAGGCCTTTGTAGGGGCCGACAAGGTTTGCAGCCGGCGTGGCGGTTATCTGGCCGTCCGTTTCATCGGCGACCAGACCCGGCGCCGGTTCGGCATGAAACTGGCTGCTCGATGCTATTACAACGCAGCCGGTCGCGATGATAAACGGTATGAATAGCCCTGTTGACAGGTCGAAAATCGCCAGGCCGCGGAAGTATTTGTCCCAGCCTTTACGCAGCATTGAGTACGGCAGTAAAAACGTCATGTTGATTCCGACAGCCGTTGCAGCGGCACTAATCATAACGTCACGCTGCTGGCCCACAATCATGTTCGTCCAAAACGGCCGGAACTGTTCGGTCACCTGCTGGATATGCGGCATTATTTTGTCGGTAGGTTTGTTAAACAGGCTCAAATCGGGAACCATGCCGCTCAGGATTTCGCCCCAAAAAATCTTTCCTTCAAGACTGAGCTTTACGACAACGCCAAGAAAACTCAGGACAATGATACTTACGATTGTCTTAATCAGGATTTCAAATACTTTCACTCCCCTGCCGCCGACACCGTATGTCATTGTTACTGTCAGGCAAATCGCCAGGAATATTGCACCGGCAATCATTTTCCCCGGTATCTCGGCCATGACCGCAGGGCCGATTAGCCCCGGCAGAAGGTTCTGTCGCAGCGCGGCTGTTCCGAGTGCGAATTGAGGCAGTGACCAGACAAGGTTTGCCATCATCGAGGCGAGCAGCCAGCCCCAGCCGAGTACCGGGCTGACGTGCTCATTTATGCCGCGTAAGGGTCGCTGCCCCGTCGAGAGCGTTACATACGCGATTGCACTGAGCATAATGATGCCTAAAATCATCGCAAGGGGCTGGAGCCACATAAAGCTAAAGCCCACCAGCACACCTAAATAAAGGCTCGATGATAGAGAGCCGCCGCCTAAGGTGATTCCGCTTTGCAGCCAGCCGGGGCCTGATAATCGTACAAATGCCTTAAATAACGCCCCTCCACCCTTCTTCTGAGCATCTAATAACAGTTGTCGATCCTTTTCGATACGGGGATTCATGTGCATTACTTGTTGAGCTTGTCCCTGCGTACCGGAAGCCTCCGGCTTATTCTTCTCAGGCGTCATATATGTGATCTCCCATGAAGCTGGATTCCCATTCCATTATGTTCTGCTTATGGTGTCTTATTTGGCATTCCCGTAAGGGATGGCCAAGTCCACAAATTGCCGTCGTCCAATGCAAACAGATTCTCCAAATCCGGATTAAGTCGTGTATTTTCGGTTTGGATGGAGACTCTGTCAATCACTTTTTCTTAAGATATTCGCCCCGAACTCCTGATATGGAGGAAACGACTTACAGAGGTCTTCCTGTTGAAACGAGTTAAATAAACGAATTTTTCACCGGCACAGGCATTTTAGTCCGAAAATGTCTTATATTCCTTGCTTTGTGCCGTAATTTCCCTCACAAAGTTGATGATTCTTTATCTTATTGAAACGGATATAATGAAAATACTGTAAAAGAGTGGAGAATTCCGCGCCCATTTTGGGACAGATACAAGGTCTGTAACAGTGGAAGCTGATTCAGCGAAAAAAAAACTAAAGATGTCAGAGAAAGCAATTGTTGTGGTTCGAGAGCCGGATACGACATTAGTAAAAGCAGCAATCAAAGGGGACCCAGAGAGCTTTACAGAATTGTGTCGGCGATATTATCCGGCCATGGTCGCAATCGCCCACTCAATTCTTGGAGACAGGGACTTAGCCGAAGATGCCGCCCAGACGGCTTTTGCAAAGGCCGCAGTTAAGCTGCCACAGATAAAAAATGAAACGAAATTTCCAGGCTGGCTGGCGGTTATTTGCAGGAATGCAGCGAGAGACCTGATCCGGCGTGAAAATGGTCGCCAAAGAGCCGATGAGCTTTCAGACATAGTGACAAAAACAAACGCGGCGGCTGCGATTATATTAGTGGCAGTTCTTTTCCTTGGCCGGGACGGGCGTACGCCGGAAATCCCGGCGGCCGGACATAAAGATGTCACCCATTCGGAAACGAAGTTGATCTCCATGATGTCAATGAGATTGTCTTACCAACGGGGAGGATTCGACGCACTGGACCGGCAGTTTCGGGATACTCTTGATGTGTTGGGACCGTGGTCATCGGGTATTTCGATGCGGGATTTGATTGAAGGGACAAATGGATCTTGAAACAGAAAGGATAGAATAATGAACAGTGTATATAATTGTATATTTACCAGGACAACCGTAATTGGTTTGGTGGTATTATTTGTTTTATCACCGGTGTCGGCGATTCCGCCTGACCCGGACAATGCGGCGTTGTTATATTACCAGGGGTTCCTGTCACTTGCAGAACTCGACACAAATGCACGGGACCATATCGGAGAGGTGGCCAGGGGTGAGATTGCACCGGACGATACAACCCGTGAATACATCAACAAGTGCAAAGGAGCGATACAGTTCGCCGAGGCGGCCGCCCAAGTGCAGTTTTGTAACTGGGGTGTACGATATTCGCAGGGCTTCGATTGCCTTCTGCCGCAAATGGCGCAGGTGCGGTTTCTGACCTTTGTCCTAGGAGTCTGTCGGAGAACTTCATTTCAAGGTGAGTAATCATGCAATTCTACAATAACTGTGTTATAATGCGTTAATGAAGAATCAAAAACGTTTCAAGCCATATCATCCGAATCAATTGTTACT
>Ga0307437_1001112_pt1 | contig 18715 bp, 10 predicted proteins | sample SalMarWE160390MG_FD_202146 | JGI IMG/M metagenome (GOLD analysis project Ga0307437, IMG submission 202146) | Salt marsh sediment microbial communities from the Plum Island Ecosystem LTER, Massachusetts, United States - WE1603-90 | ecosystem: Environmental > Aquatic > Marine > Intertidal zone >...
TGATACCTAATAATGCATACCACCATTGACATTTAGTTCTTTTTTCGATAATATTAATAAATAAAAAAATTAATTAATGGATATATAAAACCTTTGTGTAAAGTGGTGAATAATGATCAAATTAAGCGAATATAAATTATTGAAAGAACTTTGGAGAAACACAGATAGACATTTCTCAAATGATCTAAATTTATCAATACTTGAGAAGATATTCATGTCAATAATAATTGTTATTCGTTCTTTCTCATTGGTAAATATTAAAGAATTGTTTAAAAATAAACGTTTAAAATCTGAGATTTCGGAATTTTACGTTGTATTGTGGTTTGTTATATTAATAATCTTACTATTTTCACCTATTAAATCTAAATTATTCATATATATCCTCACTATTTACAGATTGATTGATGGCATTAATTATAGACTGGCAATTGTTTTCGTTGATAGATACCAAAAAAAATGGGGACTGAGATCCTTAAACAGAACCATAATCTTGTTAATTATAAATCTTTTTGAAATAGTACTGATTTTTGCTATTCTTTATATTCAAACGCAATCAATAGGTAACAAAGAACAACAGCTTTTATGCAATCCATTGGATGCAATCTATTTCTCTTTGGTAACTCTAACTACATTGGGATATGGCGATTGGATTCCAATTAACAATCTTGGAGAGATTTTGATAATTGCTCAACTAATTATAGCTTTTATTTTTACTGGCTTAGTTATTAGTTTTTTTATGACAGGATTTAAAGATATCATAGAAATAAGAAAAAATTACAAATAATCTTATAGGGGGTTTTTATAGAGGGGCAAACCTTCTTTGAAATAGTCATATCAACAGGGTCAGACCTTCTTTGAAAAGCATCAATGGATATTAATAGACAACATAGCCATTAGTCGAAACAAAAACAAAATAAACAAACCTGAAACATACCTATAACTAGAGTTTCGAGTAAACAACAAAAAAAATTTAGTGTATTTAGTGTGTTTCGTGGTTAATAAAAGTTGAAACAAAATTCACCTCCCTGCGTCTAACTTTATAAATAAACGGAGGTTTAAATGAAATTAATAAATAAAAGATTTGAACAATATAGAGCAGAATACGAGATAGCAAAGAACTTAAATTAAATAAATAAGAACTAAGAGGGATAAAAAAGGCGGGTATTCCCCGCCTTTTTTCGTTAATAACCAGGAGTCAGGTCTTGTTTTCTGAATAATATAGTTCCTCGTTCTTGGTTCGTAGTTAACTCCGGTCTCCCGTCCTCTGTCTTCAGTCTTTATTCCCAACTAACCAACCATCCCAACAACCAACAATTATCTTCTTGACATAATACAAATATTGTATATATTATCAATACATATATTGTATATAGGAGGTTAAATTGAAGAATAAAACTGTAAATATATCGTTTAAGAAAGAATTGTTAAAGAAAATCGACGACATCGCGAAAGAAGAATCCCGTTCCAGGTCGGAGCTTGTACGTGAAGCGGCGAGAATTTACATCGAGAGAAAAGAAAACTGGAAAAAAATCTTCTCTTATGGTGATATTCTTACCCGGGAAGAAGGACTTTCTGAAGAGGATGTGAAAAAGGAAATAAAAGCTTACAGGAAAGAGCAGTAACTTGTTCAAAGTCGTTTTTGACACTAATGTTTTAATTTCTGCTATTTTATTCGGCGGTTTTCCCAGAAAATGTCTGGAACTCGCGATAGAGGGCGAAATAGAATTATATCTTTCAAAAGAGATTATTCGTGAAGTTGAAGGAGTTTTATCCCGAGAAAAGTTTAATATTGCAGAAGAAAACTTACGTTACATAATTTCCTCTCTTGATTCTATTGCGAAATTTGTTAGTCCGAAAAGCAAATTAAATATAATAAAAAAAGACCCTCAAGATAATAAGTTACTTGAATGCGCAATCGAATCGGAAGCCGATTTTATTATATCCGGAGACGCTCATTTACTGGAGCTTTCCGAATTTCGAAAAATAAAAATATTAAAACCAGCCGATTTTTTAAAACAATATTTTTGATTCAAAGAGTACAGAGGGGTCAGGTCTTGTTTTTTGATTTTTTAGTTCGAAGTGCCTGGTTCGTGGTTCGTTGTTAAAATCGGTCCGCTGTCTGCGGTCATCCGTCTTTCTTATAACAGACCAACAGTTACAATCTTGACAATGTTAGATTTTTGTCCTATAATATTTTAACAGGGAAGGAAGTAATTATAAAATTTTTAAAAATTTGTTTACTCATATATTTAGCAATAAGTCTAATTTTGCCTGTACAACTACTGGCCGATGAAGAACTCTATCAAAACACGGCAAAGAACGAAGCTGAGAGAGCCGCCGACGCCGATGTAAACGAAGCTTGCTGGATCGGTGCGGGAATGACTTTGATAGGAGCCGGAATAGCAATGATGTGGCACTCTTCATCTCCTGATCCTGCAGCATTTGCAGGTAAATCCCCGGAATATATTAGGGCTTATACTGATGCTTATAATTCAAGAGTGAGAAGAATACAGACTACGTACAGTTTTATTGGATGCGGCGTATCTTTAACCGTGAGCTGTATTTTAACAATGATGACAATAAATATAGCTTCCAACGCTTATGAAGATTGTTTGGGATGCCTGGAGTCCTCCGAAGAGGAATCAGATGGCTGCTCGAGCAGTCCGGGCGAAATTAGCATACCACTGAAGGAAGTTAGGTATTAGGTCTTGGGTTTTAGTTCCTTGTTCGTAGTGCCTGGTTCGTAGTTCGCGGTTAATCACTGTTTCGAGTTAATAAAACAAACGAAATAAATCCATTTGTATCCATGTAAATCCGCGGCAAATTCAAACCTTGACAAAAGAAATAATTTTATTAAATTGTAATACAGGAGGAAAAAATGAGAGAAGTTATTTCGGTTAGTTTAACTAAAGATTTAAAGAAAAAATTGGAAGAGCTTTCAAAGAGTTTGCAAAACAGTAAAAGCGAAATTGTAAAGCAGGCTTTGCGCCAATTTTTCGCGAAAGAGGAATTCAAGAATTTAAGAGGCAAAATGATCCCCGAAGCGAAGAAAAGAGGCATATATACTGATGAGGATGTATTTGAAAAAGTTTCATGAGGGTATTCTTCGATACAAATGTTCTCATTGCAGCTTTTGTTTCTCATGGTATTTGCGCAGAACTCTTTGAGCATTGCTTAACAAGACATACAATACTAACGACCGAATGGGTGTTAGGTGAATATAATAGAAGTTTAAGGGAAAAGTTTTCCTTCAATAAGCATTTAACAGAAAAATCCTTATCTTTTCTCAAAATAAATTTAACAGTTGTAAAAGCCCAAACTTTAGAAAAGCAAGTTTGCCGTGATGCGGATGATGATAATGTAATAGCCGGCGCATTAAGTGGTAAGGCTGATTGCCTTATAACAGGAGATAAAGATCTGCTTATTTTAAAGAAATTCGAAAAAATACCGATAGTATCACCTAAAGACTTCTGGAAATTCGAAGCCAAGGTCACTGAGAAATAAAGAAATAGTCCCCATTTACCCATTTCCCAATTTTCTCATTTTTCTAAACCCAGTCTGCCGTCTGCGGTCCTCGGTCTCTGTTGTTTGCAGTCCAACAGACCAACTCACCAACAGACTAACAGTTATCTTCCTTGACATAAAGAAAAATTCTATTACTTTCAATATCAAAATGGAGATTATTGATACTATTGCAGAAACAATTTTTAGAACAACTTAAAGAGTGGGAAAGAGAACTGGGACTATTAAACTCGAGTCCCAAAAACAGTTGGCTATTGGCTATTATCGCCCTTGCTCTGCTCGGATGTATCGGACTTATTCATTACCTCTTACGTCCCCAGTTTACGTTATCACTTACTTACTTGATTCCTGTCGGGTTTGCGTCATGGTATGTCGGAACGCGCTATGGTCTTTTTCTTTCAGTCTTAAGCGTGGCTGCGTGGATTTTTGTTGAAATTGCCTCGAACCAGCCCTATTCACCTTTTAGGACTTACTGCCCGTACGCAGTCGCCAGGCTGAGCTTTTGCGTGGGTGTGACTTTACTACTGGGACGATTTAAGACCGCTTTAAGTGCTGAGCGAACTCTATCACGGGTTGACTACCTTACCGGAGCCGTGAACTGGCGCTCCTTTTATGAATCAACTTCTATGGAGATCGAACGGTGCAATAGATATGGATGCTCTTTTACTATAGCTTATATCGATATAGACAACTTTAAGGATCTTAATGACCGATTTGGACATACCACCGGAGATAATGTCTTGCAAGCTATTGCCAATACTGTGAAAATGAATATTCGAAAGGTTGACATAGTGGCTCGCCTCGGGGGCGACGAATTTGTCATCTTATTTCCGGAGACCGCGGACAAAGCCGCGTCCACAGCCATACAGAAAATAAGAAATGCTCTTGAACAGCACAAATACCTCAAGAAATTTTCTGTAACATTTAGCATCGGTGTTCTGATCTGCAACGCTTGTCCGCCAAGTGTAGACAGGACGATAACTTTGGCAGATTCCTTAATGTACTCGGCAAAGAAACGCGGCAAGAACGAAATAACACAATCAATATACACAGGATAACAATCATTCATCAGTCACTATTCGAAAATATAGTTGTCCCTTCCCCCATTTTTCAATTTTTCATTTTTCCATTTTTCTAAACCAGGTTCGCCGTCTCCGGTCAGCGGTCATTGTTTGTTCGTATATTTTTAGTGGGTTGGTGTTCTTTAACTAACCCCTAACCCCCAAATCCCATATCCTAAAATTGCCATCCCACCGACCAACAGTTATAATCTCCGTGTCCTTTGTGGTCTTCGTGTGAGATATTTCTTTTAAAAATCTTGAGATAATCTTGTGGTTATATTAGGATTTTGGATTTGGGGGTTAGGAGTTAGTAATACAAAAAAAATTTGGGTAGGGTGTGTTCGTGTTCTTTTTGCGAATTAGAGTTTAGTGTTGTGAGTCAAAATAATAGACTAAAGCAATTGACAAAGAAACTTCATTTCCTTATAATGTTATTAGACGGGAGGTTTTATGTATGGTTTGTTATTATTAACTATATCCCTACTATCGCAAAACGATCAAGGGATAAGAGCAGTTTCATCCTCTGTTTTTGAAGAATTAAACAATAAAGATATTGAAGTCTCTACGTTTAAAAAACGCTCAGGCGAAAGGTTCGATTCGTTGAATATGAGGTTTGTAGGCAATTGGCCCTTTGGTCCTTCTTATGCTACGGAAGTTGACTCGGCGAGAAATCTCGTTTTCTGTAGTTCAGGAGGTGGAGTTTATATACTTGATGTATCTGATGGTTTAAACCCTGTTAAATTATCTGAAAAAATTCACACAAGGGGTATGGTAAGGGGATTATTCTACGAAAAATCCACCATGAGACTTTATATTGTAAAGGAAGAAACGGGTCTTGAAATATGGAGTATCCAAGATTCACTAAATCCAGAAAAGTTAGGTTCATACGATACACCCGGCGCCACCTACGGCGTAGCAGTCTGTGGTGGTTATGCATATGTGGCAAATGCAGATTCTGGACTACGGGTGATAGACATCTCCACTCCTTCAAGCCCTACTGAGGTGGGTTTTTGCGATACACCCGGCGCTGCATACGGCGTAGCAGTCTCTGATAGTTATGCATATGTGGCAGATGCAGATTCCGGTTTACGGGTGATAGATATCTCCACTCCTTCAAGCCCTACGGAGGTGGGTTTTTGCGATACACCCGGCGCTGCATACGGCGTAGCAGTCTCTGATAGTTATACATATGTGGCAGATGCAGATTCCGGCCTACGGGTGATAGACATCTCCATTCCTTCAAGCCCTACGAAGGTGGGTTTTTGCGATACACCCGGGTCCGCCTACGGCGTAAAAGTCTCTGGTGGTTATGCATACGTGGCAGATGAGAGTGACGGACTACGGGTGATAGACATCTCCACTCCTTCAAGCCCCACTGAGGCGGGTTCCTGCGATACACCCGGCGCTGCATATGGCGTAGCAGTCTCTGGTGGTTATGCATACGTGGCAGATTGGGATGGCGGTCTACGGGTAGTAAACATCTCCACTCCCTCAAGCCCCACAGAGGCGGGTTTTTACGATACACCTGGGTCCACATTGGGCGTAGCGGTCTCTGGTAGTTATGCATATGTGGCAGATGCAGATTCCGGCCTACGGGTAATAGACTTTTCCGACCCTTCAAATCCCACGGAGGTGGGTTTTTGCGATACACCCGGCGCTGCATACGGCGTAGCAGTCTCTGATAGTTATGCATATGTGGCAGATAAGCATGCCGGTCTACGGGTGATAGACATCTCCATTCCTTCAAGCCCCACGGAGGTGGGTTTTTGCGATACACCCGGGTCCGCCTACGCCGTAGAAATCTCTGGTGGTTATGCATATGTGGCAGATTGGGGTGGCGGTCTACGGATAATAGACATCTCCACTCCCTCAAACCTCACAGCAGTGGGATTTTGCGATCCAGACGACTGGGCATGGGGCGTAGCAGTCTCTGGTAATTATGCATACGTGAGATACATAATAGGTTTGTATGCCGGTTTTCGGGTGATGGACATCTCCACTCCCTCAAACCCCAGGGAGGTGGGGGCATACATTACACCCGGCTGGGCATGGGGCATAGCGGTCTCTGGTAATCGTGCATACGTGGCAGCTTCCGGTGGCGGTTTACGGGTAGTAAACATCTCCACTCCCTCAGACCCCTGGGAGATGGGTTTTTGCGACACACCCGGCTCCGCATGGGGCGTAGCGGTCTCTGGTAGTTATGCGTATGTGGCAGATGAGTATGCCGGTCTACGGGTAATAGACATCTCTTCTTCCTATAACCCCACAGAGGTGGGTTTTTACGATACACCCGGCGCCGCATTGGGCGTAGAGATCTCTGGTGGTTATGCATATGTGGCAGATGAGTATACCGGTTTACAGATATACGAAAATCTACATAGTGGTATTGCCGAGAAAGATAAGGAAAGAAAAAAAGGCTTGAAAGTTAGTCAAAATCTTTTCATGGAAACAGCCGAGGTGCAGGCAGAAGGGATGGAAATGCCGGCAGCTCTGAAAGTGTATGATGTAAGTGGTAGAGCGGTTGCAACAGAGACAATTTTCAATTCTTCCCCTGTAACGGTCGGGGCTGATTTGTCCCCCGGGATTTATTTCGTAAGTGTAAAAGGTTTCGAATCGGTAAAGATATTAAAATTGAGATAGAATCTTTAGGTTTTAGTTCTCGGTTCGTGGTATAATTGGGGTCGAATCTCAAGGGCGTGTTGCCCAAAGGGCAAATATTCAAATTGTAATGCCGCATAACTTGTAGATTCTAAGATATTTCCTTAATTTAAACCAGATCTGAAAAATATACGAAACTGAGATAAAATTCAGGTTGATTATATTGTTTTTTCCTGGTTTTTCCTTCATTATCGCTCCACTATTTGCTTTTAAATAGGTATGTTTTATGAGAATTCTTATGTTTTGTACCGCTGATATCATATGATTTTGTATTTGCGTACGAAAATGCCCTCTCCATCTAGCTTTCTTTAATCCATGTGAGTTAGAACCATCAGCAAAAGACCTCTCCATTAAAGACCATCTCTTCTTTAAATCTTGCTTACTGTTAGGACTGGAAGCTTCTGCCCTCATCTCATTTAATTCTTCCTGTCTCTTATGCCGATGAACTGTTCTGACTCCGGATTTTGAAGTCGTACATTTATTTCTTAATGGACATTTGTTGCAGTCTTCCTTGGAACTCATGTATTCCCATTTGCCTCTGTTCTTATGATAAGTCCTTTTTCCTAATCTCTTTCCACCGGGACATATGAAAGTATCGGTACCTTCATCATATTTGAACTCACTTTCAGAAAATATTACTTTTTTCTTTCTACCTTTTTCCTGTGTGGATTTTAAATCCCTTAAATGTGGTTTTATATCTCTGTCTTTACACTTTAAATAATTATTGACTGTTCCATACTTGCTGTCACCTACTACTGTCTTTACTTCTTTGTTTGTATTCTCTTCATGTGTATCTATTAATTTTTCAAACATTTTTCCGTCATCTACTGTACCGGAAGTTGTTATACTGGATGTTATTATTCCAAATCTCTCATCTACACATCGGTGCTCTTTATATCTCGGTTTAGCTTTTCCTCCGCTGAACTTTACAACTCCGGCGTCGGGATCCGTTGTGGATATATATCTCTCATCTTTCTCTTCCAATTTATCCTCTAACTCTCTATAATGTTTATTAGCATATTTCTCTACTGATTGTTTGTCTATTACCGACTTATTTGAAGCGTTTGCATCTATAAGGGAGGAATCCATAAATATCTTTTCCCCGTCTACCAAACCGGCTTCCATACACTGCTCTACTATCCTCACGAAAAACTTATAAAACAATTCCTCACCCCATCTCTTTCTAGCTTTAGAAAGTACACTATGATGAGGTACTTCATGATCTATATCATATCCTAAGAACCACAACCAGTCTAACCTTAAGGGAATCGTACGCATTAACTCTCTTTCGCTGGAAACATTATAAAAAAACAATAAAAACATCATCTTTAATATTATAGGTGGTGGAACCGAAACATTTCCTTTCCTACCATATTTATCTTTTACTTCCTTATATACAAATTTAAAATCTATTGCTTTCTTTACTATACGCAAAGGATGATCCCTTGGAATACGCTCGGACAAACTGAAACCATAATAATACAACTTACTATTATCACTCTCTTTTTCACCCATCATAAGCTACCTCCTTAATATATATTTATAAATGGAAATGCTTACATTTACTTGATTCTCAATGATAAATATATATTAAAAAGCGGAAAAGTGAACCCTTTTTCTATGTTTTTTTCTGTTTGGGCAACACGCCCTCAACTCTTGACAATTTCATAGATCCTACGGATTTGTTAATTAGTAAAGGAAACAACAAAATCCATTTCCCCATTTTACCATTTTTTTATTGACTCACGACTAAAGACTCATGACACACGACTGTTTTATCAGCCTTCGGCGTTCAGTTGTCAACTTTTCTACCTAAAACAATAAATCACCTAAATCTTTTTGTTATTTCAGCTACATGTCTACCTTGAAATTTCGCCATGGACAATTCAACATCTGAGGGGCTTCTGGAACCATCAGCGCCGGCTATCGTAGCAGCACCCAGAGGTGAACCACCTTTTACTTCCGATATATCCAACAATTCCTGACAAGCATAAGGCAAACCCACAACAATCATACCATGATGAAACAAGGTTGTATGAAACGATTGAATCGTCGTTTCATTACCACCACCTGTACCGGTACTCGTAAATACACTTCCGATTTTATCAATCAAAGCGCCCTTCATCCATAAACTACCGGTTTGATCCAGAAAATTTCTCATTTGTGCTGTCATGTTCCCAAATCTTGTTGGCGTTCCAAATATAATTGCATCGTAATTACTCAAATCCTCAACTTCGGCAATGGGTGCATCCTGGTCTAATTTAACACCTGCATTTCTTGCCATATCCTCTGGCATAAGTTCAGGAACCCTTTTTATATCAACTTCAACTCCTGATACCGATTTTGCACCTTCAACAACGGCTTTTGCCAGAGTTTCCGTATGACCGTACATCGAATAATAAAGAACCAATATTTTTTTCATTTTTTCCTCCTTTCTTTATTTAGATATTCTTTAACCATTTTTCAACCATTTTCGAACCCATTAAAAAGCAAATTCTTGTAGTAAAGACGAAACCACAGGGCTAAAAGTTACATTTTGAAGACAGAGAGGCATGGTCTTGTTTTTTGAATCTCACTAATACCTGATACCTAATAATGCATACCACCATTGACATTTAGTTCTTTTTTCGATAATATTAATAAATAAAAAAATTAATTAATGGATATATAAAACCTTTGTGTAAAGTGGTGAATAATGATCAAATTAAGCGAATATAAATTATTGAAAGAACTTTGGAGAAACACAGATAGACATTTCTCAAATGATCTAAATTTATCAATACTTGAGAAGATATTCATGTCAATAATAATTGTTATTCGTTCTTTCTCATTGGTAAATATTAAAGAATTGTTTAAAAATAAACGTTTAAAATCTGAGATTTCGGAATTTTACGTTGTATTGTGGTTTGTTATATTAATAATCTTACTATTTTCACCTATTAAATCTAAATTATTCATATATATCCTCACTATTTACAGATTGATTGATGGCATTAATTATAGACTGGCAATTGTTTTCGTTGATAGATACCAAAAAAAATGGGGACTGAGATCCTTAAACAGAACCATAATCTTGTTAATTATAAATCTTTTTGAAATAGTACTGATTTTTGCTATTCTTTATATTCAAACGCAATCAATAGGTAACAAAGAACAACAGCTTTTATGCAATCCATTGGATGCAATCTATTTCTCTTTGGTAACTCTAACTACATTGGGATATGGCGATTGGATTCCAATTAACAATCTTGGAGAGATTTTGATAATTGCTCAACTAATTATAGCTTTTATTTTTACTGGCTTAGTTATTAGTTTTTTTATGACAGGATTTAAAGATATCATAGAAATAAGAAAAAATTACAAATAATCTTATAGGGGGTTTTTATAGAGGGGCAAACCTTCTTTGAAATAGTCATATCAACAGGGTCAGACCTTCTTTGAAAAGCATCAATGGATATTAATAGACAACATAGCCATTAGTCGAAACAAAAACAAAATAAACAAACCTGAAACATACCTATAACTAGAGTTTCGAGTAAACAACAAAAAAAATTTAGTGTATTTAGTGTGTTTCGTGGTTAATAAAAGTTGAAACAAAATTCACCTCCCTGCGTCTAACTTTATAAATAAACGGAGGTTTAAATGAAATTAATAAATAAAAGATTTGAACAATATAGAGCAGAATACGAGATAGCAAAGAACTTAAATTAAATAAATAAGAACTAAGAGGGATAAAAAAGGCGGGTATTCCCCGCCTTTTTTCGTTAATAACCAGGAGTCAGGTCTTGTTTTCTGAATAATATAGTTCCTCGTTCTTGGTTCGTAGTTAACTCCGGTCTCCCGTCCTCTGTCTTCAGTCTTTATTCCCAACTAACCAACCATCCCAACAACCAACAATTATCTTCTTGACATAATACAAATATTGTATATATTATCAATACATATATTGTATATAGGAGGTTAAATTGAAGAATAAAACTGTAAATATATCGTTTAAGAAAGAATTGTTAAAGAAAATCGACGACATCGCGAAAGAAGAATCCCGTTCCAGGTCGGAGCTTGTACGTGAAGCGGCGAGAATTTACATCGAGAGAAAAGAAAACTGGAAAAAAATCTTCTCTTATGGTGATATTCTTACCCGGGAAGAAGGACTTTCTGAAGAGGATGTGAAAAAGGAAATAAAAGCTTACAGGAAAGAGCAGTAACTTGTTCAAAGTCGTTTTTGACACTAATGTTTTAATTTCTGCTATTTTATTCGGCGGTTTTCCCAGAAAATGTCTGGAACTCGCGATAGAGGGCGAAATAGAATTATATCTTTCAAAAGAGATTATTCGTGAAGTTGAAGGAGTTTTATCCCGAGAAAAGTTTAATATTGCAGAAGAAAACTTACGTTACATAATTTCCTCTCTTGATTCTATTGCGAAATTTGTTAGTCCGAAAAGCAAATTAAATATAATAAAAAAAGACCCTCAAGATAATAAGTTACTTGAATGCGCAATCGAATCGGAAGCCGATTTTATTATATCCGGAGACGCTCATTTACTGGAGCTTTCCGAATTTCGAAAAATAAAAATATTAAAACCAGCCGATTTTTTAAAACAATATTTTTGATTCAAAGAGTACAGAGGGGTCAGGTCTTGTTTTTTGATTTTTTAGTTCGAAGTGCCTGGTTCGTGGTTCGTTGTTAAAATCGGTCCGCTGTCTGCGGTCATCCGTCTTTCTTATAACAGACCAACAGTTACAATCTTGACAATGTTAGATTTTTGTCCTATAATATTTTAACAGGGAAGGAAGTAATTATAAAATTTTTAAAAATTTGTTTACTCATATATTTAGCAATAAGTCTAATTTTGCCTGTACAACTACTGGCCGATGAAGAACTCTATCAAAACACGGCAAAGAACGAAGCTGAGAGAGCCGCCGACGCCGATGTAAACGAAGCTTGCTGGATCGGTGCGGGAATGACTTTGATAGGAGCCGGAATAGCAATGATGTGGCACTCTTCATCTCCTGATCCTGCAGCATTTGCAGGTAAATCCCCGGAATATATTAGGGCTTATACTGATGCTTATAATTCAAGAGTGAGAAGAATACAGACTACGTACAGTTTTATTGGATGCGGCGTATCTTTAACCGTGAGCTGTATTTTAACAATGATGACAATAAATATAGCTTCCAACGCTTATGAAGATTGTTTGGGATGCCTGGAGTCCTCCGAAGAGGAATCAGATGGCTGCTCGAGCAGTCCGGGCGAAATTAGCATACCACTGAAGGAAGTTAGGTATTAGGTCTTGGGTTTTAGTTCCTTGTTCGTAGTGCCTGGTTCGTAGTTCGCGGTTAATCACTGTTTCGAGTTAATAAAACAAACGAAATAAATCCATTTGTATCCATGTAAATCCGCGGCAAATTCAAACCTTGACAAAAGAAATAATTTTATTAAATTGTAATACAGGAGGAAAAAATGAGAGAAGTTATTTCGGTTAGTTTAACTAAAGATTTAAAGAAAAAATTGGAAGAGCTTTCAAAGAGTTTGCAAAACAGTAAAAGCGAAATTGTAAAGCAGGCTTTGCGCCAATTTTTCGCGAAAGAGGAATTCAAGAATTTAAGAGGCAAAATGATCCCCGAAGCGAAGAAAAGAGGCATATATACTGATGAGGATGTATTTGAAAAAGTTTCATGAGGGTATTCTTCGATACAAATGTTCTCATTGCAGCTTTTGTTTCTCATGGTATTTGCGCAGAACTCTTTGAGCATTGCTTAACAAGACATACAATACTAACGACCGAATGGGTGTTAGGTGAATATAATAGAAGTTTAAGGGAAAAGTTTTCCTTCAATAAGCATTTAACAGAAAAATCCTTATCTTTTCTCAAAATAAATTTAACAGTTGTAAAAGCCCAAACTTTAGAAAAGCAAGTTTGCCGTGATGCGGATGATGATAATGTAATAGCCGGCGCATTAAGTGGTAAGGCTGATTGCCTTATAACAGGAGATAAAGATCTGCTTATTTTAAAGAAATTCGAAAAAATACCGATAGTATCACCTAAAGACTTCTGGAAATTCGAAGCCAAGGTCACTGAGAAATAAAGAAATAGTCCCCATTTACCCATTTCCCAATTTTCTCATTTTTCTAAACCCAGTCTGCCGTCTGCGGTCCTCGGTCTCTGTTGTTTGCAGTCCAACAGACCAACTCACCAACAGACTAACAGTTATCTTCCTTGACATAAAGAAAAATTCTATTACTTTCAATATCAAAATGGAGATTATTGATACTATTGCAGAAACAATTTTTAGAACAACTTAAAGAGTGGGAAAGAGAACTGGGACTATTAAACTCGAGTCCCAAAAACAGTTGGCTATTGGCTATTATCGCCCTTGCTCTGCTCGGATGTATCGGACTTATTCATTACCTCTTACGTCCCCAGTTTACGTTATCACTTACTTACTTGATTCCTGTCGGGTTTGCGTCATGGTATGTCGGAACGCGCTATGGTCTTTTTCTTTCAGTCTTAAGCGTGGCTGCGTGGATTTTTGTTGAAATTGCCTCGAACCAGCCCTATTCACCTTTTAGGACTTACTGCCCGTACGCAGTCGCCAGGCTGAGCTTTTGCGTGGGTGTGACTTTACTACTGGGACGATTTAAGACCGCTTTAAGTGCTGAGCGAACTCTATCACGGGTTGACTACCTTACCGGAGCCGTGAACTGGCGCTCCTTTTATGAATCAACTTCTATGGAGATCGAACGGTGCAATAGATATGGATGCTCTTTTACTATAGCTTATATCGATATAGACAACTTTAAGGATCTTAATGACCGATTTGGACATACCACCGGAGATAATGTCTTGCAAGCTATTGCCAATACTGTGAAAATGAATATTCGAAAGGTTGACATAGTGGCTCGCCTCGGGGGCGACGAATTTGTCATCTTATTTCCGGAGACCGCGGACAAAGCCGCGTCCACAGCCATACAGAAAATAAGAAATGCTCTTGAACAGCACAAATACCTCAAGAAATTTTCTGTAACATTTAGCATCGGTGTTCTGATCTGCAACGCTTGTCCGCCAAGTGTAGACAGGACGATAACTTTGGCAGATTCCTTAATGTACTCGGCAAAGAAACGCGGCAAGAACGAAATAACACAATCAATATACACAGGATAACAATCATTCATCAGTCACTATTCGAAAATATAGTTGTCCCTTCCCCCATTTTTCAATTTTTCATTTTTCCATTTTTCTAAACCAGGTTCGCCGTCTCCGGTCAGCGGTCATTGTTTGTTCGTATATTTTTAGTGGGTTGGTGTTCTTTAACTAACCCCTAACCCCCAAATCCCATATCCTAAAATTGCCATCCCACCGACCAACAGTTATAATCTCCGTGTCCTTTGTGGTCTTCGTGTGAGATATTTCTTTTAAAAATCTTGAGATAATCTTGTGGTTATATTAGGATTTTGGATTTGGGGGTTAGGAGTTAGTAATACAAAAAAAATTTGGGTAGGGTGTGTTCGTGTTCTTTTTGCGAATTAGAGTTTAGTGTTGTGAGTCAAAATAATAGACTAAAGCAATTGACAAAGAAACTTCATTTCCTTATAATGTTATTAGACGGGAGGTTTTATGTATGGTTTGTTATTATTAACTATATCCCTACTATCGCAAAACGATCAAGGGATAAGAGCAGTTTCATCCTCTGTTTTTGAAGAATTAAACAATAAAGATATTGAAGTCTCTACGTTTAAAAAACGCTCAGGCGAAAGGTTCGATTCGTTGAATATGAGGTTTGTAGGCAATTGGCCCTTTGGTCCTTCTTATGCTACGGAAGTTGACTCGGCGAGAAATCTCGTTTTCTGTAGTTCAGGAGGTGGAGTTTATATACTTGATGTATCTGATGGTTTAAACCCTGTTAAATTATCTGAAAAAATTCACACAAGGGGTATGGTAAGGGGATTATTCTACGAAAAATCCACCATGAGACTTTATATTGTAAAGGAAGAAACGGGTCTTGAAATATGGAGTATCCAAGATTCACTAAATCCAGAAAAGTTAGGTTCATACGATACACCCGGCGCCACCTACGGCGTAGCAGTCTGTGGTGGTTATGCATATGTGGCAAATGCAGATTCTGGACTACGGGTGATAGACATCTCCACTCCTTCAAGCCCTACTGAGGTGGGTTTTTGCGATACACCCGGCGCTGCATACGGCGTAGCAGTCTCTGATAGTTATGCATATGTGGCAGATGCAGATTCCGGTTTACGGGTGATAGATATCTCCACTCCTTCAAGCCCTACGGAGGTGGGTTTTTGCGATACACCCGGCGCTGCATACGGCGTAGCAGTCTCTGATAGTTATACATATGTGGCAGATGCAGATTCCGGCCTACGGGTGATAGACATCTCCATTCCTTCAAGCCCTACGAAGGTGGGTTTTTGCGATACACCCGGGTCCGCCTACGGCGTAAAAGTCTCTGGTGGTTATGCATACGTGGCAGATGAGAGTGACGGACTACGGGTGATAGACATCTCCACTCCTTCAAGCCCCACTGAGGCGGGTTCCTGCGATACACCCGGCGCTGCATATGGCGTAGCAGTCTCTGGTGGTTATGCATACGTGGCAGATTGGGATGGCGGTCTACGGGTAGTAAACATCTCCACTCCCTCAAGCCCCACAGAGGCGGGTTTTTACGATACACCTGGGTCCACATTGGGCGTAGCGGTCTCTGGTAGTTATGCATATGTGGCAGATGCAGATTCCGGCCTACGGGTAATAGACTTTTCCGACCCTTCAAATCCCACGGAGGTGGGTTTTTGCGATACACCCGGCGCTGCATACGGCGTAGCAGTCTCTGATAGTTATGCATATGTGGCAGATAAGCATGCCGGTCTACGGGTGATAGACATCTCCATTCCTTCAAGCCCCACGGAGGTGGGTTTTTGCGATACACCCGGGTCCGCCTACGCCGTAGAAATCTCTGGTGGTTATGCATATGTGGCAGATTGGGGTGGCGGTCTACGGATAATAGACATCTCCACTCCCTCAAACCTCACAGCAGTGGGATTTTGCGATCCAGACGACTGGGCATGGGGCGTAGCAGTCTCTGGTAATTATGCATACGTGAGATACATAATAGGTTTGTATGCCGGTTTTCGGGTGATGGACATCTCCACTCCCTCAAACCCCAGGGAGGTGGGGGCATACATTACACCCGGCTGGGCATGGGGCATAGCGGTCTCTGGTAATCGTGCATACGTGGCAGCTTCCGGTGGCGGTTTACGGGTAGTAAACATCTCCACTCCCTCAGACCCCTGGGAGATGGGTTTTTGCGACACACCCGGCTCCGCATGGGGCGTAGCGGTCTCTGGTAGTTATGCGTATGTGGCAGATGAGTATGCCGGTCTACGGGTAATAGACATCTCTTCTTCCTATAACCCCACAGAGGTGGGTTTTTACGATACACCCGGCGCCGCATTGGGCGTAGAGATCTCTGGTGGTTATGCATATGTGGCAGATGAGTATACCGGTTTACAGATATACGAAAATCTACATAGTGGTATTGCCGAGAAAGATAAGGAAAGAAAAAAAGGCTTGAAAGTTAGTCAAAATCTTTTCATGGAAACAGCCGAGGTGCAGGCAGAAGGGATGGAAATGCCGGCAGCTCTGAAAGTGTATGATGTAAGTGGTAGAGCGGTTGCAACAGAGACAATTTTCAATTCTTCCCCTGTAACGGTCGGGGCTGATTTGTCCCCCGGGATTTATTTCGTAAGTGTAAAAGGTTTCGAATCGGTAAAGATATTAAAATTGAGATAGAATCTTTAGGTTTTAGTTCTCGGTTCGTGGTATAATTGGGGTCGAATCTCAAGGGCGTGTTGCCCAAAGGGCAAATATTCAAATTGTAATGCCGCATAACTTGTAGATTCTAAGATATTTCCTTAATTTAAACCAGATCTGAAAAATATACGAAACTGAGATAAAATTCAGGTTGATTATATTGTTTTTTCCTGGTTTTTCCTTCATTATCGCTCCACTATTTGCTTTTAAATAGGTATGTTTTATGAGAATTCTTATGTTTTGTACCGCTGATATCATATGATTTTGTATTTGCGTACGAAAATGCCCTCTCCATCTAGCTTTCTTTAATCCATGTGAGTTAGAACCATCAGCAAAAGACCTCTCCATTAAAGACCATCTCTTCTTTAAATCTTGCTTACTGTTAGGACTGGAAGCTTCTGCCCTCATCTCATTTAATTCTTCCTGTCTCTTATGCCGATGAACTGTTCTGACTCCGGATTTTGAAGTCGTACATTTATTTCTTAATGGACATTTGTTGCAGTCTTCCTTGGAACTCATGTATTCCCATTTGCCTCTGTTCTTATGATAAGTCCTTTTTCCTAATCTCTTTCCACCGGGACATATGAAAGTATCGGTACCTTCATCATATTTGAACTCACTTTCAGAAAATATTACTTTTTTCTTTCTACCTTTTTCCTGTGTGGATTTTAAATCCCTTAAATGTGGTTTTATATCTCTGTCTTTACACTTTAAATAATTATTGACTGTTCCATACTTGCTGTCACCTACTACTGTCTTTACTTCTTTGTTTGTATTCTCTTCATGTGTATCTATTAATTTTTCAAACATTTTTCCGTCATCTACTGTACCGGAAGTTGTTATACTGGATGTTATTATTCCAAATCTCTCATCTACACATCGGTGCTCTTTATATCTCGGTTTAGCTTTTCCTCCGCTGAACTTTACAACTCCGGCGTCGGGATCCGTTGTGGATATATATCTCTCATCTTTCTCTTCCAATTTATCCTCTAACTCTCTATAATGTTTATTAGCATATTTCTCTACTGATTGTTTGTCTATTACCGACTTATTTGAAGCGTTTGCATCTATAAGGGAGGAATCCATAAATATCTTTTCCCCGTCTACCAAACCGGCTTCCATACACTGCTCTACTATCCTCACGAAAAACTTATAAAACAATTCCTCACCCCATCTCTTTCTAGCTTTAGAAAGTACACTATGATGAGGTACTTCATGATCTATATCATATCCTAAGAACCACAACCAGTCTAACCTTAAGGGAATCGTACGCATTAACTCTCTTTCGCTGGAAACATTATAAAAAAACAATAAAAACATCATCTTTAATATTATAGGTGGTGGAACCGAAACATTTCCTTTCCTACCATATTTATCTTTTACTTCCTTATATACAAATTTAAAATCTATTGCTTTCTTTACTATACGCAAAGGATGATCCCTTGGAATACGCTCGGACAAACTGAAACCATAATAATACAACTTACTATTATCACTCTCTTTTTCACCCATCATAAGCTACCTCCTTAATATATATTTATAAATGGAAATGCTTACATTTACTTGATTCTCAATGATAAATATATATTAAAAAGCGGAAAAGTGAACCCTTTTTCTATGTTTTTTTCTGTTTGGGCAACACGCCCT
>Ga0307437_1001113_pt1 | contig 18705 bp, 21 predicted proteins | sample SalMarWE160390MG_FD_202146 | JGI IMG/M metagenome (GOLD analysis project Ga0307437, IMG submission 202146) | Salt marsh sediment microbial communities from the Plum Island Ecosystem LTER, Massachusetts, United States - WE1603-90 | ecosystem: Environmental > Aquatic > Marine > Intertidal zone >...
AATGCCTTTTGGTCGACAGAATCATTAAGGGGGAAGTTGTTTTGCCGCCAAGACAAAAAGTGTTATCCATCCCTGAAAATGATCCTGTTATTGAATTTCCTAAAAGGAAAATTGGACGCAATGAAATGTGTCCTTGTGGGTCTGGAAAAAAATACAAACGTTGCTGTGGTGCAAATTAGGAAGCATGGCTGCATAGAACAGAGTTATTGAAACTGAAACTGGGAAACTAGGGACATTCACCTATAAATGTCTGGTGACAGTGCACATAAAACGGTGAGTGAGACCAACAGATTAAGAAATGGGAGCGATTGAATGAAGATTTCCGTTGAATGGGGAAGACCATTGCTGCTAAGGGATGGATCAAAACAGAATATGATTTATGTGGTCGATGTGGCAAAGGTGCCTGATAACCCCGGCGTATATGTTTTCGCGAGGAGATGGGGAAAGAGTATAGAAGCCCTTTATGTTGGCAAAGCCACTAATATTCGAGGGCGTGTCAACGTGCAGTTCAACAACTTGCGGCTGATGCAACACCTGAAGCAGGCGAAAGCGGGCAAACGTGTTCTCTTGTTTGCAACGGCGCTCACGAAGCCTGGCCAAAAAATCGACAAGGTGATTTCTCTTTTGGAGCGAGCTCTCATCCGGCATTTTCTTTCCGGAGGCCACGACTTAGTCAATATACAAGGTATTCGTATACGCAGGCATGAAGTGAACTCCGATGGACACCAGCCAAAGAAATTCATACCTCGGCGCATGTTTTTGGAGAGAACTAAGGGATAATGAAGTTCCGAGGGTGGCTTTTAACTGTGCGTCTCATGGCTTGACGTATGGGGTGAATTAAAGGTGTCCGGTACTTTTTTGGGGGCGAATTAAAGGTGTCCGCCTGCCCCATAGGGGGTACTTTTTTGGCTGTAGACAGGAGACAGAATTCGAGTATTTCATCCTTCGCAGTCTGCGGGACGCCTTACGACGCGCCCTGCTACGGAGAATGGACGAGTATCCAGCCCGCCACAAGCGGACTTCCGCTTCGCTCCAGCATCTATCCACCATTCACGATTCTAATAGATTCCTCGGCGCAGTTTACCCCTTCAACTATGTTCACCTGTGGCGGGGCCAGGGCAGGCTCTGAGCGTAAGCTGAATGGGTTCGGGACAAGCCCTTAAAATATAAAATAAGAAATCTTTTATTATGGCCTTGCCATCTTAACGATTGTAATTCGAGGAAGAGTTGATATTATTATGGCATTGAAAGGCTTGGTAAAGGAATTAAATAAACATCGGGAGTCCGGTGTAATCTATTTTTCTTGAAAGGAGATTGGAATGAACATTTATGTAGGCAATTTGTCCCCTGACGTTACCGGCGACGATTTACGTCAGGCTTTTGGAGCATTTGGCCAGGTCGAATCCGCCAATGTTATAACGGACAAGTTTAGCGGTGAATCGAGAGGATTCGGCTTTGTCGAGATGCCTTCAAAGAACGAGGCCACAGCGGCTCTCGCTGGCATGAACGGCAAAGACATTAAAGGCAAAGCCGTTAGCGTCAACGAGGCAAAGCCGAAGACCGACCGTGGTGGCGGCGGAGGACGAGGTGGTTATGGCGGCGGCGGTCGCTCTGGTGACAGAGGCCCAAGAGGCGGCGGTGGAGGTGGTGGCGGAAGACGCTTCTAATAAATCATCAAATTCAACTATTGCTTAAGCATACAAAACCGGGCTCCGAAACGTTGGGGTCCGGTTTATTGTTATTAGAATATATTTTTGGATTTTGGTGGATTTGGCAACAAATTTTATGTGCCTCAGGCATCAGCCGTAAAAAATACTTCAGATGATTGTAATTCGAGGAAGATTTGGATATTATTATGGAGTTGAAAGGCTTGGTTGCATAGCTGGGGAAAATAGGGGAAAGTCACCTATTTTTTTAGAGGTTGTTATGAGGTATGCAGGACTTACGGATGAGCCGAAAAGAAGAAAACGGGAACATGGAAACCCTCGCGACTTCAGAGTTATGCAACAATTCACTTCCGAGACGTCTGCCCGGCAATGGGAAAGGAGAATGACGGCCCAGGGATATGAGGAAGATACCAGCGGCAAAGGCTGGAAATATGGCTATACCTTTTCAATCTGAAGTTAGTTCGTAGTTCGTTGTTCATAGTTTGTCAGTGAAATCTGGGGACACCTTTTTTAGTTCTGAGTTTTTTGTTGATAGTCCTTCGACAAGCTCAGCCCTTCGACTCCGCTCAGGGTGGTGAGCCTGTCGAACCAGATGGTGAGCAAAGTCGAACCCAAGCCGTAGGGCGCAGCTTGGGGATGGCAAACCATTGTGGAGCCCCACGGGCATAGCCCGTGGCACCTTCACCTACGGCGGAACCCGCCGAAGCACATCCGCCTTCGCTAAAGCTTCGGCGGATACCCTTCTCGCATTCATCCACAGGTAGAACCCGTGGTTTTCTGCAAAGGCGGGTAAAAAAGTAATACTCTCTCCCCTGTCATTGCGAGCGATTCATCCTTCGCAGCCCCCAAGGTGCGGAGAACGGAAGCGAAGCAATCTCATTTTCCCCAAACAGCCTTGAATTGAACGGCTGCATGGCTGCCATTCTGTTCTGCAAAAAGCACATTATACGCCTGATTGTTCTTGAAAGGCGGGTCAATATAGATAAGGTCAACGCTTTCCTTTTCCATAGTCGCCAATACTTCCAAATTGTCATCGCAGTACAAAATGTTTTCTGCAATATCTTATTTCCATCAATACTTCTTTGGCTTCCTGCTTAGCTACTCGAAACCCATATCGAACTGCGTATGAATCACTGGTACCTCCTCCACGGCGATCCTGTCCTGCGCCAGCTTTATAAAATCTGGGTCGTGCGAGATGATCTTCTCTGCTTGATTAACAATAGCAGTAGCTATAATCTGAGCATCCGTGCGTACCCTAATTTTATCAATATCCCCCTCAGCCACTATCTTCTGAAACAATTCGGTATTGCCAAGAAGTTCGGCCGCTAACACACCCGCACGTATGTCAAAAGCAAATACTATAAAATTTTCTTCGATTATTCGCTGCTGTTTTACCTGCTCTGCTGGATCAAAATGTAACAGATACTCTGTAAGAGCTGGTGTAGGAATCATAATCTTCTCATTTTTCTCGTCCAAATATTTTATATATTGCTTAGTTCGGGCGATCATATGGCTCTGGCCTTCTTTTGCTATTCCCTGTACACCCCAAATGACCGTCATGGTGTCAAAACATATCATGCTTTTTCTCCCCCCGATCTCAATTCCCTTACATAATCAATTGCATCCACTCTATCCCATTTGCCTTTTGCAGCTTCAGCCAATTTCTTAAATGCTGTTACAGCATCTGTTGCTCTAAACTTTGTGATCCGTTTCCCCTCAAATTCCTCAATAGTCCAATCCTCGGTATTCCATTTAGCTTTGCCTTCTATGCATACTTCTTCGTAAAGACTCCTAGCAAGTTCTTTGGCCATCTGTTCGCTGACAATTATGTATAAAACGTCTCCTTGATAAAGACGAATCTCTGCTTTGGGTTTTATACCACCCACTCTAATACAACGTCCATAAATCGTTGTTGTTCCTTCGACATGGGGTGCCGGAGGTGCTGTTGGAACTTGATTTTCTTCCGAGATTGTTCCTCCTCTGATGCCTGTTACATGGTCCTCATCAAACTTTACTTTCCAATTTCGCTTGACCGCTTGTTTCGATACTTCATGCAAAGCCCCATGTGCTTGACGTGGTAATTCTTCGTATCGATTTGTTTCCACAGCTTGAGAAACACTGACGGCGTGAGATAATAATATTGCAGCTACAGTAAATGTTAGCTTATTACTAGATCTGTCAATACCTGTAAGGCTGACAATTTCACCTTCTCCTATCTCTACGCCCTGAGCTTTAGCTGTTTCAGATATCGCTGTCTCTATGTTTACTAAGAATTCGACTAAATCACTTATCCGTGTTGTTTCCGGTAGCACATCAGTTCCGCTAATCGTTATTTTGAAACTCGGTCTGCCCATACAATCTAAAATCGATAATTGCCCTTTTTTACGCTATGCGCTTACAATACCCAAAACCGCAATTCCCGTCAAGCTTGTCCTGAGCTTAGCCGAAGGATCTAATCAGCCAACCCAACAGAATACCACCCTGAGCGCAGCCGAAGGACCTCTTTTTTCATTCAAATTTTCCAATTCATTTTACCCGTAAATTCTATGTTACTCAATACGCTGTACGCTACCCCCTATACGCTGTACGCTATCCGCTTCACGCTATACGCTTCACGCTATACGCTATACGCTAGTATCGAGATACGCTTCACAGTTTACCCCTTCAACTATGTTCAGGGCAGGCTCCGAGCGACCTGTGGTGAGCGAACCTGTCTTGAGCGAAGTCGAAAGAGTCGAACCAAGCCGAATGGGCTCAGAACTCCGCCTGGGAAATCCGGGCTTATTCAAATAAGAATACCTAAGTATCTTAGGTATTAGGACTCATACATTTATTGTCGATAATCAAGCTATCATTTACTAATCACCAATCACAAATAACCAATCATACTGATTGTGAATAATAAATGCGCTTATTCTTGTCATTTCGAGCGTAGCGAAGCGGAGTCGAGAAATCTGCTTTTTAATAGATTTCTTCACGTTGGGTTGCTTCGCAACCCTATGGTCGAAATGACAAGGACGCAAATATCAAGCACAATTGGTATCACCATGTACGCAATACGCAATACGAAATCCGCAATACGAAAAAGCCCCCAAAAAGGTGGTTCAAAAAGTGTTCATTTCTGCCAATTTTTGCATAAAAGCGTGCATTTCTGCTCATTTCTTGTCATTTTATGCTCATTTTTCACTCCATTTGTCTTGCCTATTTTGCCCATACCCTACAAGCTGACTTTATCACACCCTTTTTTCGTCCAAAAACAACGATTACTCCTAAGATCAAATCAAAATTATCCCCCAAAACATAATTTTTAAAAATTTACCTCGAAAAATAATCTCAAAATGATTGATCTCCTTGTGATTCTGACGTCCTATAAAGCTGATTTCTGCTGGCGCAAAATAGGATCGATTATACTTACATGAATCGCTAATCGCGTGTTGCTTAGGTCTTGACGCGAGTCTCATCTGGTGGTACCGATAAACTATCTCGGAAAAAGTCTCGCCTGTCATGCTCGATTTTGGGTGTTCACGGTGGTTTTTTAACAAGGCGGGCAACAGGGCCGGATGGTGGAGTCATGTCGTTTATATAATTGATATTAAAAGACTTAGCTGAAATATCACCGTTGCTCCGGCGAGAAACAGATTGGTCCTGGCGGCAGAACGATGCTTCAGCCAGACAGAATCGAGAGTTATTGGTATTTTATCAGGAAAATGCGCATTGGGACCCAAATGGAGCCAAAGGCCAGTAAATTCACTACCTACGGTCTGATTCTGTCTAAAGAGCAAGTGATGATTTCCCGAAATAGTAGGTGCACGGCTCTTGTCGTGTTCAAGGAGAGACGAATGCTCAAGGATAGGTTCTTGGCGGTTTGTTCGGCTGTGATCTTTTGCTCGGTATCAGTCTGGGCTCAAGGACTGGGCGTAGAAAATCCCCTCGACTTAGAACAGTATGTCAAGTCTTCAATTAGAACTGAGGTTTTATCTTCACCCAGCGCAAGTCAAGTATTCTATGAGATAGCTTCTGAACTATCGAATTTCCCTGAAATCACGGAACAAGAAGCTGAGCAGGCGATAGTGCTTCTGAATGCAGCGGAGAGACTGGACTCCGGCAACGACCATATTAGGCCAATGCTAATAAGAGTAGCCTGCAAACATACGCTACAGGATCATTCCGAACAGGTTACTGAATGGCTATCGGAGTACATTAGCACTTCGATTGACTATGAAGTAGTGAAAGAGGCGGTTCAGTATCTACTGGACAGAGTAAATTCTCGTGAGCAACGTGAGAAATTGCTCGAAGATATGTTAGCAAATCTCAGTGGTAAGCACCCTGCAGTTGATTCTGAGTTATCATCGATGCTCGGTTTGCTCAAGGCCGAGAAGGGGGATATGGAATCTGCTCGTTTCTATATGCTACGGGCCTATGACAATGACAAGTATAACAAGCTGGCTTTTGCCAAGCTTGCCGAGCTTACGCCAGAACAAGTCAATCCATTGGTGTATTTAGAGCACCTCCGGCTGGTATTACGTGAAAATCCTTTGGATATGGAGGCAGCTCTAAATTTTGCGCGATTTGCAGAACGGCTTCAGCTTTGCGAGATAGCAGGTGGTGCTTACGAATATTGCGCCGATCTGTTCAATTATCTGTACCCAAGCGAAGATATGCCAACGCAAATTTATCTTCCATGGGCAATATGTAGTTATAATACGCCGCGAAGTGAACTCAAGTGTTTGAGGATAGCCAACCAAGTACGAAAGACAGGACGATTTGACATTCTTCTTGAGGCTATTGCTGGTAAAGCAGCCGAGAAGAGCGGCAATAGCGAGGAAGCAAATCGTATATTCAGAGCAGCGGAGCAGAAGGCTCAGGAACTACTTGAGCGAGGCCCAGTGGTCGACAAAGTTGGTGCGGAAACCGGCGAGAGTGGCTATTCGCCACAAATTGGGGCCAAGCAATTTGCGTGGTTCTACTGTTTTGCTTCGCAGGACGCAGCGAGTGCCTTGGACTGGGCTAATAAAGCCTATTCGACCGAGCCCAATTCGCCAGCAGCGGCAGCTATCCTGGCATACGCGCTTCTGATGAATGACCAGTTAGAATGGGCCAAGCCGCTTATCGAAAGCCATGAGCACACACAAATTGCAGATTTGGTGCAGGCGGCGATCCAACTGGCCGAGGGAGAAAAAGAAAAAGGGATCAAGACCTTAAAATCTGTGATCAACAGGGACCCCGGATCCATGACTGCTGAGTGTGCCAAGCAGATTCTTTCCGAGCATGGCAGCGAGTATGTCCCGCCGATAGACCCCGATGTCGTTTTGACGGTACTAAGTGACAGCCTTGGGCAACATGTCATTCCAAAATTTACCAGTCCTTACGAGGCGATTTCTGTACAGTTCAGCATCCGGGGCAACAAGTTTTCCTACGGTGCCAAATTCAATGGTATTGTTGCAATAGTAAATAACTCCGCCGAGCCACTTGTTGTTAGTGATGACGGATTGTTCAGAGGCAATATAAGGATTGATGCTAACATCAGCGGTGATATAAATAGAAAGATACCGAATCTTGTGTCGCGTAAAATTCGCACTGATTTACTTGTCGAACCCAAGCGAGGTATTCTCACCACTGTTCCGCTTGTCGTCGGTGAGCTTAAGCGGATACTTATGACCTATCCACAGGCATCGCTCAGCATAGAGTTTGTCCTGTATTTAGATCCTGCCATAACTCCGCAGAACCGCGTTAGTAACAGGCTGGTGGATATCAAGCCAGCCACAATAGTAGTGACGCGGTCAGGCATCGAACTGAGCGGCGAGTATCTTAGAAATCGGTTCAATTCAATCTCAATAGGTCAGACAGGTCAAAAGATCAAAACGGCTGAGCTTTTCCTGGGCCTATTGAAAGAACAGCATGCAATGGCTGAGCAAGGGACGCTATACCGATTCAAGTACGCAGACTGGATGCCGGAATTATTGAAGTCTGCTTTTTTACATGAATCTGGGCTGTTACTGCATCCTGCTGACGGAGAGTGGGAGGTTAAGGTACACACCATGTCTGAGATGCTCGACTTTTCAATGGACCACGAATTAATCAGCGCAGTGGCTGAGAATCTGAGCAATACTAAATGGCCTGTGCGTATGATGGTTGTTTACCTATTAGCCAAGAATTCGGACCAGCAGTTCGCCAAAGTCTTGGACTGGGTATCTAAATACGATTCCGAAGAGCTCGTTCGTAATATGGCACGTTCTCTGGGGGGCTCCAGAGTCCCAAGTGTGATTTCCAACGATATACCCTTATCCGAATCATTATCGTCTACGACCAATTGGCAGCCGTAGTATCTTTATCTTCTTCTTTGAGCAACACTTCTGTTCACACTTGTCCTGTTCGAGAAAAATTTTTTTAATGTAAAGTAAGCTTAACATGTCATTCGTCTTATAATATGCTTTGTAAAGCACGCTCTACATAAATTAGAAAGTCAATCTATGAGAAAGCAGGTTATCAACCATATAAAAGAATACCGTAACCGGTTGGAACTTACTCAGGAAGAGTTAGCCAAGGTAGTCGGTGTCTCAAGACAGACTATTATTTCGATCGAACGTGGGCGGTATGTGCCGAGTTTGCCTTTGGCGCTAAAGATTGCCAGTTTTTTCGGCTGTCCAACTGATGAACTATTTGAAAGGAGATGATCCATAATGGACGAACGATTTCTGATACATCGTCTGCGTTCGACGCGCTTTGCTGCCATCGTTGGTGTGATAGTAATGGGTGTGCTTATGATTTATGAGCTTCTTATGCGAGGATCCCTAAGCTGGCAGATGCTTGTAGTTATGGGTGCAATGGCCATCACTAAATGGGGTACTATGCTTTACTATCAAAAGAATGATTGAGCTACGTTTGCTGAGTTATTATATTGGTGAGGTAAAGTGCGATGATTATCGAAAAACTGCTCGGAAATCTTAGTATAGGCTCCAAGTTTGCAAGACTATTAGCCGGTTCGGCTCTTTCGGCGCTTTTAGTTTCACTTGCTTTCATTGGTGTCACCTGGTTGCTGGCTCTACCGGTGGATAAAGGATTTGCTGTAGCACTTGGCGGCATTAGCGCGGCTATCTATGGCATAACGGACTTCCGGAAAGACCGAAAAACAAAAGTCTCAAATGAAAACTGTGATTGAGGCTTTTTTGTGGCTTAACTGGTCCTGAATCAAAAGACCTGTTCCCGGAAAGCCATTTTTTTACTTGGATTCACATTGAACGGATTTCTTAAAGTATCTACACTTTAGATATGGCGGCAATGACCAAAAAGAATGAATCAGTTAGGGTGCGATCCCGACCAGCGGATCCGATTCAAATAGCGATGGACTATGGAATTGACGTAAGTCTGCTCACCGCCAATATCAGTAGAAGCTACATAGAGCGTATCAGACAACATCAATCCGCGCTCAACACCGCAGAGAAATTGTGGAAAGCGAAACACCTGTGAGCAGCGATTTTTTTAACTTGCTGCAAAGACTTGCCAATGCAAGTGTTGACTTCGTTATAGTTGGGGGTTTTGCCGGCGTCATTCACGGCTGCACCTGTGTGACCCAGGATATCGACATCTGCTGTGACTTTTCGCCTGCAAATCTGCTGCGTCTGCAAAAAGCCATCTCCGACCTTCACCCTGTCCACCGGTTGACACCACAGCGCAAGAAGCTTAGACTCACAAAGAAAACTTGTGGACAATTCAAAAACCTGAATCTCGATACGGATATCGGCCAGTTGGACTGTCTAAGTTCTATAGATGGCATTGGAGATTACAAAAAATCAAGATCGCAAGTGAGCTTATCGAAGCAGAAGGTGCGCAGCTCCGTGTACTGAGCCTGGATGCTTTGATCAGGACGAAAAAGGCAATGAAACACCCACGTGACAAACAAGCAATTCTGGAGCTTGAAGCGATAAAAGAGCTGAAAAATCCGCAGCGCGACTGGCATTAGTTAGGCGAAAAGTCTAAGTTTTCTTTTTTCTTGCCGGACTTTCCAACGCGAGGCTAACTGTTCTCGATATAAAGGATCTGTGTTTGACGATGTGGGCATGATAACCCCCAAAACATGTGTAAAAGAACAATAGGCACACCATAAGGGAAATCATCCACTATTTACACAAAACCTTGACGGTTTTTCGAAGAATTAAGAATCGTGTCTTATAGTAGTTTCCTTTTTGGTAAAAAGTATCTAAAATTAGACTCATCAAATAAGGACGTTGTCCGACACAGCTTATTGGACAATAATAAACACAGTCTTGATGTAAGAAGATGAGCGAAGTTAAATTAAAAACCGCAGTCCTTGGATTAAATGAGCAAGGTCAAAATCTACTTAAAGCAGCGTCGCAAACCAAATACTTTGATATCCAAGCTGTCGCAGACAACAACACCACTTTAGCAGAGAAAACCGCAAAACAATACGATAGTACAGCCTATGACGACTACCGACAACTAATCGTTCAAAATCAATTCGACTGTCTTCTGGTCGCTGGCCCGACGCATACTTGCGATGAGCATATATGCACCGCAATAAAGAAAAAGTTCAATATTCTCAAACTTGCTCCAGCAGCTCGCAATTTCGACGAAGCAGTCCGATTTACACAGCTCGCTCAAAATAACAACACAATTTTCGCTGTCGCTACACCGATGCGATTCGCCCAGAGTTTTATTCGGGTGCGAGAGTTATTGCAGCAAAATCAGATTGAACATGTTTTTCTAATAACTGTTGCTTATACCTGTTATGATCCGGTTTATCCTGCCTGGTATACAGATCCAACGCTAGCTGGTGGAGGCGTCTTGCTACATAATTGCTATCACCTTTTCGATCAAATACTCTGGAATCTGCCCATACCCCAGCAGGTCTACTCACTGAACACTAACCAGGCTTGCGATAAACAACAGCGCCTGTATCGGACTGAAGACACAGCGATTGTCACAATGAAATTCAACGATACTCTCATAGGCAACTTAACAGCCTGCCAACATGTCACCGCTGGCGTTAAAGAGGAATCTCTTAAAATATATGGCAAAGAAAAAACGATTAAAGCCTCCATGAACCGGCTTACTGTCACCGACGGTTCCGGCCAGATAATTGAGCAACGACAATACGATGACGATATGGCTCATTGCACAAAAAAGTTATTGCAGAACTTCGCTCTCAGCATTCTATCGCCCGATAATAATCTACTTTGCAGCAGCGCTGGAGAAAACCTCAATGTTCTGGCGGTTATCGAATCGGCCTACCTCTCAGCTCGGACGGGCTGTCCCGAGGAACCAAGCAGGATACTGCAGAGGGCGTCCCAGCAAATATCAAAAACCACAAAGACCTAATCCATTAACAAATTAAAACAAATAAGCATTTGACAACAAACACCACAGATGGTAGTCTGATTGCCTATAATACAAAGGCAAAATTGTAGCTTTTATTTGGAGGCCTCAATATGAAGAATACAATTTATGTGGTCGTCGTTGTCGTGTGCATCATTTTGGCCGCCGTAATTTTCTTTAAGTTTCGGTCACAGGGACCTACTGGTATCGATAGCATACAACGTGGTGAATTAATCTGGGTCAAGTGCAACAATGCAGACTGCGGCGCCACATATCAAATGGATAAAAAAGACTACTTCTTAGAGTTGGAAAGAAAGGCGAAGGAAAATCCTGCCGTAGCCATGTCCGGGAACCAAATTATTACCTGTAAAGAGTGTGGTCAGGAAAGCGCGTACAGAGCCGTCAAGTGTGAAAAGTGCGGCCATATATTCTTTTACGGTAGGTCTGCCACATATGCCGACAAGTGTCCTGAATGCGGATACAGCAAGATAGAAGCAGAACGAAAAGCCCGCGCAGTTAGATAACAAGCTGAATCCAAATAAACTGCTTTTGACAGTTCAATTAGCGAACATTTCGGGGATACGTAAATTTTATTTCAACAGTGAAAAACAGAATTTCCACTTAAAAGTCCTTTATACCCTGCGGTTTTTCCGCAGGGTTTTTCATTGAGGACAAAGTAACTTCACAACTCGCTGAGAAATAATCCGTGTAATGCGGATTACTCGTGAACAGTTTTAATGTAGATCCAACGTCCACCATAACAGCCGGAAAGTCGACTACTTCTTCTTTTTCTCAATTTTCTGCAAAGGTCCTAGAACATTTGTACGGTAGCTATCTTGGCTGGTTTTCAGTCCTTTTAGACTCCAGTATCTGTCGTTAATTGTCTCGGTCAAATATCCAATGCGGTTTTCAGGTAAAGGGTGTGTTGAAAAGAACTCAATAGGCCGAAAAGTTTGTTGCTCCTGGAGCATCTGCATTGTCTCGACCATACCATAAGGATTGTAGCCGGCCCGCACCATGTAGTCTAATCCGGCAAGGTCAGCCTCTTTCTCATCCTTCCTGCTATATCGAAGACTAAGTATCTGCCTCGTGAACGCCGCCGCTTGCACTGCACCTCCAGGTGCGCCACTGGCCTGAACCGCCAGAAGTAACATATTCATGCCATACTGTCGGCTGATAGCCGCTGCGCTATCCCGTGCAACGACATGCGCTACTTCGTGACCCAATATCCCCGCCAGTTGAGCCTCGCTCGTCAGTTTCTCAAGCATCCCCCGCGTGATAAACACGTATCCACCAGGCACGGCAATTGCGTTGATTGACACATGTTCCACAGCCGTGAAATGATACTCCAAATCAGGCCTATGACAGACACTGGCAATCCTTTGGCCAACCCTGTCAATATAGACCTGCAGGCGCTCGTCGGCAATGCTGCCGCCCAATTCTTTTTCCACCATAGGTGCATACTGGCGACCAAGCGCGATGTCGTCCTCCGGCGCAAAAAGCATCAGCTCTTCCTCGCCACTTATCGGGTTGACCGCACAACCAGCACACAAACCCAGAATAAGCACTAGTATCAAAAGTCTTGCCTTATTGCACATGTTTCCACCTGAAACTACGAAAGTATTGTTTGAAAGTCCCCGTTAAATCTATTATAAAGTAAATTTCATTTTCACCAGTAGGAAAGAATATGGTAAACGAAAAATTCTGTCAAGATTGCAGCCAAGGACAGAGCTGCCAGCAGCGCTACCAACAATTGGCAAAACTCAAAGGTCCTTCGGTTACGTATCAAGTCATCGTCGCTTTCTTACTGCCCTTATTAGTTCTGCTCGCGTGCCTTGCAATCTTTGACAGACTATTGGCTGGTACTATGATGAAAAACCCGTTGCAAATGGCCCTTGTTTTCATGCTCGCTTTGTCGGTGACTATTGGGCTTATATTGATCATAAGGCTGCTCGGCAAATATTTCGCAAAAAACAGGTAACTCTGGAATTATCTTAAAAGATGACAGTTGATATTAGAGGCAAATATTCCTTTGGCGGCGGAGTACATCCCCCAGAAAGCAAAGACCTCACGCGAAACAGCCAAATCCAGCCGGGACCAAGTATTAAAGAAGTCGCCATAATGCTCAGCCAGCATACCGGCGCTCCCTGCCAGCCTCTCGTAAGAAAGGGAAATATGGTCCAGGCAGGCCAGAAAATCGGCGATGCAGATGCCTTCGTCTCAGCGCCCGTTCACTCTCCCATCGACGGCAAAGTAAAGGAAATCGCCCTACGCTCACATCCAGTCCTCGGTCGAAGTATGGCAGTTGTAATCGAAGCATATCCGCATACGCGGCTGAAACGTTCCTTCTTCAAGCTTGAAAAAAATTTCAATGAAAATGACTACACGCCGGAACAGATATGTGATGCTGTCCGCCAGGCTGGCATTGTAGGAATGGGTGGTGCAGGTTTTCCGACACGAGTGAAGATAGAACCCAATCCCCGGCTGCCCAAACATAGCCTGATCATAAATGGATGCGAGTGTGAGCCATACATAACCTGCGACTACCGGATAATGCTGGAATGGACAAACCAAATAATCGCCGGTATTAAACTGGCTAAAAAAGCCTGTGGGTGTTCAAACGTAATTTTAGGCATAGAGGACAATAAGCCAGAAGCAATCGAGGCAATAAATACAGCATTACAACACTCAACTAACACAAGCAACATCAGAGTTGTGCCTGTAAAAACAAAATATCCTCAGGGAGGCGAAAGACAACTAATAAAGGCGCTTTTAAATAGAAACGTCCCTACCGGAGGTATTCCCCCGGCAATCGGAGTGGTCGTCCTGAACGTCGCCACAGTAGCGGCAATCGCTGAAGCCGTCCTCGCTGGTTCTGCCTTAACGTACAGAGTGGTGACTGTCACCGGAGAAGCAATCGCCAATCCCGGAAACTATTATGTTCCCATAGGCATATCTGTAGAAGACCTTATAGAATTCTGTGGCGGCGTCACAAAAAAATCAGCTAAGGTGGTTGTCGGTGGACCTATGATGGGAATAGCGATCGCCGATTTGAAAATCCCCATCACCAAAACAACTGGCGCAATAACTGTCTTAACCAAACAACAAATAGGCAAAGCTAAATTCCAAAGGCGCCAAACAAATTGTATTCGCTGCGGCAGATGTTTGCAGGTCTGTCCCGAAAACTTGAACCCAACAAAAATCGCCCACGCGGTGAAAAGCAATCTGCTGGAATTAGCAGAAAACTATTATATTAATGCCTGTACTGAGTGCGGCTGTTGCAGTTACGTCTGCCCAGCCAACATAGAGCTGACCGGATACATCCGGACCGGCAAAATCTTTCTTGCCAGACAAAAGAAAAGGATGCCAGCATAATCTCGGCTGTAGTTACGCTACTTTTTGCAGGATAATAGGCATGCTCAAGGATATAAAGGTTTCCTGTGCACCACACATAAGTGAACCGCTCTCTACTCGCAGCGTCATGGCCGACGTCCTGATTGGCCTGGCTCCCGTCGTGGTCGCGGCTGGTTACTACTTTCGCGTACACGCCCTTATTCTCATCGCCACCTGTGTCACCTCATCGATAGCAGCCGAGTGGCTGTGTAATTTGATTCGCAAGAAACCCGGTTCGATCGACGACCTCAGCGCCGTCGTTACAGGCCTAATTCTGGCGCTGTCACTTCCACCAAAACTACCCATCTGGGCCGCAATCATCGGAAGTATCTTTGCTATAACAATCGGCAAGATGGTCTTCGGCGGACTCGGCTGTAATATCTTTAATCCAGCTATGGTCGGAAGAGCATTTCTTACAGCCTCTTTCGGCGCGCTAATGACGACATGGACGGTCCCCGCTACCATCGATAACGCAATGCCTAATATCACCCAGGACAACATAATAGATGCAAGAACACAGGCGACCCCATTAGCCTGGAGCAAAACCGCCATAAAGAAAGAACTTGGAGCTGACCAGTACAGTCAAGAGCAGTTGCTTGCTACCGTCACCGGCAACGTGGGCGGCTGTCTCGGCGAAACAAGCGCAATCGCTTTATTGATCGGTGGGCTGTATCTATTAATAAGACGGACAATAAATATTCATATTCCGCTGGCTGTTTTATTATCTGCGTTCGTTTTTGCAGGAGTTGCATACTTGGTAGACTCGGATGCTTACGTCCAGCCACTGTTCCACTTAACCAGCGGTGCTTTGTTGCTCGGCGCCTTTTTCATAGCCACCGATCCTGTAACTGCTCCATTGACAAGAAGAGGGATGTGGCTTTTCGGTGCCAGCGTGGGAACAATTACAATGCTCATACGAATCATCGGAGAATACCCGGAAGGCCTCATGTATTCGGTTCTTCTGATGAACGCCATCACCCCTCTTATCGACAGACTTTGTAAGCGCATCCCTGCTGGAGGCAAACCAGGTGCTTAAGATAAAACACTTTATTCAACAAAGCTGGCTATTGATTGTGGCAGCATTTTGCTTCGGGTTGCTTATAGCTGTCACCGATGCCGCACTGTCACCTAAAATCCAACAAAATAAAATCAATAAACTAAATACCCTTACCGCTTCCCTGCTACGGCAAGCCAGAGACTTTATCCCCATAAAGTTGGAGATCGAAATAAACTCGCTACAAGGGAAAAAACAAAAAGTCACAGTCTACAAGGCCCTTTCAAAAAAAGGCAAATGTATTGGCTGGAGCTTCAATACATCAGGACCAGGCTTTGCCGACAAAATCGAACTCATCATTGCTGTTGATAACAATTTTAAAACGCTTGCTGGCTTTGACTGCCTGGCCAGTAATGAAACCCCGGGCTTCGGAGATCAGATAAAAAATAATTACTACCAAAATCAGTTTAAGGGCGTACCTACCGAAGGACTCACACTTGCAAAAACCGGAGACCCCGAAAAAATCGACGAAGAAATTGTCGCTATAACCGGCGCTACTGTCAGCAGCCAGTCGGTTATCAATATAATAAACAACTCACTTATTCAGATAAAACAGCAGTTGCAACAGCATGGACTAATCGGCAATGACAAAAACCAGTGATATACCAAACATATACCAACAAACATTTCTGGCTGGATTGTGGCGGGAAAACCCCGTTTTTCGGCTCCTGCTGGGAATGTGCCCAACACTTGCAGTTACAGCAGCCCTGAAGCCTGCCTTGACCATGGGGCTTTGTGTAATCTTCGTGCTTGTGTGTAGCAACATCGTAGTTAGTCTTATGCGGAAGCTGCTCAAACCACACCTGAGGATATTGATGTTCACTCTGACGATAGCAACCTTTGTCACTATCGCAGATTTGTTTTTAAAGGCATACGTCCCCAGAATGAGCGAAGCCCTGGGGCCATACGTACCGCTTATCATTGTTAACTGTATCATCATCTGCCGTGCAGAAGCCTGCGCAAGTAAAAATAATCTCACTGTGAGTATAATTGATGCACTCGGCATGGGCTTGGGCTTCACATTTACTTTATGCGTCCTGGGCACTATAAGGGAACTGCTCTCGACTGGTAAGATATTTGAAACACAGATGATGCCCAGCGCATTTGTACCATGGGCTGCGCTTAGCATGCCCGTAGGAGCATTCTTGACTTTAGGATTATTGTTGGGACTTGTAAACCAGATTACAAAAAATCGTTCGTAATAAGGCAGAACGTATGGACACACTGAGCATTCTACTGACAGGTTTCATATCCATAGTCATAGTAAACAACCTCGTGTTGACGAAGTTTCTGGGCATCTGCCCTTATCTTGGCGTCTCCGGCCGAATCGATATGGCATTCGGCATGGGCCTGGCTGTAACCTTTGTCGTCACACTAAGCGGGACACTTACATGGTTGATAGACCATCTTATCCTGATTCCGATGAATCTCGAAGTCACTCGCTACGTCTGCTTTATACTGGTCATTGCCGGAGCCGTTCAGCTCGTCGAGATGTATCTGCGCAAGTTCTTCCCCATGCTCTATGAAAGCTTCGGCATCTTTCTGCCATTGATTACCACGAATTGTGCGATTTTGGGTCTGTGCCTGTTTATCAACCTCTGGGGCATCGACAACCTTTTAGAGGCGGTGGTCCTCAGTTTTGGCGCGGGGATTGGTTTTACAATGGCAATATGCATCATGGCTGGTATCCGAGAAAACCTTAATATAGCTGATGTCCCCGCATGTCTTAAAGGGGCACCGATAACTTTAATTACTGCTGGACTGCTTGCTTTAGCCTTTATGGGTTTTGCCGGAATGATAAAATGACGATAGCAATTTACTATTTTCTATTTACTATTTTCAATTGTATTTGGCTGTACAGTATATCCCTTACTAATTTTCAATCGTCAATAGTCAATAGTCAATTATTCAATAACATCTGGCCTGCTGGTTTAACTATGCTTGGCTTAGCCACTGGCTTTGCGATTGTGCTACTGATAGCAAGTGAAAAGTTAAAGGTTAAAGTCGACCCAAAAGTCGAGCAGATCCACCAAGCCCTGCCGAATCTCGATTGCGGCGCTTGCGGCTTTGCCGGTTGCTCACAGTATGCTAAAGCTGTTTTAAATAACCCTGAACTGCTCGGCAGATGCGCACCCGGCGGGCCTGAAACCTCCACAAAAATCGCATCCATATTAAATCTTCAGGTCAGCGACTCCGGCCCTAACCAAAGGCCAATTGTGCACTGTCGGGCTCATACCGACGACAAAACCTTTTACGCAAAATACCAGGGCATACAAACCTGCACCTCCGCAAACGCCTTAGCTAACGTCCAAGCCTGCAACTTTGGCTGCCTTGGCTTCGGTGACTGCGTAGCAGCATGTCGGTTCGATGCGTTGCACATAATTGATGGCCTTGCAGTGGTAGATTACGAAAAATGTACCGGCTGCACTGCCTGCTCGAAGGCCTGTCCACGTAATCTGATAGAGATGGTCCCGTTCAGCCAAGAAAACATGCTAACCGTTGCCTGCAACAGCAAAGAGATCGGCAAAGTCACCCGCTCAATGTGCAAAGTTGGTTGTATCGGCTGTGGCCTATGCGCCAAACAAACCGACTTATTTACTGTTGAGGACAATCTTGCCCGCGTTGACTACGCACGATATGAACCCACCGAACAAACAGAAACCGCCATAGACAAATGCCCTACCGGCGTAATTATCTATGTCGGTAAAACCGCCAAGCTCGTGAATAGTAAATCGTAAATCGTATCTCGTAATATTTAGCCCCGCAAGCTTGTCCGCCGTCTTTTTGGCGGATTATCTCGGGGTTCTCCTCATTGATCTGTGCCTTGCAAATATGTCGTTTGATTTGTATCATGGAAGTGGTAAAGAATGTACTGAATTCGCCAGAAGCGGCCTGGCAGTTTCAGGATAAAAGGGAAACAAGTATGGCCAGAGTCCAGAACTCGACGAAGAGATATATCCGGCAGATGGTGAAACGCATCGCAACGCAATTCCAGCCGGATAAAATAATTCTTTTTGGCTCGCACGCCCGTGGACAGGCAGGGCTAGATAGTGATGTGGACTTGCTTGTCGTGATGCCTGTTTCGGGCTCCAAACGCGAAAAGGCCATAGAGATTGCGGTGGCTCTGCACGACATTCCTGTTGCCAAGGATGTCATCGTGGTCACCCCACATGACTTCGATTGGCGCAGGGAGATTATTGGTACGCTCGAACGGCCTGCTGCTCGGGAAGGGAAGCTGCTGTATGCACGAAAATAGCA
>Ga0307437_1001114_pt1 | contig 18699 bp, 16 predicted proteins | sample SalMarWE160390MG_FD_202146 | JGI IMG/M metagenome (GOLD analysis project Ga0307437, IMG submission 202146) | Salt marsh sediment microbial communities from the Plum Island Ecosystem LTER, Massachusetts, United States - WE1603-90 | ecosystem: Environmental > Aquatic > Marine > Intertidal zone >...
ATACACAATACCCTCCTCGCTTATGGTTTACGGCCGCTTGCCCTGAGCATATATCTTTGAAGGAAAGAGACAATAAATGTAACCAATTTGTCTTTTTTTGTCAAGAAGAATTTGGGTGAAAGTTAGATAAAATTGGTCTTAAATCTTTTGGACAAAAGTTATTAAAAAACTAGAAGGTGCTCCCCCGCACTACAGCCTGCTCCTCACATCCTCGCGATCGTTTGCTTGATCTGTGTGACGAGTATAGGCCCTCTCGTTTCCTCCTCGGTTTACCGGTGGCACCCACCTCTGGCAGGTGCAGTACCGCAAGAACGTCCAATACTGCGTACCTAGAAAGTTATCAGGTCGTATCTGTCAGCGTGCCGCCATGGAGATGAAGAAACCGGCTGCCACCACCGTGCCGATGACCCCTGCGATATTGGGACCCATAGCGTGCATGAGGAGAAAGTTTTTGGGATCCGCTTCGGCGCCAACTTTTTGTGCCACCCTGGCTGCCATGGGGACCGCCGAGACCCCAGCCGAGCCGATGAGGGGATTTATCTTCTCTTTAAGAAACAGGTTCATTAGTTTTGCCAAGACCAATCCGCCCGCGGTACTGAAGATAAAGGCCACGAGCCCCAGGGCGAATATCAACAAGGCCTCAAGCCTTAAGAATTTATCCGCGGACATGGTGGCCCCCACCGATATCCCCAGGAAGATGGTGACGATATTCATCAGCTCGTTCTGGGCAGCGCCGGTCAACCTTTTTACAACCCTTGATTCCCTGAAGAGATTGCCGATCATGAACATGGCCATCAGCGGGGCAGCAGGGGGGACGATGAGGCAGATAATCAACGTGGCAGCCAGGGGAAAGAGGATCTTCTCCACTTGTGAGACCGGGCGCAGCTGGCGCATGTGGATCTTGCGCTCTTTTTCAGTGGTGAGCAGCTTCATAATAGGGGGCTGTATGATCGGGACCAGGGACATGTAGGAATAGGCCGCCACTGCCGTGGCCCCCAAAAGCTGAGGGGCAAGTTTTACGGTAGTGTAGATGGTAGTTGGTCCATCGGCCCCTCCGATAATCCCGATTGAGCAGGCCTCGCGGATGCCGAAGCCGATATTAGGGAATAGATAGCCGATCACAAGTGCTCCGAAGAACGCCACATAGACACCGAACTGGGCAGCTGCCCCCAACAGGAGGGTTTTAGGGTTGGCGATGAGGGGGCCAAAATCGGTCATCGCACCCAGGCCCAGGAAGATGAGGGGAGGGATCACCTCCCACTCAAGTCCGAAGTGATAAAATATTTGTAGGAGACCCCCCTCTTCCATGAGACCGGTGAGGGGTAGATTGACGACGAAGACGGCAAATCCAATGGGCAGCAGCAGGAGGGGTTCATAGTCCTTTTTGATGGCCAGATAGATAAAGAGAAAACCGATGAGCCACATAATCAGGTGCTTCACCTCCAGGCTCATAAAACCCGTCTTCCATACCATGGTGCTCAGAAACTCAATCATGGTGGCCCCCTTATGTGCCGGCAGTTTTGGCTAGTTGAACAGGCGGATAACCTTACCTAAGGTGAGAATGGCAATGACAAGGATAGCGAGCGTGAGAAAGACCCCCGAAAAACCGAACACAAATATCCTCAAGGCTTGTTCCCAAGGCATCTCCTGACCTCCCTGTGTGCTATAAATCGACCGTACTTAGTAGCATATATTTTTGTGCTTAGCAAGAAGAATTAATGAGGCAATTCAAAGGAAGCAAAATTATTGACAGTTTATGGTATTATGACTATCATTATATTATTATTGTATAATAGTTGCGGGAGGAACAGATGGTTGTCATGAAGAGGGGTAAAAGTTTTCTTGACCAGCGTACCAGGAAGAGGGAGAGATTTCAGCTTCAGGATGTAGGTGAACCCAACTTATTTCGAGATGTCTTCCCCTACGAAGAAGTGTGTCGTATTGAATTCGACCACCGAGTTGAACTGATAGATCCCCCAGAAGAGATATTTATCACCGACACCACCTTTCGAGATGGACAGCAGGCGAGACCTCCCTATACCGCGCAGCAGATAGTTGACCTCTATGATATGCTCCATAGACTGGGAGGCCCCAATGGCATCATCCGCCAAGCTGAGTTTTTTCTTTACAGCGAAAAGGATAAAGAGGCCGTTCACCGGTGTTTGGAGAAAGGGTATCGGTATCCAGAGATCACGGGTTGGATTAGGGCGAATAAAGATGATTTTAAGTTGGTCAGCGAGATGGGCCTCAAGGAGACGGGGATCTTGACCTCTGTATCGGACTATCACATCTTTTTGAAGCTGAACAAGAACCGTCGGACCGCCATGATTGACTACCTCAGGGTCGTGGAGGCGGCCCTGTCCGAGGGGGTGAAGCCGCGCTGCCACTTCGAGGACATTACGAGGGCGGATATCTATGGATTCGTGATTCCCTTGGCCCAAGAGCTCATGCGCTTGGCCGAAGAAGGTGGCGCAACGGTGAAGATCAGGTTGTGCGATACCCTGGGATTGGGGGTTCCGTATCCCGGCGCTGCCCTGCCACGGAGTGTTCCGAAGCTTATACGTGCCTTCGTAGACGATGCCGGGATTCCCTCGGAGGAGCTCGAATGGCACGGTCACAATGACTTTCATAAGGTCCTCGTTAATTCCACTACGGCATGGCTCTATGGCTGTTCAGGGGTTAACGGGAGTTTGCTGGGATTTGGCGAGAGGACCGGCAACGCCCCTATCGAAGGGCTGATCATCGAATATATCAGTCTTACCGGGGACCAGCATGGTGCCGACCCCACCGTCATCACCGAGATCAGGAATTACTATGAACGGGCCATCGGCGAGCATATCCCCAAAAACTACCCCTTCGTCGGGGCGGAGTTCAACACCACCAGGGCGGGTATCCACGCCGATGGAATCCTCAAGAATGAAGAGATCTACAACATCTTCAACACCGCAAAGATCCTGAACAGGCCCCTGACCGTGACCATAAACGACAAGTCGGGTACGGCGGGGATCGCCCAGTGGATCAATTCTTACTTCGCTTTGACCGACAAAGAACGACTCGACAAAAGGCACCCCGGTCTGGCCAAGATATACAAGTGGGTAAAAGACGAGTATGCCCAGGGGAGGACCACTGATATCTCTTCAGAGGAGATGGAGAAAAAGGCGCGGAAGCATCTCCCCGAGCTCTTCATCTCAGATTTCGACCTGATAAAACGGCGGGCATATGAGATGGCCGCCCACCTTATCGAAGAGGTGGTGGACGATCCGGTTATACGGACTATGGATCCCCCCCGCCAGGAGACCCTCTTGGAGAAGATCGAGCAGGAGAACCCCTTTATCCAATTCCTCTATGTCACCGATGATAAGGGGTACAAGATCACCAGAAATATCACCCGTCCCGAAGATCGGTCGAAGTACGAGCAGATCGGTTCCGACGTCGACTACTCCAACCGGGAGTGGTTTATCGAGCCCTTCAAGACGGGAAAGGTGCATGTGACCAATTTTTATACCTCGGTGATCACCGGCGCCCTCTGCATCACCGTCTCCGCCCCCATCCGAAACAAGGATGAGGAGATTGTGGGGATCTTGGGGATGGACCTCAGGTTTGAGGAACTGATCAAGGCGGAGGATCTGAGCTGAAAGATGGAGGGTTAATAGAGGTACAGAACGGCACGGTCACCTCGGTGCCTGACCACCCCCTCATTCCATTTATCCGGGGGGATGGGGTGGGGCCGGATATCTGGCGTGCGGCCGTCGGGGTCATGGATGCCGCGGTGCAAAAGGTCTACGCCAACAAGAGAAAAATCGCCTGGCAAGAGGTGTGGGCCGGTGAGGAGGCCATCAAGCGTAACAACGACCCTCTCCCCCCTGAAACCCTCGAGACCATCAGACACTACAAGGTAGCCATTAAAGGGCCGTTGACGACGCCGGTGGCAGGTGGATTCCGCAGCCTTAATGTGGCCTTGCGGCAACTATTTGATCTCTATGCCTGTATAAGGCCCATCCGTTATATCAAGGGTGTACCTTCCCCCCTTAAAAATCCCAAAAAGGTTGATTTTGTCATCTTCCGTGAGAACACGGAGGATGTCTATGCAGGGATAGAGTGGCGCGGGGAGAGTGAGGCGGGTCAGCGGGTGAGGCGCTTTCTGCACGAAGAGATGGGCGCTAAGATCAGGGATGGTTCCGGCATCGGGATAAAGCCCATCAGCCCCTTTGCCACCAAACGGTTGGTGCGCAGGGCCATCGAGTATGCCCTGGACAATGGGCGCAGGAGTGTGACCCTCGTGCATAAGGGGAACATCATGAAATACACGGAAGGGGCCTTTCGAGATTGGGGGTATGAGGTGGCTGAAGGGGAATTCGCAGGAAGGGTGATCAGGGAGGAGGAGCTACCGGATAGGGGTGCCCTGCCCGATGGCCGGATTGTCATCAATGATCGGCTCGCCGATGCCATGTTTCAACAGGTCCTCTTACGGCCTGAGGATTACGATGTCCTGGTTATGCCGAACCTCAACGGCGACTATTTGTCCGATGCGTGTGCCGCGCAGGTGGGGGGGTTGGGAATGGCCCCGGGCGCCAACGTCGGTGACGAAGTGGCCATCTTCGAGGCAATCCATGGGAGCGCCCCCAAGTATGCAGGTCAGGACAAGGTGAACCCCAGCTCCATGATCCTCTCCGGGGCCATGATGCTGCAGTACTTGGGGTGGCAAGAGGCTGCTCGGCTCATCGAGGAGGCCCTGCAGAGGACCATCCGGGCCCGGACCGTTACGTATGACCTCCATCGACAGATGAAGGGGGCCACCCTCCTCAGTTGTTCCCAGTTTGGGGAGGCGGTGGTCGGAAATATAAGCCTATAGCGTTTCAACGGCGCGCTAATTCGGACGGAATTTGACGAGATCGCCCCATAACAGCTCAGAGAGGCATACTGGGTGGATCAAAAGGGAAATATTTTCTGATTCTTGGGGTTTCTTTTTATGATTTTTTATGTTAACGTTAACAAAATGGCAAATACAGCCACACTCAAAGATATAGCCAGATTGGCCCACGTATCACACATGACGGTTTCCAGGGTCATAAACGGGAAACCGGGGGTAAAGGCCGCCACAAAGAAAAGGATTTTGAGGCTGGTCAAGGAACTGGACTATCAGCCCAATTTGGTGGCCCGCAGTTTGGTGGTGAAGAGGAGCAAGAACCTGGGGATGATTATCACCACCATCAGAAATCCCTTTTATCTTGAGTTGGCCCAAGGGATTGAGGATACGGCCAGGTCCTGTGAATATAACGTCATCTTGTGTTGCACCAATTATGATCTCTCCCTGGAGGGAGAACATATTAGGGAGTTAAAGAGGAGGGGCGTGGACGGCATCATTCTTACCTCGGCCCAGATTAAAGATGGGCATGTGGCTGCCCTGGCCCACGAGGGATTTCCCCTGGTGTTAGTCAACAGACGCGTTTTAGATCCGGACCTCTCCGAGAAGGTGGATTATATCGGCATTGATAATGTCAAAGGCGGGGAGATGGCCCTGGAACACCTGTTGCGGATGGGACACAGGAGGATCGGGATCATCAGGGGGAGCCTGGAGTCCTCCGTTACCATGGAACGGATGGAGGGGGCTCGCAGGGCCTTAGCACGATATGGTCTCTCCATGGAGGATGATCTTGTCTTCGGGGGGGATTACCTGAAGGGGACGGGGTATGAGGCGGCCAAAAAGTTTATATCTCTATCACATCCCCCGAGCGCTATCTTCTCGTTAAATGACTATATGGCCTTGGGCGTCTATGATGCCCTGATGGAGCACGGGGTGAGGGTCCCGGAGGATATGGCACTCGTGGGGTTTAATGACATCGAATTCGCCTCCCTCAACATGGTAGGTTTGAGCACTATCTCCCAGAAAAAGTATACGTTGGGCTCCATGGCGGTGCGTCGCTTGATGGAGCGGATCGAGGGCGCCACGGCAGGCATGGAATGGATTCTGGAGCCCGAACTCATCATCAGGAGGTCATGTGGCTATCTGATATCGGGGTGCGGAGACCAACGGCATCAAGCAGAAGGAGAAGGACGATGAAGATAACCAAAGAGGAGTTGTTGGCCAAGGCGCAAAAACCGGCCCAGGATGCCATGAAGCTCCACCCCTTTTACCGCGGAAAGGTAGAGGTTACCCCGAAGTGCGCCATCCGTGATAGTAGTGACTTTGCGATCTGGTATACACCGGGGGTGGCAGAGCCGTGCAGAGATATCCATAAGAACCCTGAGCAGGTCTTTATCCATACCAACAAGGGCAATATGGTGGCCGTGGTCTCCGATGGGACCAGGGTCTTGGGCTTGGGGGATATCGGTCCGGAGGCGGCTCTGCCCGTCATGGAGGGGAAGGCCATTTTGTTTAAATACCTCGGTGGCGTTGACGCCTTCCCGATCTGTTTGGATACCAAGGATCCCGAGGAGCTCATCAGGACCGTCTTGTTCCTTCAGCCGAGTTTCGGCGGTGTGAATTTGGAAGATATCTCCCAGCCGAAGTGCTTTTATATCCTCGATACCCTGAGGAAGAAGGCGCGGATACCGGTCTGGCATGATGACCAGCAAGGCACGGCGGCGGTCACCCTAGCCGGCCTGATCAACGCCCTCAAGATCGTCGGTAAGGCCATGGACCAGGTGCGCGTTACGATGGTCGGGGCAGGGGGGGCCGGCATCGCCATCACGAGGATACTCATCGCAGCTGGGATAACGGCGGGGAATGTCGTCATGGTGGACAGCAAAGGGACGCTGCACCCCGGCCGCACCGAACTAAAAGACATCTATAAAGAGAAGTGGCACTTCTGCCAGGTTACCAATAAAGACGGAGTTGTCGGGGGAATTCCCGAGGCGATGAAGGGGGCCGATGTCTGCATCTCCCTTTCCAAGCCGGGGCCGGATACCATCAAAAAAGAATGGATAGAGGGCATGGCCAAGGATGCCGTCCTCTTTGCCTGCGCCAACCCCATCCCCGAGATCTGGCCCTGGGAGGCCAAAGAAGCGGGGGTAAGGATCGTGGCCACCGGCCGCTCCGACTTTCCCAACCAGGTGAATAACTCCTTGGGTTTTCCGGGGATCTTCCGCGGGACCCTCGATTGCATGGCCACCACCATTACTGATGAGATGTGCATCGCGGCAGCCGAGGAACTTGCCCGCTGTGCTGAGGATATCGGTATGAGCGATGAATACCTCATCCCCACCATGGACGAGTGGGAGGTCTTCCCCCGCGAGGCCGCCGCGGTCGGCATCAAGGCCATCGAGCAGGGGGTGGCACGGGTGCAGTCCTCCCGTGACGAGCTCTATGAGAAGGCCACCCGGATCATCAAGCGATCGAGGGAGGAGACCACGCTGCTCATGAAAGAGGGATTGATCCCGATGCCGAAGGACGTATGAGCTGCGGAAAGGAAGTGTTCCAGATGCGAGAGGTAGCAGCAGTCGAGATCACCCAAGCCGTGAAGGACCTGTTCATCGATGCCAACATCAACCTCGGTGAGGATGTTTTGGCGGCCCTTCACAGGGCCTTGGAGCAGGAGGAATCTCCCACGGGCAAGGAGGTCCTCAATGAGTTGATCGAAAACGCCCGGATCGCCAAAGAGGAGGGGATCGCTATCTGTCAAGATACCGGCTTGGCGGTGGTCTTTGTCGAGCTGGGGCAGGATGTACATGTGGTTGATGGCGATCTCACCGAGGCGATCAACGAGGGGGTGCGGCAGGGCTACCAAGAGGGGTACCTGCGCAAATCCGCATGCCATCCCTTCACCCGGGCAAACACCGGCGACAATACCCCTGCCATCATCCATATAGATATCGTCCCAGGGGATACCATAAAAATAATCGCTGCCCCCAAAGGAGGGGGGAGCGAGAATATGAGTCGGGTGATGATGCTTACCCCCTCGGTGGGCATGGAGGGTGTCAAGGAGTATATCGTCCAGCGGGTGAGCGAATCGGGTGCGAATCCGTGCCCTCCGGTCATCGTCGGGGCCGGGATCGGCGGGACCTTTGAGCAGGCTGCCCTCATCGCCAAGAAGGCCTTATTGCGTCCGATCGGGAGCACGAACCCCGATCCGGAGCTCGCCGCAATGGAGGCGGATCTGCTGACACGCATCAATAATCTGGGGATCGGCCCCCAGGGGTATGGGGGGAGGACTACCGCTTTGGCGGTACACGTTAATATGATCCCCTGCCATATCGCGAGCCTGTCGCTGGCCGTGAACATTCAATGCCATGCCCAACGGCACAAAGAAACGGTGATTTAGCAGAGGAGCAATGATATGGCTGATGCCAAGAAGATAATCACACCCCTGACCGATGAGGTGGTTGCAAATCTGCACAGTGGGGATAAGCTCCTCATAACCGGGGTTATTTACACCGGCAGGGATGCGGCCCACAAACGGCTCATCGAGCTCGTGGATACGGGAGAAGAGCTTCCCTTTGATATCCACGGGCAGATCATCTATTTTGTCGGGCCGGCACCGGCCAAGCCGGGCCATCCTATCGGCTCGGCAGGTCCTACCACGAGCTACCGAATGGACGCCTATTCTCCCAAACTCATCGAGCGGGGTCTCAAGGGGATGATTGGAAAGGGGATGCGGTCGCAGGAGGTCAAGGACGCCATGGTGCAGTACCAGGCGGTCTACCTCGGTGCCACCGGCGGGGCTGGGGCCTTGATCTCCAAGAGCATTAAAAAGGCGGAGATCATCGCCTATAAGGATTTGGGGCCTGAGGCCATTAGACGATTGGACGTTGTGGATTTCCCCGCGGTGGTGATCAACGATATCTATGGGAAAGACCTGTACGATGAGGGTGTCAAGCGATATGCGCGGGGTTAAGGGACCGAGATGGTGGACAGAGCTGCTGATACGAAATCATAGAAGCGGGAGAACGATATGGAAACATTAATCCATGACATCATTATCCTGGGGGGTGGTATAGCGGGTTTGCGGGCCGCTCTTGCCGCCGCCGAGGTCAGTGATACCATCGATGTGGCCCTTATTTCCAAGGTCCAGCCCATCCGCTCCCATTCCGTGTGCGCCCAAGGCGGAACAGCCGCCGTACTCAGAGAGGGGGACTCATATGACCTCCATGCATGGGACACGGTCAAAGGATCGGACTTTTTGGCAGACCAGGATGTGGTGGAGTTTTTCGTCCGGCAGATCCCTCACGAGATCGTCACCTTAGAACATTGGGGATGCCCGTGGAGCAGGACCGACGACGGAAAGATAAACCAACGCCCTTTTGGGGGACATAGCTTCCCCCGGGCCTCCTTCGCCGCCGATATGACCGGCTTTCATGAAATGCATACCCTGCACGGGAAGGCCGCCGCCCAGCAGAATATAACATTCTACAGTGAATGGTTTGTCACCTCCCTCATCGTCGAAGACAATAGTGTACGGGGGTTGACAGCCATCGAATTGAAGAGCGGTGAAATGCACGCCGTGCGCGCGAAGGCCGTCGTTTTGGCCACCGGCGGCCACGAACGCATATACGCGTTTACCACCTTTTCCCGCTCGGCCACCGGCGACGGCATGTCCATGGCCTACCGGGCAGGCGCCCCCCTCCAAGACATGGAGTTCATCCAATTTCACCCCACCGGCCTGTTGCCGCCGGGGGTGCTGATAACCGAGGGGGCGCGGGGTGAAGGGGGTTACCTCCTCAATGCTGAGGGTGAACGCTTCATGGAGCGCTATGCCCCCGATAAAATGGAGCTGGCTCCGCGCGACATCATCGCCAGGGCGGAGACAACGGAGATCGAAGAGGGGCGCGGCTTAACAGGTCCCTATGGCCCCTATATAGCGCTCGTCCTTACCCATTTGGGTGAAGAGAAGATCAATGAGCGGTTGCCCCTGATACGCGATGTGGCCATAAAGCTGGGGGGGGTTGATCCTGTCAAGGAGCCTATACCCATCAAGCCGGCTGCCCACTACTCCATGGGAGGAATCAGCACCACAAAGACGGCGACGCCGATTGCAGGGTTCTTTGCCGCGGGCGAATGTGCCTGCCTGAGCCTGCACGGCGCAAACAGGCTGGGCACGAATTCCACGGCGGACTGCCTGGTCTTCGGCGCCGTTGCCGGGAAGGAGGCCGCTCGGCACGCCCTCGAAAATAAGCTGGAGGCGCTTCCCCAGGAGAGGACGGTGGCGGAGGAAAGGCGGGTCTTTGAGGAGATCTTCGGCAGCGAGGGCCCCGAGAGGGTGCCGGTGATCAGAGATGAAATGAGACATGTTATGCACGACAAGGTCTGGATATTCAGAAAGGCGGATGAATTGGAGAGCGCCTTGGAAACCCTCAGGGAGCTCAAGGAGAGGTTCAAACATATCAGGGTGGAAGACAGGGGGCGGGTCTTTAACACCGACCTCATAGAGGCCTTACAGTTGGATTTCATGCTGGATCTGGCCGAGGTCACAGTGGCCTGCGCCCTTCCCAGGCAGGAGTCACGCGGGGCCCATTCCAGAATTGATTATCCCAAGCGGGACGATGAGAAGTGGCTGAAACATACGCTCGCGTACTACACGCAGGAAGGACCCAGACTCGAATACTCGCCCGTTACGATAACTCAGTGGCCTCCGGTGGCGAGGACCTATTAGGGAGTTTATCATGGCAGCTGAATCAGAGAAGACCATCGAATTGAGGGTGCAGCGTTTCGACCCCGAGCATGACAAACGGTATCTGTCTACCTATCAGGTGCCGGTCCGTAAAGGGTTGACGATCCTCGACGCCCTGCTTTACATCAAAGATAATCTCGATGCGACCCTGACCTTCAGGCACTCGTGTAGGATGGGCCAGTGCGGAAGCTGCGGGATCAATATCGACGGGAAACCCCGGTTGGCGTGTTATACGCAGGTGCTTGATCTGGACTCCGATTCACTCCTCATAGAACCCCTTTCCAATATGCCGGTGATAAAAGACCTGGTTGTCGACATCGAGCACTTCTTTGACAACTATAAAAAAATCCCCATGTCGTTGATAAAGACCGCAGCGGAACTCGAGGGGGAGGATGAATTCAAGCAGTCTCCGGCAGACCTCAAGAAGTTCTGGGACCTCACCCTCTGTACAAAATGCGGTATATGCTACTCTTCGTGTCCCGCGGTGCTCGATGATAGATTTCTGGGGCCCGCCACATTGTCCGCCAACTATCGGTTTATCGCCGATACGCGCGACGAGGCCTTGGATGAACGATTGGAGGCGATCTCCGACAATCTGTGGCTCTGCACATCATGCAATTCGTGTACGCTGCATTGCCCGAAGGACGTTGATAGTTCAACCTCAGTGGTGCGGGAGCGCGGCCTTTTAGTGGAGACGAGCGGTCTCATCCCCAAGACCGTGCAAGAAGTGTTGATAAGCGCCGATAAATATCATAATCCCATGCGCACGCCTCCACAAAAGAGAACGGCATGGGCCAAGGATTTGGGAATTGCAGAGCTACCGGTACTGGGGAAGACGGATGTGTTATACTTTGTCGGATGCTCATCCGCCTTTGATCTCAGGAATCAAGAGATCGCCAGGTCTATGGCATTGCTGTTCAAGGAGATCGGTGCCGACTTCGCGATACTGGGGAACGAAGAGTGGTGCTGCGGGGATCACTTGCTCAGACTTGGTGAGCAGGGTTTGTTTGAGATGCTTGCGGAACATAACATATCCCTGTTCGGAAAATTCACCACAAATAAAATCGTAACGCTGTCGCCGCACTGTTACCATACGTTCAAGAACGACAAGCCGTATACGGATGCCGCACTGAATGTGCAACACTATACACAATTGATCGCCGAGGCCCTTGAAGGGGGAACACTTAAACTCTCCAAGTCCATTAAGAAGCGGGTTACGTATCACGATCCCTGTTTCTTGGGCAAGCGCAGCGGCGTATACGATGCCCCACGGCAGATTCTGGGATCAATTGCCGGGCTGGAGTTTGTTGAGATGAAAAGAACAAAGGAGAACAGCTTTTGCTGTGGCGGAGGGGCCGGGAGGATTTGGACGGAAGATTCTACTCCTGAAGGAAGACCGTGCGTGGACAGGGCAAAAGAAGCCCTTGACATCGAAGCTGAGGTTATAGCCACAGCCTGTCCGTTCTGCTTGACCGCTTTAGAGGATGCGGTGAAGGTTCTGGACGCTGAAGATAAGATTATTGTGAGAGATATCGCAGAGCTTGTGAAGGAAGCATTGTAACGCCTCTCAGGAAGAAAAGGGGCAGGCTGTTTTTTAGAGACGATTCGAGGATGGGTGCTTGCCCAACCACTCCTTATAACCCCTCATTAAGGAAATAATTGCCTACCTTGATTGCATGTTGTTTTTGCTCTTTACATGCCGTCTATCTACACGTATAGTACACGTATAAGGAGGTTTGCTATGCAGAAGAAATTAACCGTCACTATTGATGAAGAGGTTTACGAGGGCCTCCGCAAGACTATAGGGCCCAGGAAGATAAGTAGATTCATTCAGGAACTGGTCCGCCCCCACGTCGTTCGACCCAATCTCGAATCGGCCTATGCCGAAATGGCGCGTGACAAGGAGAGGGAAGAGGAGGCTATGGAGTGGGCTGAGACAACCTTCAAGGACGTGGCGCATGAAACGGCGTGAGGTTTGGTGGGTCAATTTCGATCCTTCCATCGGTGGGGAAATCAAGAAAAAACGCCCTGCCGTCATCGTCAGTAATGACGCAGCAAACAAGTTCCTCAATCGGGTTCAGGTTGTGCCTCTCACGAGCAGGACGGATCGCGTGTATCCCAGTGAGGCTGTGGTAGTTTTTGAAGGCAAAGAGAGTAAGGCCATGGCTGACCAATTGGCGACCGTAAGCAAAGCACGGCTCTTCAGACAAGCCGGCACTCTCTCTCAGGCGGATATGCGCCGGGTTGAGGAGGCCATCAAAATACAACTGGATATTTATTAGGGCGAGTAGCAGTAGAACGGCATTCTTCAAGAGCTTGACATGCTTGAAGAAGAGGTGGTAATCTTCGTCAGTTCCAAAGCCGGGGGGCTTATGACAGGGGTTCATTTCATATCAGTTACTTCAAAGCTGACAAGCGATCCAAAGGCGAGTTATGCGGACTGAAAAACGCATTTTTCGCATCTTATGCGGATCAGTATAATCTATGTTAGACGCAAGCGGAGATTAATATGAATTTTAATCCTTTTAATAAATCACTTAAGGAAGTGAAAGCTAGCGATCTAGCAATTCTTAAAACTACTAGTGAGGGATGGTATGTCGAATATAAACAATCATTACCAATAGCCTCTAAGATTGCTAAATCAATCTGTGCTTTTGCAAACCATTACGGTGGATGGTTATTTTTTGGTATTGAATCAAGTGATGACGGACAAAACGTCGCAAAGAGCTTTCCCGGCGTTACTGCTAATACTTGGAACAAAATGCAGCAAAGAATTCGAGATGCAGTCGCTCAACATATAAATCCTATCCCACATTTTGAATGTGTAGCTATTAAAGGACCCTGCAAGACACTCTCACTATCAAAAACAAATTGTGTGATTACCATTCAGATTCCTCAAGGAAATAATCCTCCATATATTCACTCGTCTGGAAGAATTTATCGTCGTGTTGCGGATAAATCTGATCCAGTTCATGAAACAGACAGAAATGTTCTAGATCTGCTTTGGGAGCGAAAACAAACTACTCGAGATCGTTTTAAAAGATTTATCGAAGAGCAGCCTATTTTGTCCAGCGCAGAAGATGAGTTAACATTGTTCTCCGCATATTTTTTCGCCGATCCCCTCCGCGAAAAAGGCCTATACACTGATATTACTTTAGATGATTTTATCGAAATATTGAAAAAACCAGATAAAGAATTTGGGGGGATACCTTTTGATAATTTTTTCTCCGCTGTCGACTCGTACATTGCTCGACAAGTTTTGACTAACGATCCCTATACCCAGCTACTAACATGGAGACATTATTTTTCAGGTACTTCTGTATGCCATATGCCTTTGAGATGTGGATTGCTATCTGATCCAAATACAAATTACAGAAGATGCTATAAATATTTTAATGATTTTGTTGACATCTGCCGGGAACAAGGTGTAGAGGGCTCTCGCTGGTTAGATCTTAATTTATTGGTGCCAACGGTACAGGCACTTGTCGCGAAGCAAGAACTATTAATGGAAAAGGCGAAAATCAGGATACCAATATTTATGAAGGTAAAATTGAGCAATGTTTGGAGACGTATTCCATTTATTGACACCGAATTATATATTAAGCAGATCCGTGATCATAAAGTTCCGATCATACAAGATAATAGCTTTTTTGTACCGTATGGTGTAACTCCGGAGTCACTCGTAGAGCTAAAGGAGCCTAAGGGTATAGATGATAACATGCGGTTACTTGGAAAGACGGCTGCAATTTGGAGCCTCCTTGCTTCATCTGTAGGATTAGAAAGCGCTATTATCTCAAGTGCCGGTTCCGAAGGAGTATGGCAACTTCTTCAAGCAGCTGAAAGAGGTGCAGAAGCTCATCGTGCGCAACCATAAATCGCTTGTGTCTAACATGCGCCAGGATGCTGCGGCGGCTGCCCTGAGCTGGTTCGGTCGGAGCGCAGCGCCTCTCGAACCAGCGGATAGACCAGGCCCTTCGAGCCGGATCATCCGCCGCACCGTTAGGCAGATTAGTGGACAGAAGAGGATAAGTTGAGCTATCAGGCAACAGTTATTAAGCTAATGATCGCATCGCCTACAGACGTGGCTCAAGAACGACAACTCGTTCGTGAAGTCATTCAATCTTGGAATGCAATTCACGCCGAGGACCAACAAATCGTCATCATGCCAGTGGGCTGGGAGACACATGCGTCACCGCAGATGGGCGATAGGCCCCAAGCAATAATTAATAGGCAAGTGCTAAAAAATTGTGACCTCCTTGTAGCGGTTTTCTGGACTCGTCTAGGTAGTCCGACTGGCAAGGCAGCTAGCGGAACAGTCGAGGAGATCGAAGAGCATCTCGCAGCAGGCAAGCCTGCTTTGCTGTACTTTTCGTCCGCACCGGTTCTTCCAGGCAGTGTCGACAATGACCAGTATTCGGCACTTCAGGAGTTTAAGGAGTCATGCAAGAAGCGTGGCCTTATCGAGGAATATGAAGACCTGGCCACGTTCCGTGAAAAATTCTTCCGACACCTAGCTCAAACCATTATTCGCGACTTCAAAGGTGAGAAGGGAAGTGAAGGCTTGGACTTACCCTCTCAACCTCAGATTCCAAAACTCTCGAGCTCTGCGCAAGAGCTTCTTGTGGAAGCTGCCAGAGACCCTAATGGCATTATCATGCGAATAGACACTTTGGCGGGAACACTCGTACAAACCAATAGCCGTGAATTTGCCAAGAATGGCGAGGCTCGAAATGAAGCGAAGTGGCGAGGCGCGGTAGACGAGCTTCAGCAAAAGGGGTTGGTTGAAGATCGCACTGGTAAAGGGGAAGTGTTTTTCGTCACGAGCGAGGGCTATGATGCGGCGGTTATGGCAAAGACTCAGCCCAATAAAGAACGAGTAGCATTGAGTAGAATGATGGAAGCCCTAAAAGAAAAGGCCGGCTGGACAACCGTTGAAAGGCTCGCCTCCAAAGCTGCCGTTTCGCTAGATGAGGCCCAAGACATCCTTCGCAATGTTCCTGAGGTAGTCTTCAACAAGGGCAAAGATGGTCGATTGATTGCAAAATTGAAGGGCGTTGGGGCTGAGCAAGAAGATATTAAAAAGAGTGAGGGGGACGTTGTTTAAGAATATCAAAATTCTTCTTACTGTAAAAAGTGAACAACGTCCCTAATTTTCTCCACGAATAAAATGTTATCAGCACAATAGGACATCAATTTGGAGCTTCTAAAGACTTTTTTCGGATCAGGGGATGATGGGTCTTGGGCCATAAAAGGCCTAAAGTCGATACCGTTAGAATCGCGTGAATCGGATGGTGTCAACTTCTATCCTATAAAGAATGATCTTGTTCTTGCCGATCCGCCTTTTCTAGGAACCGTACATTCAATCTTAGGTCAGAGCATCGTTCCAATTGTTGCACAGGTGTCCGGCGAAAGTACGTTACGATGCCTCGGCACGGGATTCTTCATAAGCTGCAGTGGTCTGTTAATTACTGCTGCACACGTCATTACTGATCCGATTGAACGTTGCTATACTGGTGTCACTGAGCTTGACGATCAGACTTTGGACTTTAGAGACCTTAAACTTGGCGTAATGATACCACTCAACCCCGTGTTACAAGGTTCAGGCTATATCTTCAGGGACATCCAGTGGGCGAGTTTTCTGGGTAAGCGCGCGGATCACCCATTACCAATAACTGGTGTTGACCTGAAACTCACTTCAGACACTGCCATATGTAGAGTAGCCGCTATTGCAGATGAGGTTCCACACCAACCTCTTTCTATCGTGCAGTCGAGCTTACTTGGCACCGGCATGGCTGTTGGAAAAACGGCAACGGCGATTGGTTATGCCGGGATGCATGACGTCGAGCTAACTCCAGAGAATGATGTTGTTGTCTCCGGTGATTTTCACTTCGACCTTCATCTTTCCACAGGAGTAATCCAAGAACATTTTCCTGATAACGAGACAACGAGGCAGGTTCCAACACCCGGAGCGTGTTTTTCTGCGTCAATCATTTTGCCGGCTGGTATGAGTGGCAGCCCAATCTTCGACGACGAGAGAATCTACGTACATGGAGTGGCCAGTAAAGGCTGGGAGGATGAGAATGGACCTACGGATTTCGGTTTTGGCTCAATGCTAGCTCACTCTTTAACGAGGCCAATCAAGTATTTGAATGACCAGTCGCTCTTAGATTTGCTTTCATCTAATAATCACGGCATGAGCAAGCTCAATATACCTGATGCATGAGTGACCGAGACAACATTAGAGGAGGATGATTCAAATACTGGGTTAGACTTGGGGTCGGACCATGATAACTATTTGATATGAAATACAAAAAGGCTGAATTATGGTGCTTATTGAGGTCTTAGAATGACATTTTCGGGGATAAAAAGAGGGTTAAGACGCAGAGCAAGGAAGGACGGCGGCTGCCCTGAGCTGGTGCGGTCGGCGCGCAGGCCTCCCGAACCAGCGGATAGACCAGGCCCCTTCGGGGCAGGTCATCCGCCGCCACGTTATATGCCAGAAAGGAGCATGGGGTAGAGCAATGCGATGGGTCGTAACAGTTATCTGTATGGGGATCATTGTCGTCCGCGCTGTCTGGCCTGAGCTTCGCTTTGACAACATCTCCGTGATTCTGCTTGTTCTTGCAGCCGTGTCAGCACTGCTTCCAGAACTGTACAAGCATATCGGCAAGATCAAGAAAGTCAAGATTGGGGATGTTGAGGTCGAGCTTGAGGAGAAGCTCAAGAAACTGGCCGGTGAGACCGAAGCCGCTGAATCGGCCGTCCAAGACCGCAAGGGCCAACTTGTCATGGAGACCACCCAGGAGGATTTCGTCATCCAACGGTTGGAACAAGCCGGCACCGATCCTAGGGCAGCGCTACTGCTCATCGCGATCGAGATTGAGCGCACGGTTCGAGATCTCGCTGAGGCCAGCGACATACCACACCCGCGGCGTACCCACCCGGTGTCTCGGCTACTCGCGATGCTGGCCGACCGGCAGGTTGTCGACGAGAGGCTTGTCGGCCTTTTCCGCGACTTCTGGTCTGTGAGGAACGCTGTTGTCCACGGCCATCATTTCGAGCTCTCGGAGGGCAAGCTCTACGAACTGATCGAACTCGGTATGCGCCTCCTGAGATTATTACAAGTTGGAAGTGTTCGACCGCCCGAGCAGCCGAAACGACGTCAGTCAACTTTTATCGATCCGTGGGCTCCGATTAGCCCAGAGGTCGAGAATGTCATAGATAAACTCGAGGAGGAGATCGAAAACGAGTAACTCACGTATAACAATGGTATGCACTTGGATGGCCATGAAGCGCAGCGGAATGGCCGCCGGTGATGCCAAACGTTGGGTTTTACTCACAAAATAGGAAATACTTTTTGCACTCGGCGTTTAAACGCGCCTCGCCAATTAAGCTGATCGTTCTTTCTTTACTATATCCCCTCCCTCCCTCTCTCAATGATAGGTCTCTTTAGTATATCGAGTAGCCATGTCACAAATGAAGTGATATACCCCGTGCTCCCCTCACTAGTACGTCACACGGATATGCCCGCCTTGCATTAAGGCTCCGTTCGCAGTATAATACACATTCTTTCCTGACTCACAAACACTTCCTTTTTTACTGTTGGGGGTATCGCAGAAGGATTGCCTATGCGTAGGCTCTTAATAATCTCAAACAGATTGCCGGTAAGCATTGAGAGGAAGAGGGGGAGGTTGCATTTCCAGCCCAGCGTCGGTGGCCTGGCGATCGGGCTCGGTTCTTTTTATAAGTCATACAATAGTTTGTGGATCGGCTGGCCGGGGATCACCGTGGCAAAGAAAAATGATGATGAAAAAGAGCAACTCGAAAAGCGATTGCTCTCTGAATTCCATTGCCGGCCGGTCTTTCTCTCTCAAGGCGACGTAGAGAACTACTATCACGGTTTTTGCAATAAGACCCTCTGGCCCCTGTTTCACTACTTCCCCCAGTATGTCATGTATGACGAGGCCCTCTATAAGGCCTATGAACGCGTCAACACGCTTTTTTGCGATGCCGTGATGGGGGTTGCCCATGAAGACGACATTATTTGGATCCACGATTATCACCTGATGTTACTGCCTAAGCTTATCAGGGC
>Ga0307437_1001117_pt1 | contig 18654 bp, 17 predicted proteins | sample SalMarWE160390MG_FD_202146 | JGI IMG/M metagenome (GOLD analysis project Ga0307437, IMG submission 202146) | Salt marsh sediment microbial communities from the Plum Island Ecosystem LTER, Massachusetts, United States - WE1603-90 | ecosystem: Environmental > Aquatic > Marine > Intertidal zone >...
TTGAAGGGATCGGGTTCGACGGCGAAAGCAGCGCCGACGACGTCATTCGCGCCCTGGGTCAGCAACTCGGTCACGACCGGGCTGCCCAGTATTGGAGGCACGGTACCCAGCACGGTGAAGACGCCGGAGGAGATGAAGTAGGTGCCAATGCTCACCGCTTTCTCGCTCATCCACTCCGGGGCCGCGCCGGCCACCGGCAGGTCGCTGACGTCCACGCCCAGCGCGTTGGCGACGGCTGCGAGGGCTACCAGGATGCGGCTGTTGTCCACGCAGGAGCCCATGTGCAGCACCGGTGGGATACCCAGTGACTTGCAGACGCCCTTTAGCCCCTCGCCGGCCATCTCCGCCGCCTCGGGCAGGAGCAGCCCGGCCTTAGCACAGGCGATGGCGTTGCAGCCGCCGTTCACCACCAGCACATCATTCTTGATCAACTCCTTGACCAGGTTGATGTGGCCGTAGTCGTGCTGGACCTTGGGGTTGTTACAGCCGACCACGCCGGCGAGGCCCTTGATCGCACCGCTTTTGATGGCGTCCAGCAGCGGGTCGAGCGTGCCACCCAGCGCATCCACGATGGCCTCCACGCTGAAGCCGACCATACACTCAGTTTTCTCGTCGGGGATGTGCACCTGACCGGGCTTGCGGAAGCGGTAGTTCTCCACGGTCGTGCGCACGATCTCTGTGGCGATTTCGGAAGCGTGCTCCTCGTGGAACTCGATGTGGGTCGCGCCGGGGAACTTGGCCTTGGGCGAGGTGGAGATGAACCTGGTGTGGAAGCAACCGCTCAACGCTCCCAGCGCGGGCATGATGCACTGCACGTCCACGATGATCGCCTCGACCGCGCCGGTGATGACGGCCAACTCCTGTTGCAGGAAGTTGCCGGCGATGGGGACACCGTGGCGCATGAGTACCTCGTTGCCGGTGCAGCACATGCCGACCACGTTGATGCCCGTGGCCCCGTACTTCTCGGCCAGAGCGATCATCTCGGGGTCCTGCGCGGCGGCGACGATCATCTCCGAAAGAGTCGGCTCGTGGCCGTGCATGACGATGTTGACCTGGTCGGCCTTGAGCACGCCCAGGTTGGCCACTGAGCGGACGGGGGTGGGCGTGCCGAAGAGGACATCGGAGAGTTCGGTGGCGACCATTGAGCCGCCCCAGCCATCGGAGATGGACGCCCTGATCCCCTGCAGGATCAGGTGCACAGGGTCATTGTCCACACCGATGTGGGTGCGGTGCATGATCTCCACAATCTCGCGGTCAATGCCGCGCGGGTCAACGCCCAGTTTCTGCCACAGGGCGACGCGCTTCTCCGGCGCGCGGCGGGTGAACTGGATGGGGCCTTCCTGCTTGCCGAACTCGGCGTAGACGGCGCGGGCCAGGTCCAGAGCGATCTCCTCTTTGCTCCGGCCCTCGGTCTCGATGCCGTACTCCGCCGCCAGTGCTTTGAGTTTGGCCTCGTCCTTGATCTCATAGCCGCCGCCCTTGCCCTCGGCGGTCAAGAGCAGCGTGTGGGCGATGTCCCGCCCGTGGTCGGAGTGGGCGGCCGCGCCAGCGGCTATCATGCGGATCAGGTTGCGGGCGACGATGATGTCGGCCGTGGCCCCGCAGACGCCCAGTTTGGGCCCCTCCTCCTCGAAGGGGCTGATGCGGCAGGGGCCCATGTTACAGTTGCGACAGCAGACCCCCAGTTCGCCGAAGCCGCACTGGGGCAACATCGCTTCCAGGCGATCCCAGGCGGTCTCGAGGCCCAGTTCCTCGGCCCGGGCCAGCATCTCAAGTGCAGCAGGGTCAATGCTCCTGCTCAGAATCTTCTCACTGTACGACTTTTCAGTCATGGGAAATCACCTCCTCCTTCATGGATTACTTGCCAGTTGCTGCTGGCTTTCCAACGCTTCCAGGAATTGCCGGGCCGTGGCCTGGCTGGCCTGCTGGATGACCTCGCGGGGATAGCGCAGGCTGAGTGCTTTGGTGGGGCAGGCCTCTATGCAGGCCGGGCCTTCAGGCCGGTCTACGCACAGGTCGCACTTGAAGGCGGCTCTTTTGTCCCGGCCGGCTACTGTGGTGGTGGCCACGTGGATCGCACCGAAGGGGCAGACCATCATGCACAGCCGGCAGGCGATGCACAGCCGTTGATCCACCGCCGTGTAGGTCTCGGTGCGGTAGGTGGCCCCGGTGGGACAGACTTTCACGCACGGGGCGTCCTCGCACTGGCGGCACTGGGTGGACAGTTTGACACTATCCACCTGTATCACGTGGTTGCGGGGCTGCAACCGCTCACCGGCCAGGACAGCGCCGATGACGCTGCCCGCTTCGGTGTGCGCTGCGGCACAGGCCAGTTCGCAGGTGTGACAGCCCAGGCAACGATCAGGATTGACCAGGATGAACGGACCTTCTACAGGCATACTTTTCACCTCCTCTTCACTTGTACGAGAATCGTTAGGGCCTCAGAAAGATGGGGGACGGCCGAACGTGAAACGTGAAACGTGAAAACGGGGGACAACAGGGGACAATCGGATGCGCATCCACGGCCAGGGGCGGGATGCCATCCGCGTTCGAGGAACGTTCAGTAAGTTGACAGGCTTTCATTGCCTTCCAGAGGGCTTCAACCCTCGGTCAGACCTGGCAGATCAGTCGGGAACTCACTCACCGCGCGGCTTTTGCGACAGCAGACCCGCGAAAAGACAACTTGCAGATGCGGAGAGTGCCTGAAGAACCAGCTCAACAGCGCGGCCGGCACCGGCGACGTATTAGGCGGGCAGGCGTTGTGGATATATGTCTACAGGTGTTGTACTGCCGAGGACTGGCTCTCTCGTAGGTTCTTCCTCGGCCTCTAACTCACATTCGGGGGACGGTTTTCTCCGGCTAGTGGCCCCCTTCGGTAGGCTCAAGGTGCCTCGTTCTGCTAACTGAGGTTGTAGTACTAACACGACATTATCTTGTATCGCCGGAGTACATCTCCGGCGGGCTCTTTGTTAGTATAGTACATATCGCGATTTTGGGCAAGTGGGGGAGTGGTGGGAGGTGTTCGAAGGTGTCCTAAGGACCTGTATTGGGCTCGGCGAGGGCCTCGGACCCCGCCACGCAACGGATTATGAGTCTACGTGGAAACGCGGGGTAAATATGCTCAAAGGGGATGTGCCATCCCCGTCGGGCGTGCGTAGTGCGCTGGATATCGTGCGGCTGAAGTGAGGCGACCCCACCCTAGCCCCCCCACGGGGGAGGGAACGCCCAGCGCCATCTCTTCAGGACGGCACGGCCCCCTACAGCGCGATCCCCTTCCCGAACGGGTCCGTCCACGCCTCCAGCGCCGCCGTCAGTTCGGGGTGCTCCTTGGCTGCCTCCTTGAGTGGGATGCCCTTCATCGTGGCGTCAATCGCCTGACGGAACGCCTTGCCGCCCGCTACCGGTCCCTGCGGATGGGCGTGGATGCCGCCGCCGGAGCCGATGACGATGTCGTTCCCCAGGTTGCCCATCACCTTTGGCACCATCGAGGGAGTGATGCCACCAGAGGGCATGGGGAAGGCCGGCCGGATGCTGTAGAACGGGAATGCGAGGTTGCGGGCCACGTTCACGAACTTGTCCTTGATCACTGGGGCCTTGCCGTAAGGAGCCGGGAAGACGACGACGTCGGCGCCGGCCAGGCGGGGCAGTTTGCCCAGGATGAGGTGTGAACTGATGCCGTGGTAGGGCGACATGTAGTACGCGCCGGCCGTGTCCATGTGGGCCAGGATGGGGACGTTGATCGCCGGGTCCTCCGCCAGTGCCCGCAGCACCGGGAAGCCGACCGCCAGGTAGTTGACCATGATGGCGTTGCAGCCCAGTTCCACCGCCCGTTGGGCGTTCTCGAAGACCTGCGGCACTTCGTCGCTGACGTTGACTGTATACAGCGTGTGCTCGCCCGTCTCCTCGTAGACTTGCCGCTCCGCTTCCATGTAGAGTTTCACCCGCGCCTGCACCTCGTTGAAGGAAGCATTGGCGAGCAGTTCGTCGTCCTTGATGATGTCGCAGCCACCTAACGCCGCCTTGCGGAACAGTTCGACCCCCACCTCCGGCGTGTAGCCGGTGCAGGGCTTGATCATGTTGTTGAGCAGCGGCCGGTCGGGCACGCCTAGCAACTCCCGCACACCCTGGATGCCGAACTTCGGCCCCTGGAAGCCAGCGACGAATTTCTCCGGGAAGCGCACGTCGAGCACCTTGATGCGGCCACCCATCGAGATGTTGCCCACCACAGTCGTGAGCAGCATCGGTATTTGCGAGCCGATGTTGACCTGGGGGAAGGCGATCTGGATGACGTAGTTGCGCGTCTCCAATCCTGGTGGGACGGCGAACTCGAAGTCGGGCAGTTCGTAGACGCCGATGACCTTCGCCACATGGCGGCGGCGTACTTCAGGCGTCTCTCCCGGGACGGGGAGCCAGGTGCCGGTGGACTGCTCGATGGCCAGCGCCGGGGCCAGTTGGGGGATGGGCACGCCGGCCGGAAACGAGGCCATGTAGGTGGCGATGAGATACTCGTCGTAGTCAATCCCATCGGGTAGTGCCAACGGCAGTGATTGAACGTCTAACTTCTGCATAATCTATCCTCCTGATCTTCTATCGGTTTCAGACTACCAGCATCACGTATTTGGAATCAGGGTGTCACAACGCCTTTGATGTACCCACTGGGCCGATGCAGCATAGTCTCGAAGGCCTGGCTGATTTCTTCCAGCCGGAAGCGGTGGGTGACCAACCGCTCCATTGGGAACCGGCCTCGCGCCAGCATCAGCAGGACGCGGCGCAGGTCGTCCATACGGTTGCGGGAGTGGCGCGGCCAAGCGGCGCGGGCGACCGCGCCGTAAATGCACAGCGGCGCGAGGTCATAAGTTGCCGGCGCCGTGTGGCCGCTGGCCAGGATGAGCCGGCCCCGCCCTTCCCGCCGCAGGCAAGCGGCGCAGGTATCGAGGACTGCCGGCACGTCGCTAGCCTCGATGGCCACGTCCACGCCTCGCCCCTCCATGATGCGCATCACCTCCTCGATCACGTCCACCTGCCCGGCGTTCAGAGTGATCGTCGCCCCATCTGCAGGTTGACAGCCCGTTTCCCTGGTGTTACAATACAAATGAGGTAATGAAATATGAAGACGTTAACCCTTAAGGAAGCACAGACTTCATATACACTGACGATTGACAGGAATGCACTGACCCAGCACCTGATGCTTATACGGCAGGATGGTCAACCTATTGGCGTCCTCGTTCCGTACGATGAATACCAGACATTTCGCGCCTGGCAACAAGAGCGTAAGTCAGAGCGAACTTACCAATACCTCGTCGCACGGCCCCATCCCTGGCGACGGCAATTGTATCTGAAGGGCCGCAATATGACCGTCGGCCAGTTGATCTCAACGATGCAGGCTAATCACCTGACCCCTGAGGAGGCAGCAGATGACCTGGAACTGCCTAGAGAACAAGTCAAAGAGGCGGTGGCCTACTACGAGTTGCATCGCGACCTCCTCGAAGCAGAAGCGCGGGAAGAGGCCGCGCGTCTAGCCGCAAAGGGATACGCTGTGTGAAGCCGCGTCTCTATTTGGATGATTGTATCTGCAGTAAGTGCCTTCAACGAATGCTCGTGGATGTGGGCTACAAGGTCCAAATTCCGGCAAGGGCCGGTCTTACCGGCTACGACGATCTGGCTCATTTCCGATACGCACAGGAACATGGATTCACCATCGTCACCAAAGATGCCGACGATTTTGAGTGTTTGCACCAGAAACACCCCCATCACAATGGGGTTTTGGCGGTGTGTGAAGAGACGGATCGCAGCAAAAATATGTCCTATGCCGACATCGTGCGTGCGATTGAAAATATTGTTCAGGCCGGAGTGCCTCTGGAAGGCCGGTTTTACGTTCTGAATCACTGGCGGTGGTAAAACTGCCGTCACCTCGCGAATCGCACCTCATTCACCTCCCGGTACAGGTCGCGCAGGCAGCGATAGAGCCGCTTATAGGTGTGGTAGAGATGGCCGTAGATTTCGGCGTTGCACTCCTGGGGCTCGAAGACGCGGCCAACCCGGACGACCTGCTTCAGTGCCTCGAAGTCCGGGTACAGCCCCAGCCCGACCGCCGCCGTGAGCGCGATGCCCACTGCCCCGGCCTCCTGCGGATTGACCACTGTCTCTACCCGCCGCCCGGTCACATCGGCGATAATCTGCATCCACGGCGCACCCCGCGCCCCCCCGCCGATGACGCGCAGTACCGGCAGCGGGAAGCCGAAGGTGTGCTCGACGATCTCAATGATCCAGCGCAGGTTGTAGGCCACTCCCTCGTAGACCGCCCGCAGAAGATGCTCGCGGGTGTGGTCAGCGCTCAGGTTGAAGAAGGTGGTCCGCACCCAGGTGTCGGCGATGGGGGCCCGCTCCCCGTACATCCACGGTGTGCAGACCAGGTAATCTGATCCGGGCGGGATGGATTTCACGTCCCGGTCCATCAGCGCGTAGACGTTGGAGATGCTGGGGTCGGCTTGCTCGTGGCGGTAGAACTGGTCGGCGATCCACTTGAGGCACGCTCCGGCCGTCTCCATCTCCGCGAACAGAAGCGCCTTGTCCGGGTCGGCGGAGTGAATAGCCGCCACGCCATGGCGGCCAGTGGGGGTCTTCTCGGTGACGACGCCCACCCAGCCGGAGGTGCCCAGGTAGATATGGCCCTCCCCCTCGCCGACCGCGCCGGAGCCAACCGCCGCCCCCTGCGCGTCGCCACCTCCGCCGAAGACAGGCGTTCCCTCCAGCAGTCCACATTCCTGCGCCGCCTCCGCCGTCAGACCACCCACCTGGTCAATTGAGCGCACCAGCGGGGGAAACTTCTCCAGGTCCAGCCCGATGTAGCGGATGACGCCTCGTAGCCAGTCCTTCTTTTTCAGGTCGAGCCCGATGGCCGAAGCACACGACCAATCGAAAACCATCCTGCCGGTGGCCCGGTGGAGGAGATAGCCGTTGACGTCCAGGAAGCAGGCCATCCCGTTGTAAATCTCCGGCTCGTTCTCTTTGAGCCAGAGCAGTTTGGGCAGGCCATCCTTGCCTGAGAGTTCCGCGCCAGCGACGGTGGCGAAGATTCGCCGCCCCAGGAACTTGCGCATAATCCGCTCCGCCTGCTCCGGCGCGCGCCCGTCCAGCCAGATGATGGCCCGTCGCAGCGGCTTGCCGTCGGCTCCCATCGGGACGATGCCCAGCAACTGGGTGGTGTAAACCATCGCCAGCACGTCTTTGGGCGCGACGCCGGATTGCTCCAGCACCTGGCGCGTGGTGGCGGCGATCGCGTTCCACCAGTCCTCCGGCTCCTGCTCGGCCCAGTCGGGGCGGGGGTAATGGACCGGATAGGGCTGAAAAGCGCTGGCGTGGATGTTCCCCTCCGTGTCCACCAGCACCGCCTTATTGCCACCCGTGCCCACGTCGTGGGCGACGATGTATTGGGGCATGTTTTACCTCCTGGGATGGCCACAGGTTTGGGGTTTCAGGTTACAGGGTTTCAGGTTGCCGCCGACAAACGTGAAACCTGGAACTTGAAACCTGAAACCTCGTTCATCCAGGGATTGCCTCCTTGACCATCTGCTGGCGGATCATCTCCAGCACCTCGGGTGGAAACTGAGCCACCTGGGTCAGCGTGGCCTTGAAGACATCCAGTACCCTATCCAGTTGCTCCTCTGTGATGGTCAGCGGTGGCTTAATCTTGATGACGTTGCGCATCGTCGGCCTTTGCCCTACGATGTCGGGCATGCTCACGTCGAAGATGACGCCGGACTTCATAGCCAGTTCGAGGAAGGCGGCCGCCCGTTCTATCGCTGGCGTCTTGCTCTCCCGGTCCTCCACCAGTTCGATGCCGATGAAGAGCCCGGTTCCACGCACGTCACCGATGATCTCGTATTCTTCCTGCAGCCCCTTCAGGTAGGCAAGGGCTTTCTCGCCCAGGACACGCGCCCGCTGGCACAGTCCCCCCCGCTCGATGACCTCGATGCTGGCCAGGGCCGCCGCGAAGGGCAGCGGGTCGGAGCCGAAGGTGGTGTGCTCCTCGGCTTCGGTGAACCCCTTGAGGTCGGCTCGCGCCACCAGTGCGCCGATGGGGAAGCCCCCACCCAGCCCTTTGGCGAGCACGAACATATCTGGCTCCACGCCGTAGTACTCGGCCGCGCTCATCGTGCCGATGCGCCCGAAGGCGGTCTGGCACTCGTCGAATATGAGGAGGATGTCGTGGCGCTGGCAAATCTCCTTCAGGCCGGCCAGGTAGCCAGGCGGGGCGGGCACCTGGCCGCCCGCCCCTTGCATCGGCTCAATGATCAGGCCGGCAATAGCGCCGGTCGCGTGGTAGCGGATCGCGTGTTCCACCAGGTCAAGACAGGCCAATCCGCAGCCCCCACCCCTGGCCCCTCCCCCAACCCTGGGGGAGGGGAATTCTTCCCCCCCAGAATTGGGGGGGGGCGAGGGGGGGCGGGAGGAGAGGCCCAGAGGACAGCGGTAGCAGTAAGGGTAGGGGAAGCGGACGAAGTGCTCGCGGCCAAAGCCGGTGAAGCGAATGACGTAGGGCATAGTGTGCGTGGCCGCGATCGTCGCCAGCGACGCACCGTGGTAGCCACGCGAGGCAACGAGGAAAGTGTCGGCTCCTGGCCGGTTGACCAGCGCCAGTTTCATCGCCGCCTCGACGGTCGCGCCTCCGCCCTGAATGTTCAGGGAGACCTTGCGGGGCTCGCCAGGGAAGAGCGTCGAAAGGCGATTGACGAGTTTGAGACGGGGAATAGTGGGATAACCGTAGCGCACGTGCGTGAGGTACTTCATCTGTTCGACGGCGGTCGCCAGCACATCGGGGTTGCAATAGCCGACGTTTAGCGTCCACGCCTGGGCGGTGCAGTCAATATAAGCGGTGCCCTCGTAGTCGTGCACGATGGCGCTGCCCGGCTCGCCACGATAGAGGATTGTGCTTTTGAGCGGCGTCAGCGAGGAGCGGCGGGCGCTGGTGATCTCTTCTTCGCTGATCTGGCCCAAGAGCGCCTTAATCTCCTCCCCGCTGAGCACCTGTGGGGTAAACGGTTCGCTCATCTTAACGCCTCCTGGAACTACCTGTAGTTGGGGCCGGCGATGCCCTCGAACAGCATTTTCAGGACGGCTTCCAATTCCGAGCCGAGGGCGGCCGGCTGCTCGCTGCCCGCTGCGATCCAGCGGGAGAAGGCGGCGAAGTAAGCTCCGGTGAGCGCGCCAGCGACGTCAGAAGGCTTGAGGTCAGCGCGAATCTCTCCCTGGGCCTGAGCCTCTCTGACCAGGCGCTCGAAGACCACTTCCACCCTGGCCACGGGGGTCGGCATGCTGGAAAGACGCAGCATCGTCTCCAAGTATCTTCTCAATATTTTGTGGCAATGCCGTCTTGAGTAATAGCTTGGTCGAATAACGTAGCGAGCATCCGCCGGTTGAGTAGCGCAGCGTATCGAAACCAAGGATGCGAGCGGCTCAATAGACAATCCACTTGCTTACGATGCTACTCTGGACACCATTCAGTCAGCGTTGGCATTGATTTCTTGCTTACCCTGGACACGCATCGCTCTATACTTCTCAAAGTCCTTGCGCGCTAGCTCCGGCAGAGCATCGTAGTCACCGCGAATCAATGCCTCGCGTTTCGCACGCCTCCAACCTTGCACTTGCTTTTCGCGCTCGTAGGCCTCAGCAATACTGTCGCATTCGGCAGCGTACATCAACTTCACCGGACGACGCCGTGCTGTATACTTGGCACCAATGCCCTCGTTGTGCTCCCATATACGCCGTTCAAGGTCTTTGGTGGAACCAACGTAATACGAACCATCTGCACACTCAAGGATGTACATCCAAGCCATAGTCTTTTACCTAACCCGCTTGGTTTCGATACGGCTTTCCGCTACGCTCCAAGCCTACTCAACCGGCGCTAGAGCATGCTTCGCCCCAGTTTCGCTAGAGCATGCTTCGCCCCAGTTTATTGAGAAAATACGTCTCCAAGGTTGTAGAACAGTTCGCAGACTGCCTGCTGCTGGTCTCGCGGGCTAGAGGGGCGTCGTTCAGCGGTCTCCCCTGGCCAAAGCCAGGCCTCCATCAGGTTGTTCCGACATACCCTACAGTGTCTTCTCGTAGACCCGGTAGGTGCGATATACCTGTGCCCCCAGCATCTCGGCTGTGCGGCGCATCATGGCGTTGTTTTCCAGCACCCACGAGATTTCGGCCCAGCGATAGCGGGGTAGGGCGGCCTGGGCCACCTTCACCAGTAGTACAGCCTCCACGCCCCGACCACGGTGGGCTTCCAGGACTCCACCAGCAAAGCCGCGCATAGTATCCACGCAGCGGCGCACCTTCCAGTACCAGAGGAGTTTGGCCATCGTCCACCACTCCGGCACACCGGGGCGGGGGTAGGCCCGGATCAGTGCCTGGTTCAGGTCGGGGAGGGGGAGCATCGCGCCGATGGGCTCACCGTCCTTTTCGGCGAACCAGACGATGTCGGGGTCGATGATTTGCTTCAGCCCGACGGCGATGTGATCAATCTCGGCGTCGGTCAGCGGCACAAACCCCCAGTTTTTCTCCCAGGCCGCGTTGTAGACATGCTTGAAGCGGGCCACCTCCTCGTCGAAGTGGCGCATATCTATCTGGCGTACGGTCAGGCCTCCGCGTTGCTCAACTTTCTTGGTCACGCGGAGCAGTTTGGGGGGCAGGCCCTCCCCGTGCTGCCCGAAAGGGGCCAGGTCCAGGATGTATGCCAGCAGGTCCATCGCCTTGTGAAATCCAGCGCTTTCGATGAAGTTTATGTAATAGCGCGGGTTGTAGGTCATCTCGATCACTGGCGGGCCGGGACGGCCATCCACCAGCAGGCCACATTCCTCGTTGGTAGAATAGTTCATCGGCCCCCGGATGGCGGTCAGGCCGCGCTCCCGCGCCCAATCACAGGTGGTCTCCAGCAGTGCTTCGGCTGCCTCCCGGTCCGGCAGTACCTCGAAGAGGCCAAAGAAGCCCACGCGCTCGCCGTGAAACTCATTGTGCCGGTTGTTCAGGATGGCGGCGATGGTGCCCACCGGCTTGCCGTCACGGCGGGCCATAAAGAGTTCCACCTCTGAGTGCCGGTGGAAAGGGTGGCGCTCTTTGTCGAGGAACTCCACCCGTTCGGAGATTAGAGGCGGCACCCAGTAGGGATCATCTTTGTATACCTCCCACTGGAGGTGGATAAATGCCAGTTGTTCTTGAGGTGTATGTGCAGGTTGGATTGTCAGTTTGCCGTTTGTCATAGTCATACCGTCCTTTTTCGCCACAGCCGAGTTGCAGCCAGTTCAACGCAATATTATACACCAGAGCATCGCCAGCGAAAAGTCACAACGCGGCCATCAGGCCATCGTATGCCAACGTGAATTCGCCTTCGGGCAACAGAGCCAGTACTTCCTCCGGGGTGCGCTGCAGGTGGCCGATGTGGGTGAAGATGACTCGCCGGGCGCCAGCCTGTTCCGCCCACCGGGCTTCCTCGACGATGGGCAGATGGCGACCCTGGCCTTCCTCCAGCAGCGGCGTGTAACGGGCATCCATCTGCTCGCGGGTGAGGAAGGAGCCATCAAGGACTGCCAGGTCCACAGGGCGCACCAGGGCCGGGTCGGTGTGGTAGAAGTCGGGGGCGTAGAAGATGCGCACGCCATCGCGCTCGATCAAAAGGCCCGCTGTGGTGAATGGCTGGGTGTGGTGGGTGTCCAGCGGGGTCACGCTGAGACCGTCGGGGAGGTGGAGTGGCTCATTCAGGCGGATTTCGCGCCGGGCAAAGGGTCGCCGGTCGTACTCGCTGACCTCGGCGGCGATGAGGTGGCGGAAGCCCCCCTGGATGCGGTCCCAGCCGTCGGCGAGGGCATATACAGGGAGAATGAGAAGTCGGGAGATGCGGCGGAGTGCCGCCAGGTCGTCCAATCCCAGGTAGTGGTCGGCGTGAGGGTGGGTGATGAGGATGTGGTCAATGTGGGCCAGATTCTCGTAGGGGAGAGTCCGCAGTTGGGTGTAGATGTCCGGGCCAGCGTCTACCAGCAGCCTGTCGTTGACCAGAATGGCGGAGCGGGTGCGCCGGGCACGGGGGTCTGTCTGGGCGGCGGCGCACTGGGGGCAGGTGCAGCCCCAGCGGGGGATGGGACGGGCAGCGGAGGTGCCGAGGAAGCGGATAGTGAGCGCGCTCATCGCTTACCCGATCACAGTACCTACATTGCCAGCGCTATTGCCTGCGCCAACAGCACCAGTACGCCCAGGGCCAGGACAGCGTAGTTGGCAAACTCACCCAGCGGGTAGACATAGGTCTTGATGACCTGGCCGTTCTCGAGTTTCAACTCGCGCAACTCGAAGAGCGGGCGAGGGGTACGTCGGAACCACCCTTGGGCCTTTCCTTCCACCCCGACCAGGCTATCCACCCGCAGCAGCCCGAACAGCATCTCCCACAGCCGCGCCGGCTGCCGATAGTCGAGCACGATATAGCCAGATTGGTCTTGCAGGACCAGGTCCTCGCTCCAGTACAGGCCGGGGATGCCCTTGCCGATGATGCGGCCCTGCAGTGTCCCGGGTACAGCGCGCACGCGGCTGACCTTGACCTCGCTCACCAGTTCGCTCACCGTGCGTGGCTGGCTCAGATCGCGGGGATAGACGAAGCGCCGCTTGAACCACCAGGCGGCCCCCCAGGTCAGGAGACCTACTCCCGCGCCGGCCAGTGGCAGTCCAGACAGCATCCCTGCCGCCGCGACTCCCGCGCCCACCAGGAAGCCGAGCCCCGGCAGGCTGTTGATCGCGAAGTCCACCACTCAGTCGCCCCCATCTGTCCACCTTATGTGCAGACCTACCTTGACTGTCTCGCCAGCAGAAGTCACCGACACTGTCCCCACAATAGCAGAAGCACAGTTCTTGGCGCTGACCTCGAAGGTCATAGGGCCGGACATTGGCCCGCCTTTGGTCTCTCCCTCCCAGCCATACGTATACACACAGTCTCCTCCATGCCCTTCAACAAAAATCGTAGCCATCCAACCGTGCTCGGTACGGACTTTACCCACATCCCAGCTATCGAGCCGAAGTGGGTCGCCCTCGCACTCGGTAGATAGAGTTGGAGTGATTGGGGACGTGTGCGACGTAAGCGTCAACGTGGATAGAGGGAGAACTCTGGGCAGGCCACGAAATTCGCGGTCGATTTTCAGATCTACAGTCTGGATCCAGCCGGTTGACGCTCCATCCACAATGCGAACGTACACCCATTTCGAAAAGCTCGGATCATACCCAATGAGCTCCAGAACTGTCCCGGCAGGCAGGGTTTGACTCGGGCGCCACCAGGCGTCGGCGAACGGGTGCAGGCCAGCGCCGTCGGCCGAAACGACGGCAGTGATTGTGGTCGTTGGAGCTGAGGATTGAGTCGGTGCGGCACCGGGAGTTGTGGTGGGGATAGGAGTGTCCGTCGGAGTTGGGGGCTGGTTCAGTGCGGCGCTGGGAGTTGTGGTAGGAATAGATGCAGGTGTAGGTGCAGGGACAACCGTGGAAGTAGGCGTCAGTGCCTGCGCCCCTATCTTGGCCCTTTCGTCGCCAGCAGGTGGGAGGGAGAAGACAGTCTGCTTTGCAGGGGGTACAAAGGGAGAGCCGTCTTCTGCAAGCAGCCATATGTTCACCTGGCACTCCAGTCCTTGCTCATCCACGAAGGTGATAGCGGTGGCGTGGGGGGGGACACCGGCTGGCACGGTGGGGATGTCAGCCTGAATCCAGGCCCGTTCGGTGTAGCGAGCCAGCGGGCGCTGTGGGCCGATCACAGTGATAGTGTTGGGGCCGGGTGCCCCTTCGATGGCGAAAATGGCGATCCAGTCGCCATCGGCGGGTAATTCATAACGCACGGCGACAGCGCGGGCGTAGTGATCCAGCACAGCGGCCGCGTAGCGGCGCGTGACGCGCAGGTGAACTTGCTCCCATGAGCCGTTATAGGCAGCCAGCGCATAATACAGGTCGCCGTTCCCATCACGGATGGTGTGGGCGAGCGCACGCGCGCCCCAGAACAGGTTCGTCCACGGATTCTTCAGTTCCTCGGGACTGGGCCGCCAGTCGAATGGCATCAACCCCATCAACCCGACGGCCCCGGCTGGGCCACGCTCCCTCGGACGGCCCAGGGATTCCTTCCAGATCACGGCCGCAATGAGGTCTGGATCCAGGCTCCGTTGCTGGGCATATTCGACGATGATGGGCTCCCAGCGGCTGACCGCCGGGCTCCAGTAGGGGGAAAGGGCAGGTTCGTCAGGGGGCCTCTCGTTCTGCGCGAGAACAGGATAGGGAGATGCAAAAACTATTATCATCGCCAAGAGAGCAATGGCGAGAGTCGGTCGCCAGGGTCGCATTGGGGTACGGTTACTCCTCTACTCTCCAGTGTGGATTGGGGAATGTGGCTACTATATCGGAAAGTGCGCGATTTGTCAAGTACCGGGGTGCACTTCGAATCTGGGCTTGGTATATCTACAGGTAACCGTGCGCCTGGTACCAGGCGTAGGCCCGTTCCACAGCGGTGCGGAACGGGGTGCAGGGCAGTTCCAGTTCCTGCTGCGTCTTGCGGCAGTCGCAGTAGATCTCCGCCCCGCTCAGGCGGGCCTGCTCGCCGCTGAAGAGCGGCGTGCCGGGCCAGAGGGCGTTGAAACCGTCGGTCAGGAGCGCGACGGCGCTCATCAGCGGGCGCGGCAGGGTGAGCAGCGGCCGCCGGCCTCCCACCACCTCGGCCACGATCTCCATCGTTGCCCGGTGGCTGACGTTTTCGCCGCCCAGGATGTACCGCTCCCCGGTGCGCCCTCGTTCCGCCGCCAGGACATGGCCCAGCCCCACTGTCTCGGCGTCCACCCAGTTCAGCCCGCCGGGGGGCGCGAACCAGGAGAGCCCACGCCGCACCTCGCGGAGTATGCTTCCGCCGATGAGATGCACATCGCGGGCACCGATGACGCCGGTGGGATTGACGATGACCGCATCCAGCCCATGCGCAATCGCCTCCCACACCGCCTGCTCGGCCAGGTGCTTGGAGTGGCCGTAGGGGAAGCGGCGCAGTGGGAGGTTGAAGGTGGCCGATTCGTCGAGGAGATGGCCTGGCGGAGGCACCCCCAGCGCCCCGACGGAACTGGTGTAGACCAGCCGCTCAACGCCGGTCTCCAACGCAGCCGCCAGCACGTTGCGCGTGCCCTCGACGTTGACCAGGTAGATGCGCCCGGCCGGGGTGCGCCAGTAGTCGGAGATGGCGGCGACGTGGAAGATGAGCGCGCAGCCGCGCATAGCCGCGACCAGTGAGGGGGGATCCAGGATGTCTCCGACGACGAGTTCAGGCTCAAGGCCGTCCAGCGCGTCGAGCGAGGAGGTGACGCGGCACATCGCCCGCACGTCGTAGCCCCGCGCTAGAAGCGCCGCCACGACGTTCGCGCCGACGCAGCCGGTGGCCCCAGTGACGAGCGCTCTGGGTGGCATTGTGACCTCCCTCCTGCGCCGCACCAGGCGGACGTCGAAGGACGAAAAAGGGCTGGCTTGACGACGCTGGGCTTCAACTCAAGACCACAGCCGGACGCTGCTTGCTCCCACTCTGACCGGTGAAGGGATAGAGCACGAGGAGCTCATCCAGCAGGCCAGCCAGGCCACGGCCCGGCAATTCCCCCACTCTGATCGGTGAAGGGATAGAGCACGAGGAGCACGTCGCCTTGCCTATAGGCGGTCATAAACGGCATCCTCCTCATTATCCCACACACGGGCGAAAGCGGCCTCTGAAGCCTTCATCGCATTCCACACCAGCGCCTCGTTAGACAATTCTTCATCAAGGATGGTAACGAGTAGGCATGTGTTTGGTTTGAGTTCTATCTCCACGTCCAGTCGAACCTGGGTACCGTCGAAGTAAGCAGGAATGGTCGCCAATACTCTATTTATCGTTCAACCTCATTTTCTGAAAACTGCGTATGCAATGCCGCAAGTGTTTAGCCTTCCTTTCCATCACCTTCGTCATCTCAATTGTAGCACGCTTGGGCTCAAGTGCAACTCAGGAGACTATCTCCCTTCCCCCTCGTAGGGGGATGGGATTGGGGGTTATGCGCTGCGGAGGTTGCTTTCCGCGCCGGGGAGAAAGCGGAGGTATGTTTCGGTGGCCGCTGCCAAGTCGGAGTAGGCTCCCCGGTAGGCCGGAGGCAGCAACGTTGCCATCTGGTACATAGTCTCGTCGGCCATCTGCTGGCGCACCTGGCGGGTCACCTTAACCTCGCCATTGTCCAGATGGAACGGCCGGCCTACGACGACGTGGAAGTCGGTGCGGCGCAGGCGGGCCAGGTTGCGCCAGAAGAGTTCCCCGCCGTGATAGACGACGGGCAGCAAGGGCACGCCGCTGCGCAATGCCAGGAACGCGATACCGGGGTGGCCCTGCTGCAAGCGCCCGTGACCGCTGCGGGTGCCCTCAGGGGCCACGATCAGGATATAACCCGCTTCCAGTGCCTTCAGCGCCTGACGGAGAGCGGCCACGTCGGCCTCGCCTCGTTTCAACGGGATGGCTCCCCACAGGTCGGCCAGCAGCCGCAGGGCGGGATTATCCCACGTCTCGGCTTTCGCAAGGGCGGTCACCGGTCGCGGCTGCAGGTGAGTGTATAGTACAGGCGCCTCCAGAAAGTTGACGTGGTTGATAACGATAATGAGCGGCCCCCGGTCCGGCACCTGCGTCAACTGCGCGTCGTCCATCCGGCAGAGAAGGCGCATCAGTCTCTTGATCGTCGAGGTCACCACCCAGTAAGTGAGTGTCATTGGTCTCCCTTCCCCCTCGCAGGGGGAAGGGGCGGGGATGGGGGTCATTGAGCGGCCTCCGGCGGCTGGCAGATGACCTCAATCTGGCGCGGCAGCAGTTCTAACTCCAGCCGTCGCCCTTCGGTGCATAGCGTCTCCCCATCGGCGTGGGCTGGCAGCACTCCTTCCATGGCGGTGACGACGACGCGCCGCGCCCGCCCTGTCCGGATCGGCTCCTGGGTGGCCTGTGTGCCCTGGATGAAGTGAGGGATGAGGCCAAAGATACGGGCGCGGCTCACCTCGCGGGCGATACATAGGTCGAATAGGCCGTCGTCGGGCTTGCTCTCCGGGGCCATCATGAAGCCACCGCCCATCCGCCGCCCGTTCATAACTGAGATCAGCAGCGAGGACTGCGTGATCGTCTGCCCGTCGTACTCAATGGTGGTAAGCGGGGCCTTGTAGTACAGGAAGACGGTCTTGAGTACGGCGACCAAGTAACATAGGAAGCCGCGCAGCCAGCGCATTTTGGCCGCCTCGAAGCCGACGACGGCATCGAAGCCGATGCCGATGCCATTGCCAAAGTAGCGACCCTGTGGGTAGAGGCCGCCGGCGACCCTGCCAACGTCAATTGTGCGCCGGTGCCCCTGAGCCAGCACCCAGCAGCCCGCTTCCAGGTCGGTAGGGATACCTGCGCCGTAGGCGAAGTCGTTGCCGGTGCCGACGCACAGCACGCCCATCGCACACGTCTTTCTCCCTTCCCTCTCCCTCCCCTCGTAGGGGAGGGCCGGGGAGAGGTCGGAAGGGCCGGGGATGTGGGTTATCTTAGCCCGCATCAGGCCGTTGAGCACCTCGTTGGACGTGCCGTCGCCGCCCAGCGCGACCACCGCGTCGTACCCGGCGGCGACGGCTTCCTGGGCCAGGTCGGCGGCGTGCCAGGGGCGCTCGGTGCGTACCAGGTCGAAATCCAGGCCATACTCGCTCAACATACGCTCAATGCGAGGGATGGCCTGCTCGCCTGCTCCCCTGCCGGCGATCGGGTTGACGATGATTTTGTATTTGGGCATCAGATGTAGAACCCTTCTGGGTCAATCTCCTCCCGCAGGATGCGCAGTTCCTCCGCCGTCGGCGGCTCGTTCTGGCCCACCTCGTCGGGGATGATCAACTCGAAGCCAGTGTTCTCGATCACCTGCTCGACCGTGACGCTGGGATGGGGGGCCAGGAGTCGCATGTGCTTCGTCTCTGGCTCGAAGTCCAAGAGCGCCAGCGTGCTCACCACGCGGTAGGGGCCAGTGCCGGGCGGAAGGCCCGCTTCTTCGCGCGCCCCGGGGCCGGTCAGGTAGCCGGGTGTGGTGATGAAGTCCACCTGCGGCACGAAGCGTCGTTTGTCGTGGCGCATGATGATGATGTTACGCCAGCAGAGGGAGCCCACGTCGTTGGCCCCGCCGGAGCCGGGGAGACGCACTTTGGGCGGGTGGTGCTGGGGACCGATGATGGTTGAATTCAGGTTGCCGTAGGGGTCAATCTGCGCCCCGCCCAGGAAGCCGTAGTCAATGAAACCGCGCGTGGCGGTCTCCATGATGTCGCAGATGCCGGAGGCGGCCACCCCCCGGTAGAAGGTGCGGCTTTCCCCCACTGCCCGGGGCAGCCGCACCAACTGCGCCCCCGTCCCTCCGAACTCGAAGATGGGGACGATGTTGGGCGCGTGCATTTTCTGCGCCAGGCTGGCGGCCAGCATAGGGATGCCGGTGCCGATGAAGGCAGTGACACTATCGGGCATCTGCCGCGCCGCGATACAGATCAAGAGTTCCGTGGGGTTGTATTCCGGCTCGCTCATCGCCGTCCCTCCTCTTCAGCCCGCAACTGTTCCAGTCGCTCCCGGCCCACCAGTTCCAGGTACTCCTGGTGATTCGCCACGCCGTGGAT